>Ga0137415_10008580_pt1 | contig 10128 bp, 11 predicted proteins | sample CZODoug3_1_1_16f_FD_183082 | JGI IMG/M metagenome (GOLD analysis project Ga0137415, IMG submission 183082) | Vadose zone soil fungal communities from Angelo Coast Range Reserve, California, USA - CZODoug3_1_1_16fungal (Hybrid Assembly) | ecosystem: Environmental > Terrestrial > Soil > Vadose... | reverse complement strand
ACGTCGAATGCTACGACGTCACCGAAAACGAGCACCGCGACCACATCCTGAAAATCTCGCGCGCGCCTGCCGCGATCGCGGAACCGGTCGCGGCTGAAGCACGCTCCATCGCGGAGAAGATTGCGAATGCGCTCGATTATGTCGGCGTGCTCGCGGTCGAGATGTTCGTGGTGCCGGACAAAAGCGGGGCCAGGGTTCTGGTCAACGAGAGTGCCCCGCGGGTGCACAATTCCGGGCACTGGACGCTCGACGGCGCCTCGATCTCGCAGTTCGAACAGCATATCCGCGCCATCGCCGGCTGGCCGCTCGGCAGGCCGGTTCGCCATGGGCCGGTCACCATGACCAATCTGATCGGCGATGACATTTTGAGCTACGAGCAGTGGCTGACCGTCCCCGGCGCCACCGTACATCTCTACGGCAAGGGCCCGCCGCGGCCGGGCCGCAAGATGGGGCACGTCACGGAAGTAGCCCCGGCAGCCCGCAAGTAGCTGCCGGTGGCCGCGTCCGGGATCGCGACAAGCGCGATCCCCTGGTCGATCACTTCACGCCTTCAACGCGCCGCGGTCGGTTCTTCGCTGAGCCAGCGATAGATCACACCGCCCAGCACGCCGCCAATCAGCGGCGCGACCCAGAACATCCAGAGCTGCGCCAGCGCCCAGCCGCCGACGAACAGCGCCGGCCCGGTGCTGCGTGCCGGATTCACCGACGTGTTGGTGACGGGAATGCTGACGAGATGGATCATGACCAGCGCAAGACCGATGGCCAGCGGTGCGAAGCCCGCCGGCGCCTTGGCATGGGTGGCGCCCATGATGATGAACAGGAACATCATCGTCATCACCACCTCGGTGATGAAGCAGACCACCATGCTGTACTGGCCCGGCGAATGGGCATCATACCCGTTGGACGCAAAGCCCTTGGAGACGTCGAACCCGGCCGCGCCGCTCGCGATCACATAGAGCAGCGCGGCAGCGACAATCGCGCCGACGACCTGCGCGATCACATAGGGCAGGATCTGACCGGCCGGAAAACGTCCGCCCGCGGCAAGCCCCACGGTCACCGCCGGATTGAGATGGCAGCCCGAAATATGACCGATCGCAAAGGCCATGGTGACGACGCTCAGCCCGAACGCCAGCGACACGCCCACCAGACCGATTCCGACCTGCGGAAAGCCGGCCGCGATAACCGCGCTGCCGCACCCCGCAAATGTCAGCCAAAACGTGCCAATGGCCTCGGCCACATATTTCTTCGTATCCATGTCGCGCTCCCCTGATCTGGTTTTGATTGCCGGAACTTTGAAATGGCCCGAATCTCGACCATCACGAATCGCGAAACCGGGCCATCGGGCAGGAAATACGCCAATTTTGATGGCTTTACTTGGCCGGCAGCGCCTTCGCAGGTGGACATCCACTCTTTTGTCTGATACACGCGCGCGCTTAGGGCTAAGGGGCAGGCCTTTGCCGCCCCTTGGCTTTGCCAGAATTCCGAACCGATCAATTGAAAGAGGATGCCGCGTGCAGGTTCTCGTCCGCGATAACAATGTCGATCAAGCCCTCAAGGCGCTGAAAAAGAAGATGCAGCGCGAGGGTATTTTCCGCGAGATGAAGCTCCGCGGTCACTACGAAAAGCCCTCCGAAAAGAAGGCCCGCGAAAAGGCCGAAGCCGTGCGCCGCGCGCGCAAGCTCGCCCGCAAGAAGCTGCAGCGCGAAGGTCTGCTGCCGATGAAGCCGAAGCCGGTATTCGGCGCCGGCCCCGGCGGCGAACGTGGCGGCGCTGGCGGTGGCCGTGGTGGTCCCGGCGCGGGTCCGCGCGGACCGCGCTGAACCCTTCTGCAGATTTGGACGTCTAATGACGCGGGCCCCCCGGGGCCCGCGTTGTTGTTTTGCGCAGGGCATTTTCCGGGTTACCAATGCAGAAATACCAGCGCGAGCATTTTCCATAATGGCCGTTCCGGTACCCCCGCCCTCCTCCGGAATTTCGCATCTCCGCCCCGCGGCGGCACCTCGCTTCCTGCTCGCTATCGTCCTTGGCCTTGCTTTGGGCGGTTGCTCCTTCGATCTGGGATCGTGGGGCGCGGATGAAAAGCCGAAGCCTGCCACCGTCGAAAAGCCGGCAAGTACGATCAGCGCGCAGAACGTCAGCGATGCCAAGGACCATGCCACGCGCGGCCAGGTGCTAGCGCGCTCCGGCAAGACCGACGAGGCGCTTGCCGAGTACGATTCCGCGCTGGCGCTCGATCCCTACAACATCCAGGCGCTCTACGGCCGCGGCCTGATCTACCAGGGCCAGAACCAACACCAGCAGGCGGTCGAGGATTTCACCGCGGCCAACGGCCTGTCGCCGCAGCGAGTCGAGCCGCTGCTCGGCCGCGCCACCAGCTACCTCGCGCTCGACAAGGCGAAAGAGGCCGCCGCCGATCTCGACGAAGCCGTGCAGGCCGACCCCAACAGCGCGCAAGCCTGGACCACCCGCGGACAGGCCTATGAGCGGCTCGGCGACAAGGCCAAGGCCGCCGCTTCATACAGCCGCTCGATCGCGCTGCGTCCCAAGGACGAAGCCGCGCGCAGCGGCCTGGCGCGCACCGGCGGGTAGCGCTCCTCCCGCCAGCGGTGAAGCGAACTCGAACCGGCTCTGAATTTACCCGGGCCGGATTATTTCGGCAGGACGGCGTGAAATACCGACTTCGCGGCCGAAAGCATGTCCTCGGCCACCGTCGTGTGTTCCTTGACCGCCGGCACCGACGCTTCGGCGCGCAGATCGAGCGGCGGTCGCGAAATCGGAATATCGGCCGGCGGCGTCGGACGGCGGGGGTCGTCGATCCGGGCTTCGGTCGGGTAGGATGGCTTTGGCGGCGATGCTCCCTGATCGATCGCTTCGCTGGGTGGCGTCGAGACCATGATCGGCGGCGGCAACGGCCGCACCGCCGGCGCCATCACCACGCGGGGTGCCTCCGGGATGCGCGCCGCTTCCGGCACGCGGGCGGTCTCCTGTGCGCGCTGCGGGTTGTCGATGCGCAGCCGTTCGATCGCCGCGCGCGCAAGATCATTGGCATCACGATGATCGTCAGGTGCGATGGCGGCAGGCGCGACGGCAGCCTCAACCGTCGGCGCTGGAGCGGCCGCTAACGGCACGGCAGCCTGCACCGGCGACGGCAGCACGACCCGGATGGCGGTCTTGTCCCGCGGCGCGACCTGGTGACGGCGCGGCTCGGCGGGGAGGCTCGCGGTCTCGGCCGGCACATCGGCCGATTTCACGTCGACAGGTTTGTCTTGAGTTTTGTCTTGCGGCTTTTCGACGACGGCGGCCTTTTCGGCAGTCGACCGCTCCAGCAGGGTGCGTTCCGACATGCCCTTGGCCTTGACCCCGGCCTCGGGCAGGCTGCTGACCTCGGTCGACTTCTCGGCCGGCTTGGCATCGGCGGTAGCCTTGTTGGTGGTAACCTTGGGGTCAGCGACCGACGCGGCGGCCGTCGCCGGCGCGGCGGGCCTGGCCACGATGTAGTGGTTAACGATGTATGCCCCGATGATGGTCGCAGCCACCGAGGGCAAAATGTCCATCGTGAATTTCTTCAGGTAATTCAGCATAACCGACCACTCCCCGCGCCGAATTTTCTGCTGGAACTTTGAGGCACATTGAGGGATCAACTGCGACCGATCGGTGGCAAATCGAAAAATCGCGCGGCTTAAGGTTTCAATTCGACTTCGAGGAACACGATTTCGCTTGCCGTTTCGTTGAGCACATCGTGCTGAACGCCGGATTTCCGGAAATAGGCCTTTCCGACCCCAAGCTGCGCCTTCGAACGCTCACCGCCGGGCGCCACGATGGTCATCTCGCCCGCGGTTACCGGCACGATCACATAGTCCATCTCGTGGGTGTGATGGCCGGTGGCGCTGCCCGGGGCCAGCCGCCACTCGGTGACACGAACTTCCGGCGTATCGACCTGGACGTCGGATTTGGCGCTGAGCATCGTTATCTTCTCCGATTAGGGCACAAATACCATGAACACGTAGACGGCAAACACCACCACATGCACGAGGCCGAACAGGATGTTGGTACGGCCGGTGCCGAAGGTGAGCATGCTCAGCATGAACGTCAACAGCAGGAGCACCATCTCCTGGGCGTTGAGGCCGAGCACCAACTGCTTGTCGAGTGTATAGGCGGCGACCGCGACCGCCGGGATGGTCAGCCCGATGGTCGCGAGCGAGGAGCCGAGCGCCAGATTGATGCTCTTCTGCAGGTCGTTCTTGCGCGCGGCCGAGATCGCGGCGACGCTCTCCGGCAGCAGGATCAACAGCGCGACCAGCACGCCTGCAAACGCCGGCGGCGCGCCGATCTTGGCAATCACGACATCGACCACCAGCGAGAATTTCTTGGCGAGCAGCACCACCGCCAGCAGCGACGCCAGCAGCAGGGCAACGCTCAGCGCCAGCGTCTGGTTCGACATCTGCACTTCGCCGTGGGCCTGCTCGGACCCGCCGCCGATGAAATAATCCCGGTGGCGAATGGTCTGGGTGTACAGAAATACGGCGTAGAGCAGCACCGTGACGACGCTGACGAAGCCGAGCTGGGCCGCCGAATAGATCGGCCCCGGCGCCGTCAGCGTATAGTTCGGCATGATCAGCGTGATGGTCGCCATCACGAACAGCACGCTGAGATAAAGGTTGGCGCCCGTGACCTGAACATCCTGCTCGCGGTAGCGAAGCCCGCCGATGAAGATACAGATACCGACCAGCCCGTTGCACACGATCATGACGACCGCGAACACCGTGTCGCGCGCCAGCGCCGGCACCGGCTTGTCGCCGAGCATGATGGTCGCGATCAGCGCAACCTCGATGACGGTGACCGCGAGCGTCAGCAGCAGCGTGCCAAACGGCTCGCCGATCCGCTCCGCGATCACCTCGGCGTGATGGACGGCCGCGAACACGGTGCCGAACAGGATCACCAGCAGCACTGCCGCGAACGCCCAGCCGCCGGCTGACGGTGCGAACGCGTATCCGGATAGCGTGACGGCGGCAAAAAGCGCCACCGCCAGCGCGGGATAAATCCATGCCGACCGCGGCATCGGTCCGTGTGCGCTCATGTAACCAGATCCTTCAAGCTAGCGAAAAGGATTATGCGCCAGACCATCGCAGCCGTCAGCCTTTTGTCGCGTCGATGAACTGTCGCGCGGTCTCGATCGCGCCGAAATTATCCAGATCGTCGTGTCCGCCGCCCGGAAAGGACACAAATCGCTTCGGTTCATGCGCGAGCGCGAACAGGCGCTGGCCGGCAGAGATCGGAATCACGGGATCGCCGGTGCCGTGCATGATGAGGAGCGATGCGGTGACGCGCGCAATCCGCTGGTCGGAGCGAAACTGGTCGAGCATGACCAAGCTCACGGGCACGATGCGCAGCAGCGCGCCGGCGATATCGACGGTCGACATATAGGGCGCTTCCAGGATCAATTTGCCGACCGGATGATCCGCCGCCAGCGCTACCGCCACGCCGGTGCCGAGCGAGAAGCCCCAAACGACGATCCGGTCCGCGGCATAGCGCGCCGAGGTGAAAGCGTATGCCGCCGCGGCATCCTGCAAGATGCCGCGCTCGCTCGGCGCTCCGCTCGAGCCGGCGTAGCCGCGATAGGACAAGGCGACGATGCCGGTCCCATCAGAGATCAGCTGACGAAATCGGCCAAAGAACCCGGCCAGAAAATCTCCGTTACCGTGGAAATAAAGTATGACCGGATGGCCGGGCTTTGCCGGAACGTGCCAGACGATGACCCGTTCGCCGTCGGCTGACGTTAGAATATGCTCTTCGGCTTCGGGAAAACCGGCCGCTTCCGGCGCGATGCGCGCGACCGTCGGGATCGGAAACAGCATCGACCGTTGCTTGAAATACAGCACGGCAAGACCGCCGAGATAGCCGACCGCAACGACGATCAGAACCCATTTCAGAACCATGATCACCGCCCGCAAGCGGGTTTACATCGCCTTGACGATGTTTTCAGTCATCTTCTTGGCATCGCCGAGCAGCATCATGGTGTTGTCGCGATAGAACAAGGGATTGTCGATGCCGGCATAGCCCGACGCCAGCGAGCGCTTGATGAACATCACGGTGCCAGCCTTCCAGACCTGCAGCACCGGCATGCCGTAGATCGGGGAGGTCTTGTCGTCCTCGGCGGCCGGATTGGTCACATCATTGGCGCCGATCACGAAGGCGACGTCGGCCTGCGCGAATTCGGAATTGATGTCCTCGAGTTCGAACACCTCGTCATAGGGCACGTTGGCCTCTGCTAGCAGCACGTTCATGTGGCCGGGCATGCGGCCCGCGACGGGGTGAATGGCGTACTTCACCTCGACACCTTCCTTCTTGAGCGTATCCGCCATCTCGCGCAGCGCGTGCTGCGCCTGCGCCACCGCCATGCCGTAGCCGGGCACGATGATCACCTTCTGCGCGTTCTTCATGATGAAGGCCGCGTCGTCGGCGGAGCCGAGTTTCACCGGGCGCACTTCGCCGGTGCCGCCGCCCGCGGCCGCCGTCTCGCCACCAAAACCGCCGAGGATGACTGAGATGAAGGAGCGGTTCATTGCGTGGCACATGATGTAGGACAGGATCGCACCGCTTGATCCGACCAGCGCGCCGGTGATGATCAGCGCGGAATTGCCGAGCGTGAAGCCGATGCCGGCCGCGGCCCAGCCGGAATAGGAGTTCAGCATCGAGATCACGACCGGCATGTCGGCGCCGCCGATCGGGATGATCATGAGCACGCCGAGCGCCAGCGCGATGATGGTGATCAGCCAGAAGGCGAGCGCGCTGCCTGAGATCACGAGGCCGACGATGAAGAACACCAGCGCCAGGGCCAGCGCGATGTTGATGATGTGGCGTCCGGGCAGGATGATCGGCTTGCCGCTCATGCGGGCCGACAGCTTCAGGAACGCGATCACCGAACCGGTAAACGTCAGCGCGCCGATGGCGACGCCGAGCGACATTTCGACCAGGCTCTGCGGATGGATGTTGCCGGGCGTGCCGATGTCGAAGGCTTCCGGCGCGTAGAACGCGCCGGCGGCCACCAGCACCGCCGCCATACCGACCAGCGAGTGGAACGCAGCGACCAGTTCCGGCATCGAGGTCATCGGCACCCGGCGCGCGATCACAGCACCAATGCTGCCGCCAATGGCAATGCCGAGCACGACCAGCAACCAGGCGAGGCCGTCCGTCGGCGGATGGCTGGCGAGCGTGGTCGCGATCGCGATCGCCATGCCGGTCATGCCGAGGAAATTGCCCCGGCGGGATGTGGCCGGGCTCGACAGCCCGCGCAACGACAGGATGAACAGCACCCCCGCCACGAGATACAAAACTGCAGCCAGATTGGCGTTCATCTCAGGTCCCCTTTGTCTTCGTCACCCCGAGGTGCACGCCGCTCACTTGGCCTTTTTCTTGTACATCGCCAGCATGCGCTGGGTGACAAGGAAGCCGCCGAAGATATTCACGCTGGCGAAGATCAGCGCGATGAAGCCGAAGCCGCGCGCCCAGCCTGAGCCGCTCGAAATCATGCCGACGCCGACCGCGAGCAGCGCGCCGACCACGATCACCGAGGAGATCGCGTTGGTCACCGACATCAGCGGCGTATGCAGCGCCGGCGTCACCGACCACACCACGAAATAGCCGACGAACACCGCGAGGACGAAAATCGACAGCCGAAACACAAAGGGATCGACGACTTGGGCAACATGCTCCATGGCTTCTCCTTAGACTTTCGGCTGGAAGTTCGGGTGGATGACGGCGCCGTCCTTGGTCAGCGCGGTGGCTTTCACCAGCTCGTCGTCCCAGTTCACCGCAAGCGTCTTGTTGGCCTTGTCGACCAGCGTCTCGATGAAGGAAAACAGGTTGCGGGCATATAGGCTCGAGGCCGACGCCGCGACGCGGCCCGCGACATTGGTGTAGCCGACGATCTTGACGCCGTCGGCATCGACCACTTCGCCGGGCCTCGCGCCCTCGACATTGCCGCCGCGCTCGATGGCGAGATCGACCAGCACCGAACCCGGCTTCATCGACTTGACCATTTCGCCGCTGACGAGTTTCGGCGCCGGGCGCCCCGGGATCAGCGCGGTCGTGATGATGATGTCCTGCTTCTTGATATGCTCGGCGGTCAGCGCGGCCTGCTTGACCTGATACTCTTTCGACATTTCCTTGGCGTAGCCGCCGGCGGTCTGCGCGTTCTTGAATTCCTCGTCCTCGACCGCGAGGAATTTGGCGCCGAGACTTTCAACCTGCTCCTTGGTCGCAGGCCGCACGTCGGTCGCGGTAACGACGGCACCCAGCCGCCGCGCGGTCGCGATCGCCTGCAGGCCGGCAACGCCGACGCCCATCACGAACACTTTTGCGGCGGGAATGGTGCCGGCCGCGGTCATCATCATCGGAAAGGCACGGCCAAAAGCCTCGGCCGCCTCGATCACGGCGCGATAGCCGGCAAGATTCGCTTGCGAGGACAGTACATCCATCACCTGCGCGCGGGTGATGCGCGGCATCAATTCCATCGCGAAGGCCGAGACGCCGGCATCGGCGATCGTTTTCAGCGCCGCCTCATTGCCGTAGGGGTCCATGATGGCGATCACCAGCGCGCCGCGCTTGTATTGAGCGAGTTCGCTGGCCTCGGGCCGCTTCACCTTGATGATGATGTCGGCACCCTTTAGCGCGTCGGCGCTGACGGTGGCGCCGGCTGCGGTGAACTCGGAATCGGGCAGGCCTGACTTGATGCCCGCACCCGGCTCGACCACCACCTCGGCGCCGAGCGCTTTGAATTTCTTCACGGTGTCGGGGGAAGCAGCGACCCGCGGTTCGGACGGATCGATTTCCTTGGCAACGGCAATCTTCATTGCAGATTCCTCTTTCGGACGTCCCCTTTAAGCGGCAACGGGAAATTGTCCGGCACCCAACCTTTAGTGCCTGGTTACAAGAGAACATCGACCGTTCACCGAATCACGAACGAAAGGCCGCTGGCCGCGATTTTGAGACTTGTGATGAGCCGAGCGGCAGTTCTGTAAACCTGCTTATCGGATGTGACTGACCGTCCTTGGATATCACGCGTCCAGAAACGGCGTTGCGTGTGACAGGAACAACTCCGGGTATTGGAAGAGCGATCCGTGCCCGACGTCCGGATAAACGACGAGCCTGGCGTTAGGTATGTTTCCGCGCGAGATTGAACGAATTGATCGTGGAGATCATGATGTCGCAGCTGCCGTTCGGCACAAGTGTCGGCTGCTTGAATTCGCCGATGTCGGCGAAGCGCTGATCGCGGGGCTGCCATCAACCCCTTGTTGAGGAAACGCCGATTGTCGCCGCCGCAACCCATCCCATAGAAGTTTTCGTCTCGTCAGACGCATCGCGCGTTTCCTCATGGCCGCTCGAACCCAAGCACACTTCCGAAGGGAAGCAGTCCGCGTGCGAAGCCCACCTCTGCTCACGCTGGCGCCTCGTCGCCGCCCGCGGCAAGGCATTAATCATTATATTTATAATCTTTACAGTCAACAAATATTCTTGGGACTCCAGAACAATATACAATCAACCTTCTCGGTCGAGTTAAGAGCCCTTGCCCGAGTACTTTTTTACGTCGATTAGGATTATGTCCGATTGACGAAAGCGTGAGGGGCAGGTGGTCTTGTAAGCGATCTTTGCAATGTTAGATTACGGAGATAATCTTTAACGATCGGCACCGTGCCGCACAAATGGAGCAAAGGTCGTGGACATTAGGGAATTTATTGCGGAGCAGGTCGCATCGAACGATGTCGTACTGTTCATGAAGGGAACAGCACAATCGCCACAGTGCGAGTTCTCCGCGCAGGTGGTAAAGATCCTAGACCACCTGGACGTTGTCTATAGAGACATAGACGTTCTCGCGTCGAACGCTCTCCGGAAAGGCATCAAGGAATTTTCGGATTGGCCAACCGTTCCCCAACTCTACGTGAAAGGCCAGTTCCTGGGCGGCTGCGACATCGTGCGGGAGATGTTCCAATCCGGAGAGCTTCAGATAGTGCTCGTCGACAACGGCGTGAAGACAGACGAAGGCGCGCTGGCGTAGGTCGTAGCGGCGCCGGCCGTTGCGGAGAAAGCGTCTTCCCCTTGGGTTGACCTTTCCTTGGGGTCGGAGTTTGC
>Ga0137415_10008579_pt1 | contig 10129 bp, 8 predicted proteins | sample CZODoug3_1_1_16f_FD_183082 | JGI IMG/M metagenome (GOLD analysis project Ga0137415, IMG submission 183082) | Vadose zone soil fungal communities from Angelo Coast Range Reserve, California, USA - CZODoug3_1_1_16fungal (Hybrid Assembly) | ecosystem: Environmental > Terrestrial > Soil > Vadose... | reverse complement strand
GTCCTCCCCCGGGGCCAAGAAGCGCAGGGAGGCCGACCCAGGGCTCACCACCGCCCTGTCCTCCTGGCTGGGGACAAACGTCGGCCTCGCCGGCAGCCGCCAGTGAGGCCCGATCCCGTGCCGCCCCGGGCCACGGCCGCGCTGGGCGGGTGGCGTGTCACCGACCCCGCTCCTGGAGGTCCCGAGTGAGGGCGGCCGCCGCGTCCTTGAGTGTCGGCGCGAGTGCCGCGAGCCGTCTACGCGTCCACCGGGTGCGCGGGGCCGCGACGGTGAGGGCCGCGACCGGGTGGCCGTCCGGGTCGTTGACCGGAACACCGATCGCAAAGACCTCGACGAGGTGCTCTCCGAGGTTGAGCGCGTAGCCGCACTCCCGCACCTGCGCCAGCTCACCGTCGAGCGACTCCCGGTCGGGCAGCGTGTACCTGGTCACCCGGTGCAGCTCGGCCGGGTAATAGGCGCGGAGGCGGGCCCTCGGCAGCTGCGCCAGGAGGGCCTTGCCGCCCGCCGTGGCGTAGGCCGGTAGGCGGGCGCCGGTGCGGGTGCCGACGCGGAGCGGCTGGCCCGACTGGATGCCGTCGACGAACAGCGCCGCCGCCCCGTCCAGGACGACGAGGTTGATGGTCTCGTCGAGCCGTGCGCACAGGCGCGCGAGGTGCGGGTGGCCGACGGCCACCAGGTGCTGGTCGTCCCTGGTCTGACGGGCGAGCATGCGTGCCGCCGCGCCGAGCCGGTACTGGCGTGAGTCCATGTCCTGCTCGACGAAGTCGTGCAGGCGCATGATGCTGAGCAGGCGGTGCGCGGTGGACACCGCGACGCCGAGCTCCCGGCTCAGCTCGCTGACCCCCATCGACTCGTGAGCAGCGAGCGCGACCAACGCGCGCAGCGACTTGCTCACCGCGTCGTTCGGTTCATCTTTCAGCATCGTCGAAATCCTACCGCTGCTTCTTGCCTGCTTGGTAGGCCGCAGATAGCGTTCGCTCGCCAGCAGGTAATTCCTAGCCACGCCGTTCTGCTTGAGGACCCGTCGAAGGCGGTCTGAGTGAAGCTCGCAATGAGGCGCACGTATCTCGGTGACCGGCTCTGCTTCCCGGACGTCGACAGCCGGCTCGTGGACGTGCAGGCCACGTACGCCCGGATGCTGACGGTGCGCGGCAGTCACCGAGACGACGCGATACGGCGTTCCCGGCGGGAGATCCCGGAGACCCTCCCGGAGTTGCTGCAGGCCGACCCGGACCTCGGAGTCGTGCGCGCGGTGCACGAGTGGGCGTCAGCGGCGCTCGGCACCGGGGACCTGACGCAGGACTGCACGTGGTCGGCCGACAGGGAGTTGCTCGGCCCGCCGATCGGGCGTCCCCACACGATCTGGGGGATGTCGGCCAACTACCCGAGGCAGCGGCGGACGCCACCCCCGGCGGACACCACGCCGAACCGTCCCCTCCAGGGCTTCCTGAAAGCGCCCAGCGCGCTGACCGGTCCGTATGACCGTCTTTGCTACCCGGCGATAAGCCGGCGCGTCGATCCGGAGCTGGAGCTGGGTGTGGTCATCGGTCGCCGCGCACGCCGTCTCGAGCACGGTTCCGCCATGCGGGCTGTCGCCGGCTACGTCACGTTCGTCGACGTCGGGGCGCGAGACGTCGCGGAGCTCGACAACCACCGGATGGACCGGGCAAAGGGGTTCGACACCTTCGGCATCGTCGGCCCGTGGTTCGTCACGGCCGACGAGATCCCCGAGCCCCACGCGCTGCGCATCCGCTTCTGGGTCAACGGCGAACCGCGGCAGGACGGGAGCACCTCGGAGATGTACCACAGCATCCCCGAGCAGCTGTGCTGGTTGACCGAGGCGCTCACGCTGACGCCGGGCGACCTGCTCGCCACCGGCACTCCGCCCGGGGTGAGCAGCATCCAACCTGGTGATGAGCTGCGTGGCGAGATCGACGGACTCGGCGTCATCGAGTGCACGGTGGTCCCGGAACCGTCCGACGACGCGCGGGTGGCGGTCACGATCGGAGCGGCGGGATGACCACCGTCCGCGATGCCACGCTCGACATGCTGCGCCAGGTCGGTATGCACCGCATGTTCGCGAATCCCGGCTCGACCGAGGTGCCCTTCCTGATCGATCTGCCCGACGACTTCGAGTTCATCCTGGGGCTGCACGAGGGTGCCGTGGTGGGTATGGCGACCGGGCACGCGATCGCGACCGGGCGGCCGGCGTTGGTCGTGCTGCACACCACGGCCGGGCTGGGCAACGCCGTCGGCGCGCTCGCGACCGCTCGCGTCAACCGCGCCCCGTTGGTGGTGCTGGTCGGCCAGCAGGACCGCCGCCACCTGGCCAGGGAGCCGTTTCTGGCGGGGCGGCTGCACGGGCTGGCCGGAGCGTATCCGGTGTGGGAACACCAGCCTGTCCTCCCCCAGGACGTCCCCGGCGCGGTGCAGCGGGCCTGGCACGAAGCGGTCCAGCAGCGCGGCCCGGCCATCGTCGTGGTGCCGATGGATGACTGGTCGGCCGAGTTCGACAAGGCGCTGGGACTGGCCGGGCCGGCCGCCATCGTGCGGGCCCGCCGCGACCCGGGGCCCGCCGTCGACGAGGTGGTTCGACTGCTGGAGGGCGCAGCTGCTCCGGTACTGGTCGTCGGGGCGGGCGCCGACGACCAGCAGGCGTGGACGGCGCTGGTCGCGCTGGCCCGACGCCTCGGCGCGCCGGTCTGGCAGGAGGCGTTCGGTGCGCGCGCTGGCTTCCCGCAGGACGATCCCCAGTTCGCCGGGCACCTGCCCGCCAACCGGTCCGACCTGCGGTCGGTGCTCGCCGCGCACGACGTCGCGCTCGTGGTCGGCACCGGCGCATTCCGCCAGTACATGTACGAGCCGGGGCCGCTGGTGCCCGACGGGTTGAGGGTGGCTGTCATCTCCGACGACCCCGACGAGCTGCACCACAGCCACGCCGACGTCGCCGTACTGACCGACGCGGCGGCCGCGTGCGCGGCGATCACCGCGAGCCTGTGGCCACGTCCGATCATCCCGGTCCGGAGGGCGGCACCCGAGGTGGAGCCGCCGAGGGGCGACGACCAGCTGCTCGCCACGCACGTATTCGCCGCGCTGGCCGAACGGCTCCCTCGGGACACAGTGCTCGTCGAGGAGACCCCCTCCACCCGCCCCGACCTGCACCGCTGGCTGCCGGCGCGCACACCGCGTGGGTTCGTCAGCGCCGCGATGGGCGGCCTCGGCTTCGCGCTGCCGGCGGCCGCCGGGCTCCGGCTGGGCGATCCCAGCCGTCCCGTCGTGGCGGTACTCGGTGACGGATCGTCGTTGTACGCGATCCAGGGTTTGTGGAGCGCCGCCCGCTACGGGTGCGGCGTCCTCTACATCGTCCTGAACAACGGGCGGTACGCGATCATGGACCGGCTGGCGGGCGAAGCCCGAGGCAAACCGCCGTGGCCGGCCTTCACCGACATCGACGTCACCGAGCTGTCGCGGTCCCTGAACTGCCCGGCCCGCCGCATCACTTCGCACTCCGAACTGGTCAGCGCGCTCGACGACATCCTGCCGCACCTCGCCGGCCGGACCGAGCCGCTGCTGCTCGATGTGTCCGTGGCCGCGCAGCATACGACCACCTGAACGGAGAAATCCTTGCGCTTCCTGGACGAGAGCAGCTGGCACGGCGCCGTGCACAGCGACGGATGGGTCAAGCCCAGAGGTGGCGACGCCGCCGTAACGGCACCCGCCACGGGCCAGGAGATCGGCCGGATCGGCATGGCCGACGCCGAGGACATCGCGCATGCCGCGCGTCGGGCCGCCGAGGCCCAGCGGGCCTGGGCGGCGCGTCCCTACCCGGAACGAGCCGCCGTGCTGCGGCGGGCCGGTCAGCTGTGGGAGCAGCACGCCGCCGAGGTCGGCGACTGGCTTGTTCGGGAGGCCGGCTCGATCCCGCCGAAGGCTGGGGTGGAGACGGAGACGGCGGCGCAGGAATGCTACGAAGCGGCCGCGCTCGCCTCCCACGCCATCGGCGAGGTCATCCCCAGCGCGCAGCCGCGGCTGAGCCTGGTGCGACGGCTGCCGGTCGGCGTCGTCGGAGTCATCTCGCCGTTCAACTTCCCGCTGATCCTGGCGATCCGGTCGGTGGCGCCCGCGCTCGCCCTCGGCAACGCCGTGGTACTGAAGCCCGACCCACGCACCGCTGTCTCCGGAGGAGTGGCGATCGCCCGGATCTTCGAGGAGGCCGGGCTCCCCGGCGGGGTGCTGCACGTGCTTCCGGGCGGCGCCGACGCCGGGGAAGCACTGGTCGCCGATCCGCACGTGCGGACGATCAGCTTCACGGGGTCGACCGCGGCGGGCCGCCGGGTCGGCGAGCTGGCGGCCCGGCACTTGAAACGCGCGCACCTGGAGCTCGGCGGGAACTCGGCGCTCATCGTCCTGGCCGATGCCGACCTGGACCTCGCCGCCGCCGCCGGCGCCTGGGGTTCGTTCCTGCACCAGGGCCAGATCTGCATGACCACCGGTCGGCACCTGGTGCACGAGGACGTCCTCAACAACTACCTCGAGCGCCTCGCTGAGAAGGCCGACCACCTGCCCGTCGGCGATCCCGCTACCGAAAACGTCGCGCTCGGGCCGATCATCGACGAACGCCAGCGTGACAAGATCCACTCACTCGTGACGGCGAGCGTGGATGCGGGCGCCCGGCTCGTCGCGGGCGGCACGTACGACCGACTCTTCTACCGCCCGACGGTGCTCGCGGACATCACGCCGGCCACGCCCGCATATGCCCAGGAAGTCTTCGGTCCGGTCGCGCCGGTGCTGGGCTTCAGCGACGCCGCCGAAGCCGTGACGCTGGCCAGGGATACCGAGTACGGGCTCTCCCTCGGAATTCTCACGAAAAATGTTTCGGCGGCCCTGGAAATGGCCGAACAGATTCCGAGCGGCATTGTCCACATCAACGACCAGACGGTCGGTGACGAGGCTGTGGCCCCCTTCGGCGGGGTCGGCTCGTCAGGGACGGGCTCGCGATTCGGCGGCGCTTTGGCCAATGTCGAGGCATTCACCGAGACGCAGTGGTTCACGATGCAGGGAACGATCCAGCAATACCCATTCTGACCGCTGCATTTCCTACGTGAAGAATGGAAGAAGGAACACCATGAACCGAGGTTCCATGACGGGAAGAATTCGAGCTCCCCGGGTCGGACGCCGCATCGGCGCTGTGCTCGCGGCGGCAGCGGTCGTCACCACAGCGGCATGCGGGTCCCGGAGCGTTACGCTCGGGGAAGGCGAACCCGTCCTGGTCGCGGTCACGATCGCGGCTCCGTCGGCCGCTCCGATCTTCCTGGCCGATACCCTCGGCTACTTCAAGCAGGAAGGCCTCAACGTCGAGGTCAAGCTGATCGCTAACAATTCGTTGCAGATCGCCACCAGCCAGGTGCAGTACGGGCAGATCAGCACCCACACGCTCATGCAGGCAGCCTCGGAGGACATCGGCCTGCAGGCCGTCTGCGTGACGCAGGTCGATCCCTCGTACGTCCTCGCGGTCAGTGAGCGCACGTGGGATCAGCGCGGGCTGACCGAGTCCATGACATTGCGGGAGCAGTTGACCGCGCTCAAGGGCGAGCACATCACGGCCGTCGGTGGAGGAACCGTCAACCCGGGCGCGAAGCTCCTGGAGGTCCTCCTTGAGAAGAACGGACTTCCCCGGGAGTGGATCGGGGTGCTCTCGATGGGGGGTGCGGCTGAGGCAACCGCGGCATTCCAGAACGGTCAGGTCGGGGTGATCTTCCAGCCGCAGCCGCAACCCGATCAGGTCCTCTCCCACGTGCCCGGCCGGATCCTCTACAGCATCGCCGGCTCACCGCTGTTCGCGGAGATGGACAACGTCGCGTGGTCGGAGATCGCGACGTCGGCGAAGTTCGCCGCGGCGAACCCGGACCTGACGAAGAAGATATGCAAAGCCATCGGCCGGGCCAACAACCACCTCGACGATGACCCTGACGGAGCAGCCGCACAACTCCAAGGCGCCCTGCCGGTCGATCCCGAGATCTTGAAGAAGGCCATGCCCACCTACAGGTGGGCCCGGGACGCGAGCATGAGCGCAACCGAGTTCTTCGACGGAGTCAAGGTGCTCGGCTCGATGGGCATGTTCGACCAGGCGTCGCCGGAGTCGACAGCGGCGGCGTACACAGCGGCCTACCAGAACTAAGGCTTGATCACGTCAACCGGAACGCCGTGACCTCCAGATAAGGATGGGCAAGTCGATGGCGGAGCAAGGCAGCCCTGTAGTCGAGAAACCAGCGGTCAGCGTCGATGATCTGTCGCACCAGTTCCTCTGCCCTGACGGCGGGGTGATGGACATTCTGCGGGATGTCTCGTTCGCGGTCCGGGAGAAGGAGTGGTTCACGGTCGTCGGACCAAGCGGATGCGGCAAGAGCACGTTGCTGAACGTCGCTTCGGGGCTGCTCCGGCCCACTTCGGGCGAGGTGCGCCTGGTGAAGGACAACCGCGACCTGAAGCAGGAGGAGATCGGGTACATCACCCAGGACTCGAACCTCTTCCCCTGGCTGACGGCGATCCAGAACGTCATGGTGCCGCTCGAGATCCGGGGGGTACCGAAACCGGAACGCGTGGAACGCGCCGCCGAGTGGCTCAGCCTGGTGGGGCTGAGCGGCTTCGAGAACCACTTCCCCCGCCAGCTCTCGGGCGGCATGCAAAAGCGGTGTGCCATCGCACGGACCCTGGTTTACGACCCCGAGGTGCTGCTGATGGACGAGCCGTTCGGCGCCCTCGACGCGATCACCAAATCGACCATGCAGAAGACCATCCTGGACCTCTGGGAGAAGCGGCAGACGTCGGTCGTCTTCATCACCCACGATCTCACCGAGGCCATTGCCCTCTCGGACCGCGTGGCCGTCATGACCGGCCGTCCGGGCCGGATCCGGGCGACCGTGGACGTCGCCATCGAACGCCCCCGCGACGTCTACAACATCACCGACCTCACTTCATTCAAGGCGTTACGTCGGGAGTTGTGGCAGCTGTTGGAGAACGAGCTGGATTCCCAGCGGAAGGTATGAGGCCATGACCCCGAATGTCGAGACCCAGAACCGCGGCCACGGGCAGGCGCGTCTTACGCTGAAGCGCGGTGGGGGCGGCACCACCGCGGCGGGCGCGAATGCGCGCCGCCGCGCGAGGCTCATCATGGTCAGCCGGATCGCGTTCATCCTCTTCCTCCTCGCGCTGTGGCAGTTCATGAGTGGCCGGGTGGTCGAGGACTTCCTGATCAGCAACCCGGTCGACGTGACCGTGAAGCTCGCCCAGGTCCTCGGCGAGCCCGAGATGCACCGCAACATCATGATCACCGCTCAGGAGCTCATCCTGGGCTGGTCCCTGGGCTCCCTGACCGGGGCAACGGTCGGTTGGTGCATCGGCACGGTGAAGTTCCTCGGCGAGATGCTCGAGCCGATCATCATCGCCGTCAACGGGATCCCAAAGGTCGCACTGGCCCCGATGTTCCTGCTCTGGTTTGGGCTGGGCATCACGTCGAAGGTCGCGATCGCCGGCATGATCGTCTTCTTCCTGGTCTTCAACAACGTCTATACCGGAATGCGGAGCGTGCCGAAGCCACTGGTCGACATCGCCAAGTCGATGGGCGCGTCCCGCTGGTACATCGTGCGCAGGGTGACCCTGCCGTCGGTCAGCGTGCCGCTGTTCGCCGCGCTGCGGGCCGCTGTTCCGATGGCCATGATCGGCGTGATCGCCGCCGAGTTCGTCTCCGCCGACGAGGGCCTTGGCCACTACTCAATGGCGGCAACGCAGCTGTTCGACTCGGCCGGACTGTTCGCCGCGCTCGTCATCATCGTGGCGATGGTCGTCGTGGGCGGCGGCATCATCGGCGTGTTCCAGCGGCGCGCGCTGGCGTGGATGCGGGACTGAGGACGAGGACCGGCCCGCACACACGAGTTATGTGGCGTCAGTAACTGGCGTCGCGCGGAGGCCACGGTCGAGCGGGTTAGTGCTGGATGCGGGGCCAGTCTTGTTGCTGTTCTAGGGCGAACGCGGTTTCGAGGAGGGTGCGTTCGTCGCCGTAGGCGGCGGATAGGTGCACGCCGATGGGTAGACCATCGGGGGTCTGTGCGATGGGCAGGGATATTGCTGGTGTGCCGGTGATGTTGTTGAGCGGGGTGTAGGCGACGTAGTTGTTGAGCCGCGCGATGAGCTCGGGGTAGGGCACGGTGGGGCTGAGATGGCCCAGCGGGGGCGTGACGTGGGCCAGAACTGGGGAGAGCACCAGCTCCCGTCGTTCGAACATGCGGGCGTAGGCGTGTGTGGCGCGGCGGAGCCGGTAGAGGGCACCGGGGGTGTCGCGCAGGTGCCGGCGGTAGTGCTGGCCCAGGCCGAGGGTGAGACCGTCTAGTTTCGAGGTGTCGAAGGAGCGGTCGAAGGTGCGTTTGCCCAGCGTGGCGGTCAGCATCGCGAGCAGGCCCCAGTAGACGACGAAGTCGACCGCGAACTGGGCGTCCACCGGCGCGGTCATCGGTTCGACGTGATGGCCCTGTTTCTCCAGCAGGGCGGCGGTGCGCTCGACCGCGGCGCGGGTGTGCGGGCAGACTTCGGCGCCGGTGACGTTGTCGAAGAGCAGACCGATGCGCAGTCGTCGCTTCGATGGGCCTTGGACGAGTCCGACCGGGGGCAGTTTGGGGTTGCGCCAGTAGTCCTCGGCGGCGGCGAAGAACACCGCGGTGTCGCGCACCGATCGGGTCAGCACACCCTCGGAGATGATGTTGATGGGTAGATGGCGGGCCGTTTCGCCGTTGACGTGGCGGCCCCGGCTGGGCTTGAGGCCGATCAGGCCCGCTGCGGCGGCCGGGATCCGGATCGAGCCGCCGCCGTCATTGGCGTGCGCGATGGGCACGGCCCCGGACGCGACGAGCGCCGCGGCGCCGCCGGAGGAGGCACCGACTGAGTAGCCGGTGTGCCACGGGTTGCGGGTTGGTTCCTCGGTCATGAACTCGGTGGTGGCGTTGAAACCGAACTCGGGCAGCCGGCTTTTACCCAGCACGGTCATCCCCGTGCTGAGGAACTGTCGGGCGTAGCGGCCGTCGCTACCCGCAGGTCTGGCCTGGTACGCGGCGGTGCCGTGGTTAGTTGGCAGGCCCGCCACGTCGGTGTTGTCCTTGACAAAGGTCGGCACCCCGCACAGCGCCGCCCCAGGGTCGCCCGCCCGGTGTGGCTGCTCATAGGCGGCGTAGGCGACAGCACGCAGCGACGGATCCACCCGCTGCACCCGGGCCACCGCCGCCGCCGCGACCTGCTGCGCGCTCACCTCGCCCCGACGGATCCGCTCCGCGACCCCGACCGCGTCATGCTCGCCCAGCGCATCATCGTCGAACGCGTGGACTCGGTTGGCGCTCAAGGCCGTGCTCCCGCCGCCGCTGGTGGACCTGTCGTGGCCAGCGTGGCTGCCCGCCACACTCAAAGTCTAGAACAATTTCCAGACTCGAGGCTATCGTGTGGCCATGGCCACGAATCCCCGCCGGCACCGCGCCAGCGCGCAAACCCGGCGTGAGGCGTTGCTGCGTGCCGCGATGGAAGTCGCCGCCGAGCGCGGCATGGCCGGGGTCAGCCATCGCGCCGTCACCGAGAAGGCGGGACTGCCGCTGGCCACCATCAGCTACTTCTTCGACTCGATCACCGAGCTGGCGCAGGAAGCACTACGGGTGTTCGTGAAGGCCGACACCGCCCAGCAGCTGGCGCTCGCCGAGTCGCTGCGATCGCGGCACAGTGCACCGGCCGACATTCTTGCCGCGTTCGCTGAGACCGCCGCGCCGCGCAGACCGGAAACCCCCGCTCTGTTCGAGGTGCTTCTACATGCATCCCGCTCGCCTGAACTGCGCGGCGCGGTCACCGAAGCGATCGAGGCCGGCCGACACGTCGCCGAGGCCGCGGCCTGTGCCGGCGGCGCGTCGAACCCCGACAGCGCCGCAATCCTGGCCCTCGCTCACGGCTACGCCCTGCACCGACTCGCCGCACCCGACACCGTCGCCCCCGACGCGCTGCAACGCGGCCTCCGGGCACTGCTGCTCGGCGGCCTGCTCGACCAAGGCCACACCGAGCTCGCCGTGCGGCTGGCCGAGTCCACCGCACAGCCGACATGCTC
>Ga0137415_10008577_pt1 | contig 10129 bp, 9 predicted proteins | sample CZODoug3_1_1_16f_FD_183082 | JGI IMG/M metagenome (GOLD analysis project Ga0137415, IMG submission 183082) | Vadose zone soil fungal communities from Angelo Coast Range Reserve, California, USA - CZODoug3_1_1_16fungal (Hybrid Assembly) | ecosystem: Environmental > Terrestrial > Soil > Vadose... | reverse complement strand
CCGCGAACTGCGCCGACTCGAACCGGCCCTGGCCAGTGGCGTGCCGGGGGGGCTGATCGCCGCCGACGACTGCCAGATCGACAACCGGCGGCTGCACGACGCGCTGGTCATAGCGCTCGAACGGGCTGGTGGGCGGCTGGTCCGCGAGCGCGCAGCGTCGGTGTCTGGCGACGGCGTCACGCTGGCCACCGGTGACGTCGCATCCGCGGAGACTGTCGTCGTGGCCGCCGGTGCGTGGACGGGGCAACTCGACGGGATGCCGGCCGGCGCCGTGCCGGTGCATCCGGTCAAGGGCCAGACGCTGCGACTGCGGCAGTCCGGCGACGCACAGCTGCGGCACGTGGTCCGCGGCGTGGTGCGCGGATCCCCCGTGTACCTGATCCCCCGGACGAACGGCGAGATCGTCGTCGGGGCGTCCAGCGAGGAGGCCGGGTTCGACCTGAGCCCGCGAGCCGGCGCGATCTACGAGCTGTTGCGCGACGCCCAGGCCCTGGTGCCGGTGCTCGGCGAGGCGACCTTCGACGAGGTCAGCACGAGCCTGCGCCCCGGATCCCCCGACAACGCCCCGTTGATCGGCCCGACCGGCGTGGCCGGCCTGGTCGTCGCCACCGGCCACTACCGCAACGGCATCCTGCTCGCACCGGTCACCGCCGACGGCGTCGCCGAGCTGATCGCCGATGGCGCGCTGCCCGACGTGCTCGCGCCGTTCACCCCGTCCCGATTCGAGAGGGCGTCCGCATGAAGCTCACGATCAACGGCGAGACCCGCGAGCTCGACGTGGCAACGCTCGCGCAGCTGCTCGACGCCGAGCTCGCCACCACGCAGGGCGTGGCCGTCGCCGTCGACGGCGAGGTCGTTCCCCGCGCCGAATGGGCAGCCTTCCCGTTGGCCGACGGGCAGGCCGTCGAGCTTCTGACAGCTGTACAGGGAGGCTGAGCATGGACGACGCATTCGTGATCGCCGACGTCGAGTTGTCGTCGCGGCTGATCCTGGGCACCGGCGGCGCGCCGAGCCTGCAGGTCGTCGACGAGGTGATCGCCGCCTCGGGCACGGCGATGTGTACCGTCGCCATGCGCCGGGTCTCCCCCGGCACCAGCGGTTCGATCCTGGACGTGCTCAGCCGCCACGGCGTGCGCATCCTGCCCAACACCGCCGGCTGCCGTACCGCCCAGGAGGCCGTCCGCACCGCCCAGCTCGCCCGCGAGGCGCTGCAGACCGACTGGGTCAAGCTCGAGGTGGTCGCCGACGAGCACACCCTGCTGCCCGATCCGATCGAGCTGCTCGACGCGGCACAAACCCTTGTCGCACAAGGCTTTACCGTGCTGCCGTACACGAACGACGACCCCGTGCTGGCCCGCCGACTCCAACAGTCCGGCTGCGTAGCGGTCATGCCGCTGGGCGCACCGATCGGTAGCGGCCTGGGCATCCTCAACCCGCACAACATCGAGCTCATCGTCGCCGAGGCGCAGGTGCCGGTGATCCTCGACGCCGGCATCGGCACCGCCTCGGACGCGACGCTGGCCCTGGAGCTGGGCTGTGACGGCGTGCTGCTCGCCTCGGCCGTGACGCGGGCCCAGGAGCCGGCAACGATGGCCGCCGCCATGGCCGCGGCGGTTACCGCCGGCCGGCTCGCCCACCGAGCCGGGCGCATCCCCGAACGCCACGCCCAGGCGTCCTCGCCGATCGAGGGCATGGCCGTGCTGTAGGTCCATTCATCCGCGGGAGACGATGCAGTGACCACCACCCAGGAACGCAGTAGCACCACGCCCTCGGACGAGGTCGGCGCCACCCTCGCCGATCCCTCACCCCGCACGCTGGGCGCCGCGGACGTCGGCGCGCTGTGGGGCAACCTCGGCGTGAGCCTGCTCGGCTTCACCGGCGCGATCTTCGTGCTCGTGCCGGTCGATACCCCGATGTCACTGGCCGCCGCCGCTACGGCATTGCTCGTGGGCACCGTGCTCGGTTCGCTCGGCATCGCCGCGGCCGGCGTTCCGGGCTCGGTGACCGGATCGCCGTCGATGGTGCTGCTGCGCGGGCTGTTCGGCACCAAGCCGTCCTACCTGCCGACCCTGCTCAACGTGGTGCAGCTCGTCGGCTGGACGACGTTCGAGCTGGTCACGATCGGCACGGCGATGCACCAGATCGCCGGCGATGTGCCGCGCTGGGTGTACGTGCTGGCCGGCGGTGTCATCACCACGCTGCTCGCGCTGCGGCCGCTGGGCTGGATCCGGGTGCTGCGCAAGTACGTCACGGTCGCGGTTCTCGTCGCCCTCGTGTACCTGTTCGTTCAGCTGCTGCGCCATCCCCTGCCGAGCTTCGTTCACGGTTCGTGGAGCGGCTTCTGGATCGCGGTCGACACGGTCATCGGGGTTTCGGTGTCGTGGGTGCCGCTCGTGTCGGACTACTCGCGGCACGCCCGCTCGCCGCGCGCCGCGTTCGCCGGGACGTTCCTCGGCTACTCGATCACCCAGATCGCCTGCTACGCCTTGGGTCTGGTCGCTCTGGTCACGGTCGCGCACAGCGACGCGGACCAGATCTTCAGCTCGTTCATGGCCATCCCGCTCGGGACGCTGGCGTTCGGCATCCTCGCGGTGCGCGAGCTCGACCAGTCCTTCGCCGACACCTACTCGACGGCGGTGTCGATCCAGAACTTCCGGCCCCGATGGGATCGGCGAGTGCTGGCGGTGGCGGTGGGTGTCGTGGCGACGGTGTGCGCGCTCGCCCTCGACATCAGCGACTACGAGAACTTCCTGCTGCTGATCGGCTCGATCTTCGTGCCGCTGCTGGGCGTCCTCGTCGTCGACTATTTCGTGGTGTCCCGGCGGCGATGGGATCTCGGCGCCGACACCCCGGCCCGGTGGGCGACGCTCGTACCCTGGGCGCTCGGCTTCGTCGCCTATCAGCTGATCAACTCCGGTTCCCTGTCGTGGTGGACGCGGCTCTGGGACCACCTCCGGACGTGGGTGCACTTCACCCCGCACACCTGGATGAGCGCCTCGCTGCTGTCCTTCGCCGTGGCGGCGCTGGCCACCGGCCTGGCGGGGTTGCTCCGACGCCGGTGATTCGCTGCACAGAGTGTTCGCGCAGAATGCGCGTGTGCGAGTTCATCCGGATGTCGCCGAAGCACTCGCCGCGGGCCGTCCTGTCGTCGCACTCGAGAGCACCATCATCAGCCACGGGCTGCCCCGCCCCCAGAACCTGCAGATCGCCCGGGACATCGAGGCGGACGTCCGGGCCTCCGGGGCGACCCCGGCCACCATCGCCATCGTCGACGGCGACCCGCACATCGGGCTGGACGACGCCGCGCTGACCCGGATCGCGACCGGCGACGACGTCGTCAAGGCGAGCGTGCGTGATCTCGCCACGATCGCCGGTCGGGGCGGCTCGGCCGCGACCACGGTGGCGTCCACGGCGCACCTGGCCGCCCGCGCCGGCATCGCCGTCTTCGCGACGGGCGGCCTCGGCGGCGTCCACCGGCAGGCGCGCGAGTCCTGGGACGAGTCGGCCGATCTCTACACGCTGTCGCGGACGCCGATCCTCGTCGTCTGCTCCGGCGTGAAGTCGATCCTGGACGTACCGGCGACCCTGGAACGGCTCGAGACGCTCAACGTGGGCGTGCTCGGCTACCGCACGGACCGGTTCCCCGGGTTCTACCTCGCCGACTCCGGGCATCCCCTCGACTGGCGGGTCGACTCCCCGGCCGAGGTCGCCGCCGTGCTGCGGGCCCGGGCCGAGCTGGGCACCGACGGCTACGGCCTGCTGCTGGCCAACCCGATCGCGGCCGCCGACGCGCTGGACGCCGACCTGCACCAGCGGGTGCTGGCCTCGGCGCTCACGGCGGCGGATGCGGCGAGAGTCCGTGGCAAGGACGTCACGCCGTTCCTGCTCGACCACTTCCACCGCGAGACGCACGGCGCGTCGCTCACCGCGAACGTCGCTCTGGTCCGGGCGAACGCCCGCCTCGCCGCCGAGATCGCCGCCGAGATCGCCGCCCAGCTCACCGCCGAGCTCACCGATCAGGACGCCGAGCCGCGATGACCCGAGTCATCTGCCTCGGCGACATCATGACCGACGTCGTCGCGCGCCTACCCGGTCCACTGGCCATCGGCTCGGACACACCCACGAGCGTCGCCTTCATCGGCGGCGGTTCCGCAGCGAACACCGCCTGCTGGCTCGCCGCCGCGGGTGTCCCGTCCGTCATCGTCGGACGGGTGGGAGACGACGACCGCGGGCGGATCGCCCAGATCCTGCTGCGCGAGGCCGGCGTGCAGCTCGCGGTGGCCGTCGACCGCGATCGACCGACCGGCACGTGCGTGGTGCTGATCGCTGAGTCCGGCGAGCGGACGATGGTGCCCGACGCCGGCGCCAACTCGGCGTTGCAGGTCGGCGACCTGCCCACCGAACTGTTCGTCGCAGGCTCGCACCTGCACGTGTCCGGCTATGCCCTGCTGAGCAACACCGTACGGCCGACGGCGCTCGCCGCGATCGCCCTCGCGCACGAACGGGGCGTGTCCGTGTCGGTCGACGCCGCGTCCGCCGCACTGATCCGGCTGGTCGGCTCGAGCCAGTTCCTGTCCTGGATCGGCCGGCCCACACCCCTGTTCGCCAACGCCGATGAGGCACTGGCGCTCAGCGGCCACATCAGCGCGCTCGACGCCGCCCGGGCCCTCTCGTTCCACTGTGGACAGTCGGTGGTGAAGCTCGGCGCGGACGGGGCACTCTGGGCCGAGAACGGGAAGGCGACCTCCGTTCCGACCACTCCGTTGCACGTGGTCGACACGACCGGCGCCGGCGACGCCTTCGCGGCCGGGTTCCTCGCCGCCCGTATCGGCGGGATCGCCCCGCTGCTCGCCACCCGGCTCGCGCACACCTACGCCGCGCAGGCGGTGACGCAACTCGGCGGGCGTCCCCGCCCGGGATCGCTCAGCAGCCCGGGACCTTCGCCGCGCCCATGAGGCCCAGCACCCCGGGCTCCCTCGACCTTGATCGTCTCTGCCGAACGCACCACCGATGGTTCATTCGCCCGAGATCATCTACCGCCTGACGTCTGACCGGTCGAGTAGTCGACCGGTCACTGCACGCCGGCGACGTCCATGCCGCGCAGCTCCTTCTTCAGCTCGTGGATCTCGTCGCGCAGCCGAGCCGCGACCTCGAACTGCAGCTCGCGGGCGGCGCCGAGCATCTGGTCGTTGAGCTGCTGGATCAGGTCGGCCAGCTGAGCCCGTGGCATCGACGCGAGGTCGAGCTTGCCGTCGGCGTGCGCGCCGACGCCGATAACTCCGGCCGATCCGCGTCCACCCCGACCGGGTACCGCCGACTTGCCCCGCGACTGGGAGCGGCCCGAACCGCCGATCGCGACCGCACCCTCACCGAGCAGCGACTCGGTGTCGGCCGCCTCGCGGGCCAGCCGGTCGGTGATGTCGGCGATGCGCTTGCGCAGCGGCTGCGGGTCGAGGCCACGTTCCTTGTTGTACGCGATCTGCTTGGCCCGCCGCCGGTTCGTCTCGTCGATGGCGTTGCGCATGGACGGCGTGATCGTGTCGGCGTACATGTGTACCTGCCCGGACACGTTACGGGCGGCGCGCCCGATCGTCTGAATCAGCGACGTGCCCGAACGCAGGAAGCCCTCCTTGTCGGCGTCCAGGATCGACACCAGCGACACCTCGGGCAGATCGAGACCCTCGCGCAGCAGGTTGATGCCGACGAGCACGTCGAACTCACCCTGGCGTAGTTCGCGCAGCAGCTCGACCCGGCGCAACGTGTCGACCTCGGAGTGCAGGTAGCGCACCCGGATGCCCTGCTCGAGTAGGTAGTCGGTGAGATCCTCCGACATCTTCTTGGTGAGCGTGGTGACCAGCACCCGCTCGTCGCGCTCGGCCCGTTCGCGGATCTCGTGCACCAGGTCGTCGATCTGCCCCTTGGTCGGCTTGACGATGACCTCGGGGTCGATCAGACCGGTGGGACGGATCACCTGCTCGACGACCTCGCCCTTCACCCGGCCCAGCTCGTAGGGGCCGGGCGTCGCCGAGAGGTACACGGTCTGCCCGATGCGGTCGAGGAACTCCTCGAACTTGAGTGGACGGTTGTCCATCGCGGACGGGAGCCGGAACCCGTGATCGACGAGGGTGCGCTTGCGGGACATGTCGCCCTCGTACATGCCGCCGGTCTGCGGCACCGTGACGTGCGACTCGTCGATGACGAGCAGGAAGTCGTCCGGGAAGTAGTCGAGCAGGCAGCTCGGTGCGCTGCCCCGCTCGCGACCGTCGATGTGCAGCGAGTAGTTCTCGATGCCCGAGCAGAACCCGACCTGGCGCATCATCTCGACGTCGTAGGTGGTGCGCATGCGCAGCCGCTGGGCCTCGAGCAGCTTGTTCTGCTTCTCCAGCTCGGCGAGGCGCCCCTCGAGTTCCTTCTCGATGCCGCGGATCGCCCGCTCCATGCGCTCGGGGCCGGCGGCGTAGTGCGTGGCCGGGAACACGAACACCTCGTCGACCTCGCGGATCACCTCGCCGGTCAGCGGGTGCAGGTAGTACAGCCGCTCGATCTCGTCGCCGAACATCTCGGCCCGGACGGCGAGTTCCTCATACATCGGGAAGATCTCGATCGTGTCGCCGCGCACCCGGAACGTGCCGCGGGTGAACGACAGGTCGTTGCGCGTGTACTGCACCTCGACGAGATGGCGCAGGATCTTCTCCCGTTCCATCTCCTGCCCCACGCCCAGGCGCAGTGCGAGATTGACGTACTCCTGCGGCGTACCCAGGCCGTAGATGCACGACACGGTGGCGACCACCACGACGTCGCGTCGGGTGAACAGCGCGCTGGTTGCCGAGTGGCGCAGCCGCTCGACCTCGGAGTTCACCGAGGAATCCTTCTCGATGTAGGTATCGGTCTGCGGGACGTACGCCTCGGGCTGGTAGTAGTCGTAGTAGCTCACGAAGTACTCGACGGCGTTGTGCGGCAGCATCTCGCGCAGCTCGTTGGCCAGCTGAGCCGCCAACGTCTTGTTCGGCGCCATCACCAGCGTCGGGCGTTGCACCCGCTCGATCAGCCAGGCCGTGGTAGCCGACTTGCCGGTACCGGTGGCCCCGAGCAGCACAATGTCCTTCTCGCCGGCATTGACCCGGCGTTCGAGGTCGTCGATCGCGGCCGGCTGGTCACCGGACGGCTCGAAGTCGGAGACGACCTCGAAGACGCCGGTGGTCGGGACGATCTCGCTGGCGACGCGCATGGCCCCCACGGTACGAGCTACGTCTGACAAGAAACCACCGGTGGTCGCTCAGCTCCGGACGGCGCCATCGACGGACTCGCGGGCCTGAGCCCGGAGCACGGTCAGGAACGCCCGTGCCGCCGGCGAACGTGCCCGTCCCCTCGCGGTCGCCGCGTACACCTTGCGAGACGCCCGCTCGTCCGGATGCAGACCGACGAGCGCGATGTCGGCCCGAACGGCGCCCGCGGCCAGCGACGGCACGAGCGTGATGCCGAGCCCGGCCGCGACGAGTCCCAGCTTCGCCGTCCACTCACGCACCGCGAAGGTCAGGGAGGGTTCGAAGTCGGGCTGTAACCGGTTCGGGTCGAGAACCCGGTCCTCCACGCTGGCCGCGCCGGCGATCCAGCTGTCCGCGGCCAAGTCGGCCAAGCGCAATCGGCGCCGGCGCGCGAGCGGGTGGGCCCGCGGCAGGGCTACGAGCATCCGGTCGTCCAGCAGGTGTGACAGCGTGACTCGGCGGTCGCTAAGGCGCTGGTCGGGAAAGGCGCTCACCACGGCGACGTCGATGTCGCCGGCGTCGAGCCGAGCGAGCTGCTGGTGGGTCGACCCCTCCACCAGGGAGAGCGCCACCTTTGGATGCTCACGACGGAAGGCGGCCAGGGCCCGGGGAATCAACAGCGCGTTGGCCGTCGGGAACGCGCCGACCCGTAGCTGGCCGTCAGCCACCTGGTCCAGCTCCCGTAATGCGCGCCGCGTGGCGTCCAGCCGCTCCAGTAGCGACTCGGCGTGCGGCAGCAGCAGCTGCCCGTGCGCGGTGAGATCGACGCCGCGCGCCCGCCGGTCGAACAGCGGGGCGCCGATCGACGCCTCCAGCGCCGCGACCTGGCGGGAGACCGCCGACTGCGTGTACCCGAGTTCGTCGGCCGCCGCGGTGATCGAGCCGCGCCGGGCGACGCCGAGGAAGGTTCGCAGTTGGGAAGCATCCATGCTGATTGGGAATGCTAACTTGCAGAACCGTCGTTTGTCGCATGGCTCCGCGGATCCTACGGTGGGACAAGTGAAGTTCGGACTGTTCGCTGTCAACTACGGCACGTGCGCTGACCCGGAGTCCGCCATCACCGTGGCCCAGCACGCCGAGGCAGCCGGGTTCGAATCGGTGTGGACCGGCGAGCACGTAGTCTTGCCCGATCCGGTCCCGGCCCAGCTTCCGTTCGACGCCGATCTGCCGTTTCTCGACACGACGGTGGCGCTCACCCTGCTGGCCAGCCACACGACTCGGATCAGGGTGGCTAGCGGCATCATCGTGTTGCCGCTGCGCAATCCGGTGCTGCTGGCCAAGGAGTTGGCCAGCATCGACGTGGTATCGAGCGGCCGGCTCTTGGTCGGGGTCGGCGCCGGGTACATCCCGGAGGAGTTCGCCGCGGTCGGCGTGCCGCTCACCGACCGCCAGGCTCGCGTCGACGAGCACATCCAAGCCCTGCGCGCGCTGTGGACGATGGAGCATCCGCGCTTCCATGGGCGGTACGTGTCCTTCGACGGCATCGACGCCCACCCCCGTCCGGTGCAGCGCCCGGGGCCGCCGATCGTCGTCGGCGGCGAGGGCCGGATCGCGTTGACCCGGGCGGTGACCATGGCCAATGGCTGGTACGGCTTCAGTCTCGACGTCGATGCGACCCGTCAGTGCCTCGGCCGGCTGCAGCGGCGCCGCGGCACTCACGATCGGCCGGCCGAGCTCGGCGCGCTCGAGATCACCGTGACGCCGAGCGGGCCACTCGACCGTGGCGTCGTTGCCCGGTACGAGGACCTGGGCGTCGATCGGCTGGTACTGCTGCCGCGGCCCGAGTCGTCCGGGGCGGATCGCCATCGCCCCGTGCCGCTCGAGCGCATCCTCGCCACCATCGATCGGGCCGCCCAGGACCTACTGCCGCGCTGACCGACCTGTGTCTTGCTGAAGAGGCTCGCCCAGCGACGGCGTTCCTCAGGTCCGCGACCTACCGTGACGGCAACGCCGCACAGGAGGCCAGCATGACGAGCCCCGACGAACCGCAATCGACAGATCCCACGCCGGCCGCATCCGAATCGCCCCCGGCCAGCGAGCCCTCGCCAACCGCCGCGCCGACCGCCGCTCCAACGCCAGCCGGGCCCGCCACACCGGCCGCTCCCACTGCGACCCAACCCGCGGTCGCGGCCCCGCCCTACGCGTACCCGGTCGCCGACCCGTTCGCCCCGGTCGCGCGACCGCCGAAATCGCCGTGGGTCGCGCCGCAACGTAAGGGCGCCGTCATCGGGATCTCGATCGTCGCCGCACTCGCGCTCCTCGGTGGCGGCATCGGCATCGGCGCCGCGGCCTTCGGCGGGGACGACCACCGTGGCCCCGCCAAGAGATTCGAGCGCCCCGGATACGGACAGGGCCAGCTCCCCGGAAACCCGGGATTTCCGGGCGGGCCCCGCAACCGCCAGCAGCCACCGGCCAACCCGGCACCGGCTACACCGACGACACCCGCACCGAGCACGACCAGCTAGGTCGTGTCTGGTGATCCCCGCTCGTCGCGAGCGGGGTTCAGGTGCGTGAGATGCAAGGCGGAGGAGGAGCCGATACCGCTGTTGTATCGGCGACGACGACAACGCGGCAGATCACGTGCCTGAACCACGCGCAGCAGAGCATGGGATTGCCAGACATGACCTGAGCATCAGCCGATCGGTTGATGCCGGCGTCAACCGCGCAGCCCGAAAGCGGCAGCTCACCGGCCGATTCGGCCCGCCCCGATCCACTCGATGCTGGACGCATGCCAGTCATCGAAGTGACCCATCTCCGCAAGAGCTACCGCGATCACGTCGCGGTCCAGGACGTCTCCTTCAGTGTCGAGCCGGGCGAGATCTTCGGAATCCTCGGCCCGAACGGCGCCGGCAAGACGACCACCG
>Ga0137415_10008576_pt1 | contig 10130 bp, 13 predicted proteins | sample CZODoug3_1_1_16f_FD_183082 | JGI IMG/M metagenome (GOLD analysis project Ga0137415, IMG submission 183082) | Vadose zone soil fungal communities from Angelo Coast Range Reserve, California, USA - CZODoug3_1_1_16fungal (Hybrid Assembly) | ecosystem: Environmental > Terrestrial > Soil > Vadose... | reverse complement strand
CAATAATATGGAATCCGAGATTGACCTAGAAAGATGAATGGTTCCAGGATAACTGTCGGACTAGACTGCGTCCCAATTCTGGCTTCCATTTTGGGACGATCAGTCTTCGATCGAAATTGATCTATGCTTGTTTTGCTGGTTCTGGTTCTGCTTTCTTGGATTTCCTTCTGAACGGATTACGCATCTTATCTTTCACCTTGAGTAGAGGATGGGTTCGCTGGCTATAGGTGTTTTGGGGACATATCGCTGATCAAAGCTTTGATCGAGCAGAGATTGCTGGGGAAAGCTGATTATTGACGATTTTTCCTCAGAAACATCCTGATCAGCTGATCATACATGGGCTGTATGGTCCGGATAGAAATTGTCGCTTCGAGTTGAGGATTCTGGCATCTGAATGATCCTCTGTGTTGAATGATCCTCTGTGTGAGCAACTCTTCATAATCAAGGTCGCAGTCTCCCGACACGCACTGGAACAGCCGGTGTCTGCAACACGGTTTGGCAACACTTATAGCCGGCACATGAGCATAGCCTGTATTGAATCGAATGGCCAACGTAACGGTTTCTGTGCCTGAGGATTTGAAGAAGAAGATGGAAAACGCAGCCGGCGTAAACTGGAGTGAGGTCGCTAGGCAGGCGTTTGAAGAGGCTGTTCGTAGAAGAGAGATGCTGGAGGCGGCCCAGGACATCAAAAGACTTCGAGAGGAGACTAAGACCCCTGGATGGAGCGGGGTCCGGGAGATCAGAAAATGGCGAGACGCGGACAGGAAACAGTAGTAGACTCGTCCATTGCTATCAAATGGTACAGCGTAGAACAGGAATCGGACAGAGCCTTAGAACTGATGAACCAGCACGTCGAGGGCACGAGGCGACTCTGGGTGACGGACCTCCTATACCATGAGGTGGCCAACGGCCTCCGCTACAAGTCTAACTACGACGAGAACAAGCTGAATAGGGCCGTGACGGACCTCATGCGTCTTCATCTGATCACTTGGCCCGTTGACAATATCCTCATGAGCAAAGCCTTAGCAATCGTCTACAAGGGAGATGTCACAATCTACGACGCGGTCCCCGTTGCGCTTGCCCAGCTACGCGGCACCATATGCATAACCGCCGACGAGCAGACACAATACCGGAAGTTGAAGCCGCACGGATACCCAGTCAGCCTCCTTTCAAAAGAGCCGATCAGCAACCCTTGAAATCTAGTGGGCCGAACACGACAACTCCGCCCAAGAAGAGTCGGGTCGGAATACCCGCACCGCCGAGGAAAAATGCAGTACCGGGGAAGGAATGAAGATGCAGGTGGGAGAGCCCATCGGATCTTCTCTCGAGGCCCATCCCGGACATTAAAGGCTTGGCCGGGGTTGACGCTGGAAAGTACAAGTAAGAAGAGATGACGCGGAAGTTGGACCGGCTCAGAGCAAGATCGCGCTAGTTTAGTTAGTCGACCTCCGAAGAGGAGTTACTCCCGTCTTGATATCAACGTGGGCCTAGTCAGACTCCAGCACATTACGCTAATGCTAGGAGTAGACTCTGACACAATCTACCACATTCTGATAGCTCGGACCTTTTTTTTCGCGATTCGGGAATCAGATAGTATCTGGGCTTCGACGGGACGATTCTACGCATCTTATAGCGTCGGAAATAGCCCGTCACGTATTCGATGTCTGAGACTCTGGATATGCACCGCTTGAAGGCGGAGCACATGCTCAAGAGAGCAAGGCTCGCAGCCCTTGGAGAATCCTTTGTCATCTTGACATTACTGGTCTGGCTGAGCTTAGAGTATCAGAACAACTTCTACATGCAAGAATGGGTAGCCGCACATTTCTGGCCGGCACAATGGCTCCTCAACGGAACACTGGTCGGAGTGGCGGCCGGATTGATGGCGGGGTGGGTGCTGGCTACATGGCAAGGAAAACGATCTAGGGAACAGAAAATCCTGGACGATCTTAGGAAGATTGTCTAGCGAGGCTGATTCCTAGCTCGTTGACGGAAGAATCAGATCTACAAGGGATTCTAGATTCTCCGCTGACCGGCCGGAAGCTTGCGGGATTCAAGACGCGAGCGTTGAGGAAGCGGGTCTGGTTTAGAGTGCTAGATAGGATTGAAAGGGGTCTATTGGACCTGACTATACGGTGGGTGGACAATGTGCGCAGCGCACGGTTGACGGAGACGTTGTTGCGGATTCTGGTGAAGCTGGCGCGGGCAATGGAACAGGGCATGGCACGGGTCCTAGTGATAGGTAGAGAACTGGCCTTACGGGCTAGTGTGCTGGCTGTGCGGTGGGGGAATGTCGATGCCTACTCGTGGCGGCTTGACCGCGGGTTCTGGCTTGGAATTGCGAAAGAGTTCTGGAGATCCGACTAGCCCCCCCTGGGCCGAGAGGAGGATAACGTGAATAAGAAGGATAACGATACAAGAAAAATTATGTTTCGCGTCAACAACGTTTCGACTTGCGTTCTCTGCAACGCTAACCCAATATGGATCCTTACGTCTGAAAAAAAATATCCGTCTCGCTCAAAAGCGCAGCTTTCGCTTCGAGGAGCAGATGATATCCATGGCTCTCCTTAATAGTCAGTTTCCTAGAACAACTAGTTGGGGTCCATCGTGAAGGTCGAGGATAGGCTGGACGTGATTGAGAAGGAACTTGCAGAGATCAAGGCAGCACTATCATCCTCGCGGAACCTGAAAGTCATGAAACTGAAGGGATTGTGGAAGAGGCTCAAGGTCGATGATAGAGATGTGGAAGCGGCCAAAAAATCCCTCTTCAAGCATAGTAATCACACGTTAGGCAACGATGGTGTCCTCAGGATCCACGGAGGCGCAGTTTGAGATGGCTCGACGAGCGAAAGCTGTTGCAGAGGATGTGCTAGTGGAGGGTCTGCGCGGGATTGAAGAGCAAGTGGAGGGTCTGCTTGAGACATTTGAGATCGCTTCGGACAAGAAGCTCCTTCGTAACATCAAGGCGAGCCTTAGAGAAGCGCAGAAGGGCCGTGGCAGAACTATAAGCGAGATTCTTGCGGGCCTTTGACGGCACTGGACCGTCGCGTAATTCTTGCAGGTTAAGGCTACTCCGCGTTTTGAGCGGCTGTTGAAACGGCTGCCTCACGACCGCCAGAACCTTCTACTCGAAAGGGCTTCCGAGCTGGAATCTGACCCGTACTTGGGGAAGAGACTGACTGGACCTCTAAGAGGCTTGCTGAGCCTGAGAGTAGGAGATTACCGGGTCATCTACCATATCGACCTGGCTAAGAACACCGTCTGGCTCATAGCTGTCGGTCATCGAAAGAGCATCTATGAATAGAAGCTGGAAACCACGCGCCCAGTCATGGCTTCAGAGATAAAGCCCAAGACGATAGAGATCCTACTCTGAACATCGCCAGTCGGCTTAGACCACAGGACTTCCAACTCTTGAGAAAATGATTCTAGCAGAAAATCATGGATTTCGAGACAGCATTTCTTTGGCTTGTCTTAACCCGGCATCTCTGATTAATGCCAACCGAGCCTAGGTTCTGCTACGTGAAGAAAGGAATCGTCTCGCTTCAAGCCCAAGGGTCACCTTCGACCCGCCGGGGGACAAGGCTACTGGGAGTCTTTAGGAAGCACAAGTTTCTATTGGCAGCATTTCTAATCCCTCTTGCTATCCGGGCAATTCCAGAGATCCTCGTCGGACCCTATCCTGTAGGTTGGGACACCATCGCGTTCTATGTTCCGAACACGCTGGACTGGGCCGCAGGGAAAGCCGGGTTCGCAGAGATCTTGGGAACGGCCCCTCTGATGTACATGATCTCTGTCCCAGTGTATTTTCTATCGCGAGTGAACCCTGTCTGGATATTCAAGATCATGGGACCAGTTCTGTATGGAAGTATGATCCTAGCATTGTTCAGGTTTCTACGCATCGGACTGAAGTGGCCAGACAAGCAAGCGCTCGGAGCCGCTCTCCTAACGTCCCTCTATTTTGTGACTTTGCGAATCAGCTGGGACATGTACAGAAACATGCTCGGGCTGACGTTCATCCTCCTGAGTCTGCCGTTGATCGGAGGAGATTTGAAGGGTCCTAGGAAGCAGGCGTTGTTATCGGTTCTTGTAGTTCTGGCGGTCGCGGTGGACCAGCTAACTGGAGTAATCGCGTTAGTTCTGGTTGGGACCAAGGCTCTCATCAGTCTGACGAAACAGCAACACGCAGAGTTCACCGGTATGGTGAAGGTAGCTCTGCCTGGAACCGTTCTCTTTCTAGCAACTGTCTACACGGGATTGATCATGACCGGAGTCGGGCTCTTAAGCGCTCAAGCCCCGCAGCCCACTCCCAGTAGTATGGGTTTGAACCTCGGATTTCTAGCGTACGCCTACCTAGCCCTGATACCTCTGATACTCATCGGACTCCGAAGAGTCCCGAACGTTGAGCTTCGGATCTGGTCAATCTTCTGCATCGGAATCGTCCTTACGACCCTGCTACCACTCTTCGGGCCGGTGGTCCAGAGTTACCGGTGGGCGTTACTCCTCGACATACCACTCTGCATCTTTGCTGCAGCAGGGCTCTACATGATAGGAGAATCGATTCACCTAAGAATTGGCTGGAGTACAAATCTATACCGGCTTATCTTATCGACATTCTCGGCTGCTCTAATTGTGTCAGCACTGTTGTACATAGCGCTCCCTGCCCAGCAAGCCGCAGTGTTTTACACCGCGTATCCGGAACAACTTCCCACTTCCATGGTTCAAGATACCATCCCCATGTCTGACCTCGGAAACTTGAGAACTCTGCTAGATTCTGCCGCCTTAAGAATCGGCCCGACAACAGTCTTGATAACTCACCAGGCAATCTACGGCTGGGCGAGAGCATACCTACCCTCGTTGAATGATCGAATAATCAACTACCAATACAACAGCCCTCTGACGGGCGTTGAGATGGCAAGATCAAATGGTTACTCTTCAATCCTGATGATCTGGTGGACAAACGGTAACGGCTGGCATAATCAACCGTATGTCCCGAACGGATTCCAGACACTCCAAGCCAACGGAGACCTAGCCCTCTACACGTTTAACTGAAGAGTCCAATGGAAGACTTGCCATATCTCCCAAGCGCGACCCGACGCACGAGAGTGATAGCAAACGAACTTAAAGAGGTTGAAAAGCTACTTCAAGGCAAACCCGGGAACGCCATTCATCCTCGCATTCATGATACTCCTGGTTTCAGCAGCTGCACTGCTTATCGCGGGCAATACAAGTGAAGCAGACAACACTGCAAACTACGCCTTCTACTCTCTCGTCATCGGCATCGTCATCCAAGTAGGAGTCGTCGTAAGGGAAGGCAGGAAACATCCTCTCTCATACACCAGTAATCCGTCCGACTCTTCCTAAATTAGAACTCGTAGAAGGCTTTGTGAAGGACAGAATCTCCATCGTCATGCCCGCGTACAACGAGGCGGACTCTATCGAAAGAGGGGTAGCAGCCATAGATCGACAGTTTGAAGCTGTATCTGAGGACTATGAGATAATCCTCGTTGATGATGGTAGTGAGGATGGTACTCGGAAAATCATGGAAGAATTCACAGACAAAAAGATCAAGCTTGTGGGATATGATCGGAACCAGGGAAAAGGGCATGCCATCAAAATAGGACTGCATAGTGCTACGGGCCAGTTCGCTTTTCTGATCGACAGCGACTCCGAGATCCAAGCGAAGGACTTGGCGAATTATGTCGATGCGCTTGGATCAGCAGACTTCGTTATAGGGTCCAAGCGGCATCCTCACTCAACAGTACGAACACCCGCTGGACGACGATTCCTTAGCCTCGGTTTCAACATTCTAGAGCGTCTCCTCACGGGAGTCCATGCGACAGATACTCAAGCGGGCCTGAAGGCTGCGAGAAGCACAGCACTCTACCAAGTCCTTCCACTTCTCTCCGTCAAGAGGTATGCTTTCGATGCAGAACTTTTGGCAGTTGCGTCACTCTTCGATTTCAAGATAAAGGAGCTTCCAGTCAACATCGACTTGAAAGCAACGTTCAGTGGCAGGCAAGTCTTTCGGATGTTCATCGATCTTCTTGGAATAGCTTACCGATTGAGGATTCGACACTGGTATCAGAAAAACAAGTTGTCAATGTCGGACACCTATAATCCGATAATACCGTGGTAGACGACGGACTCTTCTCTAGTATCGATCGTGGTTGCCTGCAGAGCAATAGATTCCTACACGAAGGAGTGTATCAGGGAATGCCTTAAGCTCAATTATCCGCAGTTCGAGCTCTTGGTTTTGCCTGACCACGCGGAGGAACTTTCGGACAGTCGTATTCGGGTCCTACCTACTGGAGCCGTAAAACCTTCTGACAAAAGGAACATCGGAGTGGACGCGGCGAATGGAGAAGTCGTAGCGTTCATAGATGGAGACGCTTATCCGAACAAAGACTGGCTGAAGAACGCTCTCAAGTATTTTGACGATCCTAAGGTCGCTGCCGTCGGAGGGCCTGGGCTTACGCCAGAAACTGACAACACAATGCAAAAGGCTAGCGGCGAGATATTATCATCCTTTCTCGGAGCGGGACCATTGAGCTTCAGACATTCGGCGAAGCTTCCTCGCAAGTGCGACGATCTGCCGACTGTTAATCTGATCGTTCGTCGATCCACCTTTAAGGAAATGGGAGGATTCAACTCTGCCTATTGGCCCGGCGAGGACACGAAGTTTTGCCTGGATCTGGTGTACGGGCTTGGCAAAGACGCACTTTACGCACCTGACGTCATGGTCTATCACCATCGCCGACTACTCTTTCGACCTCACCTCAAACAAATAGCTGGATATGGCCTTCATCGAGGGTATTTCTCGAAAAAATTCCCCGAAACAAGCCGACGGATCCTCTACTTCATTCCTACAATCTTCGTACTAGGCGTACCCGTAATCCTGCTCGTAGGATATCTTTTCGAGAGTGTGAGACTCTTGTCTCTCTTTCCTCTCATAGTCTATCTTGTTCTCATAGCTATTGGAGCGATGATAGTAGGTTTCAAACGGCGAAGTCCCAATCTTGTTGCTCCAGTCTTCCTTGGTGCGGTTGCAACCCATTTGTGGTACGGCGCATATTTCCTTAGAGGCCTTCTTTCTAGGAAAATTGACACCCCCTCGGCAAGTTACAAATCTAATATATGACGTACCGGCGAACCGCCCCCACTTCGAGGCTAGCGTAGTAGAATCTTGAAAGTATCCGTTTCGTACCCGCCTATACCGACTGATAAGGGAACGCCGCTTCTCTCCCAAAACAGGCAGTTCCAATACTTCAACGAACCCACCTACATTTACCCGATGGTCCCAGCGTCCGCGGCTACCATGCTGAAGGTCGCGGGCTACGAGACAAAGTGGGACGACGCCATTTCCGAGCAGAAATCCTACGACCAGTGGCTCCACGAGATCGCCAAAGAGACACCCGATCTGGTCGCGATTGAAGCGAAGGCACCGGTGATAAAGCGCTACTGGAAGAGTATCTCCGATATCAAAAGGGTCAGCCCGGACACGAAGACTGTTCTGTGTGGTGACCATGTCACGGCCTACCCTGAAGAAACGCTCCAGAACAGTGAGGTAGATTACGTGATTACTGGCGGCGACTTCGACTTCTCCATCAAGAATCTTGCGGATCATTTGGATGGGAAGGGGGAGTTGGAGCCGGGAGTCTGGTACAGAGATAATGGATCGTTCAAGTCAACAGGTAAGTTTTCGCAACGGCATAACTTGAGCGAAGCTCCGTTTATTGACCGAGACTTGACCAAATGGCAGCTTTACAGCGTGCACAATGGCAATTACAAGCGCACTCCAGGGACATACACAATGGTGGGACGAGATTGTTGGTACAGGGCAGGAGGCGGGTGTACATTCTGTTCATGGACAATCCACTATCCCGCGTTCAACGTCCGAAGACCCGAATCGTATCTGGAAGAAGTGGGAATTCTGAGCGAGAAATACGGGGTCCGAGAAATTTTCGACGATACAGGCACGTTTCCAGTCGGGGAATGGCTGAAGAAGTTTTGCAACGGTATGATCGAAAAAGGCTTCAACAAGAAGACACTAATTGGGTGCAACATGCGATTTGGAGCACTCAAAGCTGAAGAATATAGGCTGATGAAGAAAGCTGGTTTCAGATTCATACTGTACGGACTAGAATCGGCGAATCAGAAAACGCTTGACATGCTGAACAAAGGTGTCACGGAGAAGGAACAGATAGACACGTGTAAGATGGCCAGCGAAGCTGGACTTGATCCTCACCTTACAATAATGTTCGGCTATCCATGGGAGACCAAGGCTGAGGCAATGAAGACTGTCAACACGGCAAAATATCTGTTGAAGAAAGGATTCGCGAAAACATGGCAGGTGACTATTGTTATTCCATATCCTGGGACTATGCTGTTCGAGCAGGCGAAGCAAAACGGCTGGTTAAAGACTGAAGACTGGGAGAGATACGACATGAGAGAGCCAATACTGAAGACTCCAATGAAGGATGAAGAAGTGATGGAGATAGTACAAGGCTTGTACAAAGTCGCGTTCGACCCGGAATTCGTGATCCGAAAGATTGTGGGCATCAGAAGCATCTCTGACATGAAATTCATGGTGCGAGGAGCAAGAAATATTTTTGGACACGTGAAGGATTTCTCTCCAGCTCAAGTTAGACCTCCGTCCTGACAGCCACTCGGCTACGGGCCGGAACCGCAAATTGCCGTTAGTCGCAATAGTTTCCAAGCTTTATCCAAGAACCCATTACACGATATACCTGGGCAAAGCGCTTGAAGAACTGCGGGACTCAAAATTCTCCCTAACTTTCTATCGCAGCCGTTCAGAGGAAGTCTCGGCGGACATACGTCACGCAAAGAGCGTCTGGTCACAGAACATCTTGTATCCCTTTCAGATCCTTAGACAGTCGATAAAGGATCGGCCAAGAATCGTGCACATACAACACGAGTTCAGCATGTTCGGCGGGCCAATTACCGCCGGAGTGTTCCCACTCCTATTACTTCTACTAAAGCTAGCTCGAACTAGAACAATTGTCACGGTCCATGCCATTGTCCCACCATCGATTGCGGATACTGAATTCGCGAAAACGTTTGGAGTGACCGAAAGGTTGTGGTTATTGCTAAGATGCGCCATCGTACTAATTCATCGCACTACGGTAGTCCTTTCTTCGGCGTTAATCGTCCACGCTGAAGCTCATAGACTGTTGCTTGAAAAAGCATTCTCTGCAAACCCATCCAAGATCAAGGTTGTGCCAATAGGTGTACCCGAAACTTCTTGGCCCGAAACGGCCTCGGGAAAGTGGATAGGCATATTGCGTGAGAAGAGAGTGATACTCTTCTTTGGATATTTAACTGGGCGCAAGGGAGTGGAATTTCTCCTTCGCGCATTTGCAGACCTAGTAGAAACTCATTCGAACTGGGTTCTCGTAGTCGCTGGAGGCAAACTAAAGTATTCTGATCCGTATGTTCAGTCTCTGAAAAGACTGATCGTTGACCTCAGGATTCAGGAGAGCGTCGTTTTCCTGACTACCACGCCTTTCCCAATAGGTGAATTGCATGAGCTATTCGAACTAACGAATTTTGTCGTTTTGCCATACACTTTACCGATTGGTGGCGGAAGCCTTGTCCTCTCGTACGCCATGCAGCACGGCAAGCCGGTCATAGCAACTGATTCAGATGTTATGCGAGAACTAATCGGTCACGGCGAGGTAGGTTTCCTTTGCCAACCCAAGGTTGTGGCATCCTTGAAAAGCGCAATGGGAATTATGATGGATGACTCCTCGTTGAGAGAGAGATTCTCGGCGGCGATGCAGCGAGCGCGACCCGCGCAAATGCGTACCTCGTTCACTCGCGACTGAATCTGTTCTCGAACTTCACTTACTTCCTCTATGACCGGGTGAACGGGGATCAGTTCGAACAGGCGGACGACCGTTGGCTGTTCGGGACCTCCGGGAGCGTTGCCTGGAGTGCTGGGATTGGGGCGATCCGCGTGCGCTCGACGGTCGGGTGGGAGGCCCGGCACGATCGGATCGATCCGATCGGCCTGTACGATACGGCCGCGCAGCAGCGCCTGCGAGTGGTGCGTCAGGACGTCGTGCGCGAGACGAGCGGCGGCCTGTTCGCGGAGGAAGAGGCCAGCCTGGCCC
>Ga0137415_10008573_pt1 | contig 10132 bp, 6 predicted proteins | sample CZODoug3_1_1_16f_FD_183082 | JGI IMG/M metagenome (GOLD analysis project Ga0137415, IMG submission 183082) | Vadose zone soil fungal communities from Angelo Coast Range Reserve, California, USA - CZODoug3_1_1_16fungal (Hybrid Assembly) | ecosystem: Environmental > Terrestrial > Soil > Vadose... | reverse complement strand
TGTCTTCCTACCTACTCTATTATCACGAGGACCGGACTCATCTTGGACTCGCGAAGGACACGCCAGCAGGTCGGCCTACAGAAATCCGCTCTGCGCGTGAAGGCCAGATTCAATCCCTGCCGAGACTCGGCGGGCTGCACCATCGTTATGCAGTCGCAGCGTAGACGCAAGAGCCATTTTCTGATGACCAAACGCCTTCCTTGAAACCCGGGCAAGGCACGGTTCACGTTTTCTGCGAGCATCTTTCGTCGGTCGACGAATCAGCCTGCAACCCCAAATCGAAGAGCTTGCGCCGAGCAGAAAGAAATCCTTTTCATGTCGAGCACAACGAATTGGCGAACCACAACGCGGACGAGCGTGCTCTCCAAGCTCATGGAAGCATTTTCGGCGTCTGAAGAAGAATTCAAGTTAGAGAATCCCAAGTACATCATCTTCAACTGTCGGCTCGCGGCGGAAGAGGAACCAATCAAACTAGGAGTGCCGTTTCGAGCCTTAGGGGAGCAGATTGAGGAGCGAATGAGTCGAGCTGATGTCTACAAGGACCTGCCGCGCGGGAAAAAGCGGCGTGGTTGGAAAAAGGAATTTCTGGAATCGCTAACCGAGGCCGCAAGAGACATCGGGGAGGTATCCGAAGAAGAAATCTTGCGCACGGTACGCAGCTATCGTAAAGAGAGACGTGCGCCAGAGATCACCGTTGCTGCAGAAAGCTAAGAAACGCAAGCCACGGGCCGTCGTTGACACGAGCGTGCTTGTGGCTGGCATATCGGGCCTCAGAGAGCCGTTTGTTCCCGGCAGGAATCCGAGTGCCGATGTACTCCACAGGTGGGGCGAGCGGAACAATTTCGTGTGGCTCATAACGGAAGATATTTTGGAAGAATACAAGGAAGTTCTGAAGCGCCTCCGCGTTCGTCCAAATCTCATCGGAAAAGTCATCAACCTGATCCGCGAGCGGGCCAAAGAGGTGAAGGTGCATGCCTCGGCTCAAATTTCTCCCGATCTCAAGGACGACGCGTTTTGACTCTGCGCCGAATCCGGCGATGCGGACTTCGTGATCACCCTCAATCCCAAAGACTTTCCAGAGGAGCGTCTCAAATCTAAAATCGTTCTTCCAACTGAACTCATAGGCTGAGCGAAGTGACCCTCCCCACCCTTCCCCTTCGATTTATTCCAGGCCTCTGTGTCTCAAACTCGGAATCACTTTGACTTGGCTCCCGCAATGCACGCGGGGAATAGTGACCTCGTTTGAACTATCGACAAATTACTAGCCTGCCAGAATTTCATTTCGGATAACGCTACCTATTGGCTTCCCCACGCGCACATCACTCTTGGCAATTTCGGAGATTGAGAAATACACCAAGGCTGATAGTTTCTCGGTGTCAAAATTTACAATCGGACGGCAGCTCCTCACATAGTGTAGTGCCACATCGGAACCGCAACCTATCGCTTCCCACGCCGGATGATTCGGTCTGGCCGGTGGCATAGAGTGTCTTGAGAAGATTACGGATGGTCACAGTTGGCAGACCGTTTTGCTCATGGCCAGCTTCGCCAAACTGATAACCGGTGACTGAATCGACCGCCGGGGCGGGTGCTCCGTTTTTCAGAAGAGCGATTCCTCACTCCGGCTCGTTCTTGGCGCGGGAAGCTACGAGGATTGACTGACCGGACGTGAAGAGTAGAATCTCTAGGAAGCCGAGTTATCTTTGCATTAACAGCTAGGCCCCGAATGGTCACTGAAGGATGCGGGGGGACTTTCGTGCCCGAAGGACTCTTCCACCAGCTTTGCAAGAACAATTCCGGTCGCAGAAAGGCGCGCCGCTCCCTACGAGAGCTTGTAACTCTTTGGGTTTTCATTTTGTTTGTTGGAGCGTTCTCTCTTCTGCAGGCGCAAGTAACGTCAGGGATCCAGGGAAGAGTGACGGATCAGCAAGGTCTGCCCTTCGTTGGGGCGGAGGTTCTGGTCCGAGCCGATGCTATAGGAGCTGAAACAAAAAGAATCACGGATTCAGACGGGAACTTTGAAGTCGTAGGATTACAACCGGGAGCGTACACAGTCACGGCAGCCCACGTGGGATTTGTTACCAAAATGAATGCGAATCTGGTTCTGACTGTAAATCGCCAGCTCCGGATAGACATAACACTGGTTGTGGGCAGCATGCAACAGACCATCACGGTCCCATTGAGTCCTCCGGTGCTGGAGACCGGCAACTCTTCTATGGGCAGCACGATTCTCCCTTCGCAAGTGGAGTCGATGCCGCTCAATGGGCGCAACTATCTGGACTTACTGCAACTCGTTCCAGGAGTTATGCTCAACCGGAACTTCAAGGAAGGTGACGACAACAGCGCTCCGATCCTGGGCGAGCGCGCCAACAACGCCTATGTTCTCATCGACGGGATGCCCAACCGAGACGAAGTGGACGGAGGGCCTGCGGGGCAGTTCGACCAGGATGCGATCCTAGAGTTTCAAGTCCTGACCGCAGGTTACAAGGCCGAGTTTGGTCGCGGGTCGGGAGGCATCGTCAACGTCGCCACCAAGAGTGGGATGAATGACTGGCAAGGCTCAGCGTCCCTTTATCATCGTAACTACCTTTTGGACACCCCGGACGTGCCGAACTCCAGCGTGCCGTTTCTTCTCCGGTGGGACACCAGCGCAACGATTGGCGGCCCGCTCGTTAGAGATCGGGTGTTCTTCTTTGGAGCTGCTGAGAGAATTCGGCAAACTCGCCAGTCCAACTTTCAATATCCAGGCGACTTCCCGCTATCCTTGAAACAGGAAGAGGAATCAATCAACAAGCACGGGGAGACCTATGAGACCCGGAGTTTTGCGAGATTAGATGAGGTATTCGGACATCATCGATTAACGGAGGAGATAAACCTTAACAACGCTCACTTAACGGATTCGGGCGACCAACCATCGGGGCGTTCGGATACAGACCAGCGCCGGATGATGCTTGGAATTCACGACACGGTGATGTGGGGCGATGATAGCAACCCATATCTTCTCAACTCTTATCTTCAATATCGGGGCGAGCCTTCGCTTACGCGGCCCGCGCACCTTGAATTGGGGCTTCCCACGACCTACGTGAATCGTTTCGGCAGCTTGACTACAGGAGGGTTTTTCGGGGATAAGTCGGCGGACCTTGTTGGGCCCGGTTATTCACCGCTGCAATTAAATGAAAATTACCTCTCCTTTGGAGTGAACCTCTCAAAACAGCTTTCACGTCACTCCGTGAAATTTGGATGGGATTTTCAGCACACTCGCGTGGACGGCACGGAATCTATCAACATTTTTGACGTGCTCTTTGCCACGGTTCCAGATTTTGACCAATACGGGCTGGTGAATTCCGGTGTGCACGTCAGGTTTACCTCAGAAGGAGCCACGCCAGATCTGAACAGCATCCGGCTGCGGAACATCTACAATGGGCTCTTTATTCAGGATGACTGGAAGGTTCGCAAAGACGTTACCCTAAATTTGGGCCTCCGTTGGGACTACGACACGGAGTTTCCCAACAAGTCGAATTTTTCTCCGCGTCTCGGCATCTCCTGGTCACCGAATGCGAAGACCGTTCTGAATGCCAGTTGGGGTGTTTTTTATGACCATTTTCGAATCGGAGTGGCGAGAGACATTCCCGCCTTTGGCGGCGCGGCCGTCAACGTGTTTCAGGATATTTCTTTTCCTCGACTCTTTTACGGTGATCCTTCTATAGTCCCGCTTTTGGGTAACTTGTGCCTATCTACTTATCTGACCGATGCACAGATTGCAGCTTTGGGGGCCACCTGCACAGACATCCCCGGCCAGCAGCTCTATGGGATAGATCATCTGGATAATGTTGTTGCATCTGGCCATGCGCCTCTGCCCCCAAACTCCATCGTCACCCATGACACGGTGACCTCGCTGACAGGTTTGACGCCACAACAATTTGAAGATGGCGCCAGTGCCGCCGTCGGCCAACCGGCTGGATTGTTTTACTGGGGACTTGCAGGGAATCTGTCTATTGGTTTTCTGGGCGCTCCTTCCTACCGTCCACCGATTGCCGTCGACCCGAAATTCCGCACGCCATATTCCCAGGCGTTTCATGTTGGATTGCAGCGGGAAATCACCCGCAGTCTCGCGGCGTACGCTGATTATTTTTACAAAGACATCCGAAACATCCTGGGTGTGCGGCTGACCAATCTGGCATTTGAGGCTCGAATGCCGGGGCTCGCGGGCGAAACTCTCCCCGGAACAGGCGACCAGCCCATCAACACGTATGGACCGTGGTACAGCGGCAATTACAATGCGGTTGTTGTGGGCCTTCGCAAGCAAATGAGTGGCCGATTCATGTTTGATGTGAATTACACGTACGCGCATGCAATAGACAATCTTCTGGGTTCCAGTCTGAACAGTAACGTCCAAACCGGCCTCGGCGTACGGCTTACTGCTTTTGGCAGCACCACCGACAGCTTCGTTGGCATTCCGCCAGTTGTCACTGATCCGGTTACCTGGCAAACCAATGCGAACGGCCCATTCATCGCCAGCAACGGTAACCCGGTACCGCAAGCAGGCAAATATTATTACGGACCAAATCTCGATCGCGGGCCTTCCGATCTCGCCAACACTCACACCTTTTCGGCTTACGGACTCCTGCAATTGCCGAAGCAGTTTCAGATTTCCGCGATTTTCCGGGCGCAGAGTGGGTTTCACTTCAGCCGTACGTTCTCCAGTAATGCTACGGATGTAGACGGCGACGGGATTCCTGCTTCGAACGATTTCACCGCCGGCCGGAACCGTTTTGTCGCCCCACCCTTTGTGAATATGGACGTTCGCTTCTCGAAATGGTTCTCCCTCGGGGAACGCTTCCGGCTTGAAGCGTTGATCGAGTTCTTCAATACCTTCAATCGTGCCAACCCGTTGGGAATTCAAACCGCTGCCGACTCGCCAGTACCCTTTGGCATGGTCACGCAAGTGCTCCCTGGGCGCGAAGGGCAAGTGGGAATCAAGATTGAGTTCTAGTAGCTCTGCGTGGAGGCACCCTCACTGCGGAAAGTTCATGCGGCGAACGAGATCCTGGAACCGAGGATCCGGCCGGATGTTGTCCCAGAAGGCATCAACTTTCAAACCCGGGAGATAAGAATCTCGTTCTTCATACGCCTTCTCCAGCCAGGCAATTGCATGGTCCCTATCTCCCAAAACCGAATACAATTGGGCCAACTCGCCCGATGGAATATTCTCACCCTGCGCCCGAGCTACCTCCATCTCCCGTACCCACTCCTTTAGCGCCCCCTTGTATCCCGCAGCCCGGAGGGCGCTATGCATTGAATTGGCCATGTCTTCATACCCCTGAATGCGTAGAACAACTTCACACTCCTGGATCGCTTCGTCGTGCATTCCTTTGGCTTCATAACTCCCCGCCAGATCAAAGTGGGGATACGCCCCGAAAGCATGCCGTTCAATGTCGTTGCGATCCATCTCAATGGCTTTGTCAAATTGGCGTCGCGTATAGAAAGGATTTGGCCGCGGCGCGTAGTGTCCGGGATCAAGTTCTTGAGCGCGCAGATACTCCTTCATGCCTTCGTCGAATCTACCCATGTCCTCGAGGAAGCTCGCATACTCGGCGTGGGCATTCGCTAGGTTGGGATTTAGTTCGATCGCCCGTTTAAGCTCGCGTTCCGAGTCAGCCCAGTTCCAGAATCTAAGGTGATCGAGCTCGCCCAGCGCTACGTGGGCTTCTGCGAGCGTCGGGTCAAGCTGGAGCGCCTTTTCTAGCGCCCCGCGTTCCTTTTCGGGCCCCCCTTCGGCAACAGATCTACCGAACCAGGTTTGCGATAGTCCGACGTAAGCGGGCGCATAGTTGGGGTCCTCGGAGATCGACTTCTGGAAGAAGTCCCGCGCCGTTCCCAATTCAGACTGCATCGTTTGCTGTTGGCCCTTTTGCATCTCAACATCTTGTGCTTTTGTCAAGTGGTACTTGCCTTGTAGATAGGTTTCAAACGCCTTGAGATTGAGAGGCTGAGCGTTAGTAATCCGCACTTCTTGCTCCGGGGTGAGTTTTGTTTGAATCTGGTTCGCGATGGCTCCCGCGATTTCGCTTTCCATGGATAGCACGTTTCGAGCATCTCGCTCATAGCTGTTGGCCCAGAAGTGTTTGTCCGAAGGGCCGTATATGAGTTGTGCGGTGATGCGAACGCGATCGCCGGAACGCTGCACCGTCCCCTCGACAATCCCATCCACGTTTAGTTCTCGCGCAATTTCCGGCAGCGTTTTCTCCGATTTCTTGTAGCGCATCGTCGAGGTGCGCGAGATCACCTTCAGAGAACCAATTTGCGCCAAGTCAGTGATCAGCGCGTCCGTCATTCCATCTGCGAAATATTCCTGATTCGGATCGTTCGATAGATTTTGCAGCGGCAGCACCGCGAGCGAGCGGATCGGGGGTACCGCGGGTTTCCCTCGCAACCATTCGCGGAGGCTTCCACCCATAAACGCCAGTGCAGACAGAAGGACGACAAGGATTACACCTGTGGCAACAAGCATCGGCATGCGCAAGCTGCGACGCGAAGCCGCTCGCTCCAGAACGACAGAGGCTGGCGCTTCGACACTCACCGTCTCTGCCTTCGCTTCAACACCATTTCCGTGATTGACCGCCGCGATGAATCTATACCCTCGTCGCGGCAGAGTTTCGACGTACCGAGGTGTCTCGGCCGTGTCGCCCAGCGCGTCCCGCAACCTCTGCACGGCGCTGTACAATCCGTGATCAAAATCCACAAACGTATCTACAGGCCAGATGCACTTCTGAAGATCTTCGCGGGTGACGACCTCGCCAGGATGTTCCAGGAGCTGCAGCAGAATCTGGAGGGGTTGTTCCTGAAGCTTGATCTTAATGCCGTGCTTGCGCATCTCTCCCGTGCGCAAATCTACTTCAAACGCGCCGAAGCGGATCGGCCCTGGACGTGGCTTTTCCATGTTCATACCCAGTTCAAAATGGCGCTACTCGGGCAGACCCACGCGGCGGGCGATGTCCCGAAACCGCGGGTCAGAACGGTACGGGTCCCAGCGATGGTCGGATCTCAGGTACCGCAGCACAGACAAGTCCCACTCTTTCTCGGCAATTTCGAGCCACGCAAGTGTACCCGCCCTGTCGCCCGCGTATCTGTGAGCGTCTATGATCATCCCCCTCAGAAACCATTTTCCCTTTGCTATCCCGTCGAATACACTCGCTACTTCGCGGATGAGGGCCTGAGGTCCTCCCTTCGCATACGCGCGAGCCAATGCATCAGCCTCTTCGTTCCATCCGTAATCCCGAGCTGCCGCCTCCCAATCTTTGAGAGCTTCTATGTACTGGCCGGATTCGAACTCCATCTCCCCTCGCTCCCAAAAATGATAAGGAGACGGGGAACTGGTGAGCATAAACTTTCGTTTCCGCTCGAGCCGCACGGCGAGCGGCGTGAGCGGCGATGAACTGATATAGTCGTTATCCGGGTCCAGCGCCTGCGCCTTCTGGTGTTCCTTCATGCCTTCTTCGAATCGCCCCAGATCGTCGAAGTATTTCGCGTAGGCTTCGTGACCCTCAGCGAAGTCGGGGCTCAGCTGGATCACTCTTTTATAGTGATTTTCCGGTTCATCGTATCCCGTATTAGGGAAGAGGTAGTCGGCCATCAGCAGATGAGCGGTGAGATTGGTCTCATCGAGGGCCAACGCTTTATTCAGCGCCACACGTGCTTTGTCGCCGAGATCAACGTGTGGCTGATTTCCATCTTGTCCACGGGTGTTCACTCCAAGGATGTTCGCGGCCAGCTCCAAATAAGCCGGCACGTAGTTGGGATCTTCCTGGATCGCTTTTTCAAGGTAAGAGATGCCCTTGGCAAACTCTTCCTCGCTTTCTTTCCGAGTGCCACTTTTGTGTACCGTCGCTTCGAAAGCTTTATCCGCGTGATAGCGGCCTTCCAGGAAGTCTTCCAGAGCCTTGGAATTTCCCGGCTGCGACGGCTTAAAGCTGGCCATCTCTTCTTTGGTCATTTTGCCGCGAATTTCTTCTACGATGGCAGCGGCAACGGTTCTTTGCAGCGCGAGTGCGTCCTTGAAATCACGTTCATAGCTCTTCGCGAAGATGTTTTTGTCCTGCGGGGCATAGATTAGCTGAGCGGTGATGCGCACGCGGTCGCCTGTTCGTTGTACGGAGCCTTCGACGAGAGCGATTACGTTCAGTTCGCGCGCAATTTCTGGGAGCAGCTTGTCCGACTTCTTGTAGCGCAATACCGATTGGTGCGAAGCAACACGCAACGCGCTGACTTGGGAAAGGTCCGTAATCAACTCCTCGGTCATCCCATCAGCAAAATATTCCTGATTCGGATCACTCGACAAGTTTTGCAGCGGCAGTACCGCGATGGAGTGGATCGGGGGAACAGCAACTTTCCCCAGCAGAAGTTCCCGGAAACTTCCGCCTTTGAATGCCAATGCGAAGAGGAGCACCACGAGCGCTATCCCTGCGGCAACAAGCATCGGTATACGCAAGCTGCGCCGCGGAGCCGGCCGCTCCAGAACGACAGAGGCTGGCGCTTCGACACTCGCAGTCTCTACCTTCGCTTCACTGCGGTTTCCGTTATTGACCGCCGCGATGAAGCGGTACCCACGTCGCGGCAGAGTTTCGACGTACCGAGGTGTCTCGGCCGTGTCACTCAGGGCGTCGCGCAACCTCTGGACGGCGCTGTACAGTCCGTGATCGAAGTCCACAAACGTATCGGCAGGCCAGATGCGCTTCTGTAGGTCTTCCCGGGTGACGACCTCGCCAGGGTGTTCCAGGAGTTGCTGCAGAATCTGGAGGGGTTGTTCCTGAAGCCGGATCTTAATGCCGTGCTTGCGCAGCTCTCCCGCTGCTGAATCCAGCTCAAAGGCGCCGAATTGAATGCGTCGCGGCGACATGGCCAATTCCTTAAAGGGAAGAACGGGAAGCGTTCGTTTGAGTGCGGAGTCTACCATGATTCCGGTGAGTAGACTAGATGCTCTGGTAACCCCTGCCCCCTCATTGGGTTGGCCCGTGAACTCGAAAAGGAACTGAATAGAGGCGCGTTGTATTGACCGCATGAATGCTTTCTGCGAAGAATGCGCTTCACGGACGGGGCGCCTTTTTATGGGTCCCGCCAGACACAGTACAGGAGGACAAAATAAAACGAACCATTTTCCGTTCACTTGGTGGAGCATTTTTCCTGGCCTCGCTACTAATCGTGCCAGTGGCGAATGCGCGATCGTGCTCACTGAAGGATAGCGCTGGGAAATACGGCTTCACTCTCACAGGGGTCGTAATCCCTGGGGCGGTGCCCATCGCCGCAGTCGGCAGAGCCGCGTTGGACGCAACGGGGAATGTCAGCGGGACGGAATCTCGCAGCGTTGGTGGCGGGTTCGCAGACGAAACGTTCACCGGAACCTATACGGTGAATCCAGATTGCACGGGCACCGCTACCCTCAATTTTTCTGAGGCAGGACAGTTGGTCCGGACATCGATTCTGTCGATCGTTTTCGACGACCACGAGCGGGGAATCCGCATGATTCAGAAGTCTCTGCAACTGCCCAATGGCGCATTCCTTCCCGTCGTGATCACCGTCGAGGCGAGAAGGATATTCATCCAAGACGGAGACTGAAGGACCCGCCCACACGGTTCCGGGGTCGAACCCCCGGGACCGCGTGGATGACTCCGCAGGCTGCAGACTGCAAAAGGAGTTTCGCCATGCGTGGAATGAATCGAATCGATGTTTCTGATCTCATCGCTGGCCTTATCGCGGTCGGGTGCACTGGCGACAAAAGGAGCAAAGGCGGTGGCGGCTCGCAGAAGCGCGTTATGACCAACAAAGCGTTCTTCATGAGAATCAGCGCGCTGGATGGCTCTGTTCTGCTTCTTGCAGTGCTCCTCTGCATCTTTCGACCCCCAATTGTGATGGCCCAAGGGGCGGGCGCATCAGAACACCGGCAAGGCGAGCAACCACCAGAATTCAAATTCCATCTCAGTATTGAATACTGCGGAAGAATGTACCCGGGGACATCGGATCGGCAAAATTAAACATTATTGGGCGGTTTGTCTGTTCTCTTGCTCTTTCAAGCGCAACTCGCGTTTGAGCAACAGCATCTCGCGTCTTTGCCTGAAGAGGTAACTCAGGCTGGCGACGA
>Ga0137415_10008571_pt1 | contig 10133 bp, 8 predicted proteins | sample CZODoug3_1_1_16f_FD_183082 | JGI IMG/M metagenome (GOLD analysis project Ga0137415, IMG submission 183082) | Vadose zone soil fungal communities from Angelo Coast Range Reserve, California, USA - CZODoug3_1_1_16fungal (Hybrid Assembly) | ecosystem: Environmental > Terrestrial > Soil > Vadose... | reverse complement strand
TGGAAGAAGGTGTCGGTCATGGCGAGCGGCTTGAAGATGCGCTCGGCCAAGACCTCGCGCAGCGGCTTGCCGTTCAGCACTTCGAGCAAGCGCCCCTGGACGTCGACGGCGACGCTGTATTCCCAGCGGTCGCCGGGATTGTAGTTCAGCGGCAGCTTGGAGAGCCGCGCCACGAACTCCTCGTTGCTCGCCGTGCGGTCGCCGATCTTGGCGTCGCGATAGGCCTGGTAGACGAGGCTGGTGCCGCGCGCGCCGTAGACCAGGCCGGCGGTGTGGCGCATCAGGTCCTGCACCGTCATCGGCCGCGTCGGATCGGCAAGCCGCAACATCGGTTTGAAGTCGGGCCCGGTCACCTCGGTGCCGACCTTCATCTCGCCGATCGACGGCAGGAACTTCGACACCGGATCGGTGACCTGCAGGCGGCCCTCCTCGACCATCTGCATCAGCGCGGTGGTCACCATCGGCTTGGTCATCGAATAGATGCGGAAGATCGAATCGAGCTTCATCGCATCGCCGTTGGGCTCGCGCTTTCCCTGCACCGAGATCCACGCGACCTTGCCGCGCCGCGCCACCAGCATCACGGCGCCGGGGATGATGCCCTCGTCGATGTTCTTGGCCGTTACCTCTTCGATCCTCTTGAGCTGTGCCGCGGAAAGTCCGACCTCTTCCGGCTTCGCCGTCGGCACCGGCAATTCCGCCTGGGCTGTTCCCGCAAAACCGACCAACGCCAGCACGACGAGCGTGCGCCTAAAACCGTTCATGGGCGTTTCTCCCGATTTGTTGGCCGGACTGTAGCGCCCTCCAGCAGGGAGCGCTCGCGCTGGAACAACACGATCACGGCATCCATCACGGCACGAACGCGCGGCAGCGCGCGGAGATCGCGATGCACCAGCAGCCACTGGTCGGCAAAGACATCGGGGATCACCCCGCCCACTCTCTTGAGCGCCGGATCGGGATCGCCGAGATAGCAGGGCAGGATCGCGAGGCCGGCGCCAGCACGCGTCGCCTCGTGCAGCACAAGCCAGTTGTTGCAGCGCACGACGGGGCGGGCGCCGCCCAGCCGCTTATGGAGCCACTGTTGCCCCGGCATGTAGCTGTGATTGTCGTCGAAGCCGATCCACGGCAGGCTTTCCAGTGCCGGCTTGCGAGCCAGCGGGAAGTCGCGTGCGACATAGATCGCGTAAGCGACGCGGCCGAGCTTGCGGGTCACGATATCGGCAAGCTCCGGCACCTGCTCGCGGATCAAGAGGTCCGCCTCGCGTCGCGAGAGGTTCGCCAGCATGTGGCTTTCAATGACTTCGAACTCGATGTGGCTGAGACGCTCGCGCAGCGACGGCAGGTGGCGCGCGATCAGCGCCGCCATCGCCTCGCCAGACGAAAGCCGCACGACGCCGCTCACCGTGTCGCCGAGGGCAGCGCTCTGGCGGGTGATCGACAGCGCAGCCCGCTCCATCGCCTCGGTGTCGGACAGGAGCTTCTCGCCCGCCGAGGTCGGCACGAAGCGGTCGGGCAGGCGCTCGAACAGGCGCGCGCCGATCTGCCGCTCCAGGACCTGCACGCGGCGCGCCACCGTGGGATGGCTGACACCCAGCGCCTTGGCCGCGGTGGTCAGCGTGCCCTCGCGGGCCAGCGTGAGGAAAACGCGGAGGTCGTCCCAGTTGGCATCCATGTACAAAATTGTACAGCCAATCTTCCAATTTGTGGACTGACGAATAGGAACGTTCGGCCTAGCATCGCCGCCATGCACATAGAACCGCGTCTTTTGGTGTTCACGAAGGGCGTGCGCGGGCGCATCGCCGCGGCCGTCGCCATCGGCCTGCTATCCGTCGGGCTGGGCGTCGCCCGGCTCGGCTTGCTCGGCTGGCTGATCGGCCAGGTCTTCGCCGGCCGCAGTGCCTCCGATCTCCTGCTGCCGATCGTGCTGATCGCTGCCGTGATGCTGTTGCGCGGCACGGCCGAGCATTGGCGCGCCGTGGTGGCGCACGAGACGGCGGCGCGGGTCCAGAAGGTGCTGCGGCGCAAGCTCTACGACAAGGTCGCGTCCCTTGGCCCGGCCACGGTCGGCCGCCAGCGCTCGGGCGGGCTCACCCTTTCGATGATCGATGGCGTCGAGCAGCTCGAAACCTATTTTGGCCAGTTCCTGCCGCAGTTCCTGATCGCGATGCTCTCGCCGGTGCTGATCTTCGCGGTTGTGGCCTTCATCGACCTGCCGGTCGCGCTGGTGATGCTGGGCTTCGCCCTGGTCGCGCTGTTCGCGCCGGCCCTGTGGCACAAGTTCGACGTCCGCAACTCGCTGTACCGCCAGCGCTCCTACGCAAGCTTCGCCGCCGAGTTCCTCGATTCGATCCAGGGTTTGGCCACGCTAAAAGCCTTCGGCCAGGGCAAGGCGCGAGCCGACAAGCTCGAGGTCGAGGCGCGCGATCTTTTCCGCCGCACCATGTGGGTGCTGGGCACCAACTCGCTGGCCCGCGGCATCACCGACAGCTCGATCGCCTGCGGCGCCGCGGCGGCGCTCATCTATGGCGCGACGCGAGTCGAATCGGGCGCCATGGCGCTCACGTCATTGCTCGTCATCCTGATGCTGGGCGTCGAGATCTATCGGCCGATGCGCGAGCTGCGCACGGTGCTGCACCAGGGCATGGTCGGCCTCAGCGCGGCGCAAGGGATCTATCGCATCCTCGACGACCGTCCCGCCGTGGCCGACGCCCAGCCTGCGCCACTCGACAGGGCGCTGGCGCCGGTCATCACCTTCGAGAACGTGCGCTTCTCCTATCCCGGCACGCGGCGCACCGTGCATGACGGGCTCAGTTTCCGCGCCGAGGCGGGCGAGCGGCTTGGGCTGGTCGGCCCGTCGGGCGGCGGCAAGTCGTCGATCGTGCGTCTGCTGCTGCGCTTCTACGATCCCGACCAGGGCCGCATCACGCTCGGCGGCCATGACCTGCGCTCGCTTTCCTTTGCGCAGATCCGCTCGCTGATCTCGGTGGTGAACCAGGACACCTTCCTGTTCCACGGCACAGTCGAGGAGAATATCCGGCTGGGCAAGCCGGAGGCGAGCCACGCCGAGCTCGAGGATGCCGCGCGTGCCGCCAACATCCACGACTTCATCCTGACCCTGCCGCAAGGCTACGCGACGGTCATCGGCGAGAAGGGCATCAAGCTTTCCGGCGGCCAGCGTCAGCGGCTCGCCATCGCCCGCGCCCTGTTGCGCGATACGCCCATCCTGGTGCTCGACGAGGCGCTTTCCGCCGTCGATGCCGAGAACGAGGCGGTGATCCAGGAAGCGCTCGACCGGCTGATGCAGGGCCGCACGACGCTGATTCTCGCCCACCGCCTCTCGAGCGTGATCGATTGCGACCGCATCCTGGTGCTCGATGGCGGCAAGGTGACGGAACAAGGCCGCCACGGCCAGTTGATGGCGAGAGGTGGCGTCTATGCCGAGCTGATGGCCGAGCAGGTGCGCGAGTCAAGCGCGAGTGCAACCGACAGCAGCTTCGGAGCGCCGGCGCGCGTGGAGACCGTGGCCGACACGCCCGGCGGAGCAGTCAAGGTCCTGACCGAGGGCATCATCAAGGCCGAGGGGCTCACCTGGTATCAGGTGGTGGCTGCGCTGATGAAGGTGATCCTGCCGTGGAAGGGCAAGCTTGCCGCCACCTTCACCTTCGGCGTGCTGCGCGTCGTGTCCTTCATCGGCGTCGGCGTGCTGTCGGCCCTGATCGTGCTGGCGCTGAAGCATCACGAGCCGATCCGTGGCCTCGCTATTGCACTTGCGATCGTGGCACCGTTGTCGGGCGCGCTGCATTGGATTGAATCCTGGCTGGCGCATGACATGGCCTTCCGCCTGCTGGCGGAGATGCGCATCGATGCCTTTCGCAAGCTCGATGCGCTGGCGCCCGCCTACCTGGTGCGCCGCCGTACCGGCGACTTGATGGCACTCGCCACGCACGACATCGAGCTGGTCGAGTACTTCTTCGCCCATACCGTGGCGCCGGCCTTCGTGGCCATCCTGGTGCCGGCCGCCGTGATCGCAGCGCTCGCTTCGACCAACGCGTGGCTCGCGCTCGCGCTGCTGCCCTTCCTGCTCGCAGTGGGCTTGAGCCCTTTCCTGATGCGCAAACGCGTCGATCGCCTCGGCAGCCAGGCGCGCGAGGCGGCGGGCGAACTTGGCGCCTTTGCCGTCGATTCGGTGCAGGGCCTTGGCGAGATCGTGGCCTTCCAGCAAGAGGGCCGCCGCGGGCAACAGCTCGACCGCCTGTCGCAGAACCATATCGACCTGCGCCTGCCTTTCTTCCGCGAGCTCACCCTGCAGCACGCCATCCTCGAAATGTTGACGGGCCTGGGCGGATTGGCGGTCGTCGTGGCCGGCGCCACCCTTGCCACCAGCGGCGCGATCGACCCCGGCCTGTTGCCGCTCCTCACCATCCTCGCCATGGCCGCCTTCCTGCCGGTCTCGGAGATCGCCCAGATCGGGCGACAGCTCGCCGATACGCTGGGCGCCACCCGCCGCGTCTACGCGCTCGCCAACGAGCCGATCCCGGTGCGCGACGGACCGGGCGTCGCCGCCAGGCCAGGGGCGGCGGAACTCGCCTTGGAGCGGATCAGCTTCACCTATCCCGGCCAGACGCGGCGCGCCCTCAGCGACGCAAGTTTCGTCATCCCGGCCGGCAAGACGGTGGCGCTGGTCGGCACCTCGGGCGCCGGCAAGACGACGACGGCACAGCTCCTGATGCGCTTCTGGGATCCCGACTCGGGCCGGATCACGCTGAATGGCGCCGACCTCAAGGCCTACAAGCTCGACGAGCTGCGCCGCCTGATCGCGCTCGTGGCGCAGGACACCTATCTGTTCAACGACACGCTGCGCGCCAACATCCTGATCGCCCGGCCAGAGGCATCGGAGACCGAGTTGCAGGCGGCCATCAAGCATGCCTCGTTGAGCGAGCTGGTCGCGACCCTGCCGGATGGGCTCGAGTCGCCGGTCGGCGAGCGCGGCACCAGCCTCAGCGGCGGCCAGCGCCAGCGCGTGGCGATCGCGCGGGCCTTCCTCAAGGACGCTCCCGTCCTGATCCTCGATGAGGCGACTTCGCATCTCGATGCGGTGAACGAGCAGGCGGTCCGCCGCGCCCTCGACCTGTTGCAGACCGACCGCACCACCATTGTCATCGCCCATCGGCTGTCAACGGTACGCGATGCCGACCTGATCGTGGTGCTCGACGAGGGCCGCGTCGCCGAAAGCGGCACCCATTCTTCACTCGTCGCCCGAGGCGGGATTTATGCGAGGTTGGTGTCGCGCCAGCTTGCAGCGGCCTACGCGCCCGCGGCATCCTGATCCCGGGTAGCCGCGCGGGAGGAGATCATGTTCAGCCACGTCACGATTGGAAGTAACGACATCGCCAGAGCCAAAGGTTTCTACGACAGCGTCGGCGCAGCGCTCGGCCTTGTGCGCCATGCCGACTATCCCGAAGCGGTGGGCTATGGCCGCGCCGGGGGCCGGCCGCAACTATGGGTCCTGCGCCCACTCGACAAGCAAACGGCCAGCGTCGGCAACGGCATCACCGTCGGGCTGGAAGCCGAGAACCGCTCTGCGGTCGATGCCGCCCATGCTGCGGCCATCAAGGCCGGCGGCAAGGACGAAGGCGCGCCGGGCATCCGCAAGCACTATCATCCCAACTACTACGGCGCCTATGTGCGCGATCTCGACGGCAACAAGGTCTGCATCGTCTGCCACAAGCCGGCGTGACCTCGGCCACGCCGTGCAGTAGGCTCAAATCATGTTGCGGAGGATCGGATGAGCGAACCGTTCAAGGTGTTCTGGCAGCCTGGTTGAACCAGCTGTCTGAGACTCAAAGAGTTTCTATCGGTCCGTGGGATCGACTTCGTATCGGTGAACGTCCTTGAAGACCCGACGGGCCTCGCCCAGCTGCAGAAGCTTGGCCTCAGGACCGTCCCCGTTTTGTCGCGCGGCGACAAATATGTCCTCGGCCAGAATACCCAACAGATCATCGACTTCCTTGGCCTCAAGGAAGATGGCGGCCCGCAACTGTCGACTGACGAGCTTGCCGCCCGCATCGACAAGTTCCTGACCGCGGCGCTCGAGCTCATTCCGCTGATGCCGCAGGACCGCCTCGACACGCACGTGCCGGGGCGCCCGCGGAGCTACCGTACGCTCGCTTACCATCTCTTCCGCGTGGTCGACGCCTTCATCGGAGCGAACGAGGGCATCACGCTTGTGCAGGAAATGTTCCGCGAGGAGCCCGAGCCTGACGCCAGCACCGATACCCTGGTCGCCTACGGCACGAAGGTGCGCCAGCGCTTTCGCGACTGGTGGGCCAAGGGCGACACTTCGGCCGCGAAACCCCTGCAGACCTATTACGGCCCGCAGAGCCGGCACGAACTGATGGAGCGCACGACCTGGCACTCGGGCCAGCATGTGCGGCAATACATGATGCTGCTGGAGAAGGAAGGCATCGGCCATCACCGGCCGTTGCTGCCCCAGGACTTCGCCAAGCTGCCGATGCCGCAAAACGTCTGGGACGGCTAGCCCGGGTTCCAGGCGCCTCCATCAAAGGGCATATCGGCGAAACCTTCGGCGGGCGACGGCGTTTACACGCTGAAAAACAGCCCAGCACGGAGGATAGTTATGCGTACCAACGGCACCTCCCAGCATTCGCACAAGGACCTCGTCAAAGAGGTCAACGCCCTCAAGACACAGCTCAAGAGGCTGTCGACGGCGCTCGAAGCCGAGGCCAGCGAGGGCACGAGCCGCGCGACGGCCGCCATCGAGGCCCGCAGCAAGGAAGCCATAGACGGCGCGATCGAGGCCGCCCAGGAATTCATCGACGACTACGCCGAGACCGCCCGCGATGCCGCGGCGGCGATCGCAAAGAAGTCGGTGCAGATGCGCCAGGCCGCCACCGATTCGCTGGTCGAGGCGGTCGAGACCCGGCCGCTCGGCACGCTGGCCGCGCTGCTCGGCCTGGGTTTCCTTGCGGGGTACCTTTGTCGTCGGCCCTAGTCGCTCTTCCCGGAGCGGCTCTCCGCGGCGCGGCGCGGCGATGATCGCGCCCTTGCTCCGCCTTGCGGCGACCACCATGGCGGGACGCGCGATGCGCGACGTCGCTGCCGACGCAACCAACAGGCTGATGCTCGTCCTCGGCGCCGCTGTCGGTGGCGCCGCGGCCGTATTCTGCCTCAGCCGCGCCGCCGTCACGCTCCTGGAGCGCCACATGGATCCAGCCGAGGCATGGGCCGTGCTGGGTGGCTTCTACGGCGTGATCGGCGGCGTTCTCTACTTGGCGGCGACCAGACGCCGCCGTGGCTGACGCGGCATGCGCTCCCTGCCGTCGCAGGTTTGCCGTCTCTGAGACGGTCGACTAGTTTGCGCCAGCAAGGAGACATGCCGTGCCGATGTTCAAGCGGGCCGACGCCGAAATTCACTACGAGGTCCACGGGCAGGGCTTTCCTCTCCTGCTCTTCGCGCCGGGCGGCTTGCGCTCGCAACTGGCCTATTGGAAGGCCAGCCCGGCCGATCCGACGCAGCCCGCCGCCTGGATGAATCCCATGATCGCGCTCGCCGACCGCTTCACGGTCGTCGGCATGGACCAGCGCAACGCCGGACAATCCACCGGTGCCGTGGAGGCCGAGCACGGCTGGCACACCTTTGCCGGCGATCACTTCGCGCTGATGGATCATCTCGGCTTCGGGCAGTTCCACGTCATGGGCGCGTGCATCGGCGGCAGCTTCTGCTTCGAGGCCATCGAACACGATCCCAAGCGCATCACCGCCGCAGTGCTGCAGAACCCGATCGGCCTGTGGGAGAACCGCGACACCTGGGACGCCTCGATCAAGGGCTTTGGCGAGACGATGCGCGACCGCGATCCGACCATCACCCAGGCCACGATCGATTCGTTCGGCAGGAACATGTTCGGCGGCGACTTCGTGTTCTCCGTGACGCGCGATTTCGTGAAGAACTGCGGCACGCCGCTGTTGCTCCAGCCCGGCACCGACAAGCCGCACCCGGCCAAGACCAGCGAGGAGATCGCCGCCCTGGCACCCAACATCGAGGTCCAGAAGGACTGGCGCGGCCCGACCTATCTCGAGGAGTCGATCAAGCGCGTGCGGGCGTTCCTCGAGCGCAACACGCCGACGGCCTGATCACATCGCGATCGGATACTGGGCGAGCCACTTGCGCGCCTCGTGGATGCTGCGAAAGACCTCGACTGGCCGATCGCTCGAGGACAGCGCCTTGAAGGTCTGGGCGAGCTCGCCGCGATTGCCGTCGGCCACGATCGCCAGCGGCCCGCGCGGGCCCTTCTGCGTGACTTGGCGCAGGCGCTCGTCCATGGCCAGCAGCTCATCCTTGCCGACGGCCATCGACGTCGCCGCGGTCACCTCGAAGATCTTGCGGTAGCGGACGACGTCGGCCTTGACCATTGCGGTCGCGAAGTCGACGAACTCCTGCAGCGTAATCTCGCCCCGAGCGACGCCGACGGCGATGCGGTCGGGGTGGAAGATCTCCAGTTGAATCGGCATTGAACTCACTCGGTCTGACGACGGACCGGAGTATGCGGATCACCTTGTCGGGAGGCAAGCAACGACGGCTTTTGCCTCGGCTCCGCAATCGGCGCTTTACGCACAACCGCGGACCTCGAACACGCGAAATTCAATTGCCGATCGCCGTGGTTCGGCGTGGAATGGCCGCAAGAAAAGTCGGGGGAAACAAGCGATGTGGAATCAAGTCTACAACCCGCTGGCCAATGAGTGGCTGTCTACGCTGATCGCCGCCCTGCCCGTGGTCGTGCTGCTGGTGCTGATCGCGTCCGGCAAGGTCAAAGCCCATATCGCCGCCGTCGTGGCGCTGGTCGTCGCGATCTGCATCGCCATCGGCATATTCACCATGCCGACCGGCCATGCGCTGCGTGCCTCGGTGCTCGGGCTGGTGACCGGCTTCTTCCCGATCGGCTGGATCGTGCTCAACGTGATCTTCCTCTATCGCCTGTGCGTGGAGAAAGGCACGTTCGACCTGCTGCAGCGCACGATCGGCGGTGTCTCGCCCGACCGGCGCATCCAGCTGCTGCTGATCGCCTTCTCCTTCGGCGCCTTCTTCGAGGGCGCCTCGGGCTTCGGCACGCCGGTCGCGGTGACCGGCGCCATGCTGATGGGGCTGGGCTTCTCGCCTCTCGCCGCCGCCGGCCTCAGCCTGATCGCCAACACCGCCCCGGTGGCCTATGGCGCGCTCGGTACGCCGATCCAGGGGCTGGCCTCGGTGACCGGGCTCGATCCTTACCTGCTGGGCGCCATGGTCGGCCGCCAGCTGCCCTTCTTCTCGCTGATCGTGCCGTTCTGGCTGATCTGGGCCTTCGCCGGCTGGAAGGGCATGAAGGAGGTCTGGCCCGCCATCCTGGTCACGGGGGTCTCGTTCGCGATCCCGCAGTTCCTGATCTCCAACTACGTCAATCCCTGGATCGTCGACGTCGGCGCCTCGCTGGTGTCGATGGCTTGCCTGATCGGCTTCCTCAAGATCTGGCAGCCCGAGACGCTCTGGCTGTCGCCGGCGCTGCGCAGCCGCGACGACTCGGTGGGCACCATGCCCGCCAGGCCGGCCTCCTCGACCGCGAAGGTCACGACCGCGGAAATGTGGAAGGGCCTGACGCCCTGGATCATCGTTTGTGCCGTGCTGCTGGTGTGGGGCAGCGACTGGTTCAAGGTACCGATGAACAAGATCTTCATCTTCAACTACCCGGTCGAGGGTCTGCACAACATGATCAGCAAGGTGCCGCCGGTCGTCGCCAAGCCGACGACCGAGGGCGCGGTGTTCGCCTTCACCTGGCTCACCTACACCGGTTCCGGCATGCTGATCGCCGCCATCCTGTCGGCCATCGTGATGCGCTTTTCGCCCGGCCGCCTGCTCAAGGCCTACGGCGAGACGATCTGGGCGCTGCGCTACTCGCTCGTGACCATCGCCGCCATGCTGGCGATCGGCACGCTCACCCGCTTCTCCGGCATCGACGCCACGTTGGGCCTGGCCTTCGCCCACGCGGGCTTCCTCTATCCCTTCTTCGGCACCTTGCTGGGCTGGCTGGGCGTGGCGCTCACCGGGTCGGACACCGCGTCGAACGTGCTGTTCGGCGGCCTGCAGA
>Ga0137415_10008570_pt1 | contig 10133 bp, 16 predicted proteins | sample CZODoug3_1_1_16f_FD_183082 | JGI IMG/M metagenome (GOLD analysis project Ga0137415, IMG submission 183082) | Vadose zone soil fungal communities from Angelo Coast Range Reserve, California, USA - CZODoug3_1_1_16fungal (Hybrid Assembly) | ecosystem: Environmental > Terrestrial > Soil > Vadose... | reverse complement strand
TGATGCCACCGCGCTGCAGCGTCACTCTCGTTGTGAACCTGGGGAATGAGACCGGGCGTGTGTACAGCGCCGGAACCGCTCCTGAGCGGGACCGTCCTTCGGAAGGATGCCAGCTCTTGGTTCGACAGAACCGTAACTACGTCAAGCAGATACGTCAAGTGACGAAGTAGCACGGAAACGTCGCGCTGAACCGTAACGCCTTCCCGTGCTTATGTCTTTGGCGCGACGTTCTGGCGCAACGACTGCGTGATACGCCTCTGCTTGGCGTCTCTTGGCCCCAACCAAGGTGTTGACAAATGGTGCCCCCCGGGCGATCATCCACCCCGAGCGATAACGAACCAGAGACTGTTTCTTTAGGACCTGGGCTACCGCCCGGGTCGTTTCGTTTCTGGGGCTACTCTACTGGAGTGACCGGATGGAAGTGACCGTAGGCGACGGCGACCGATTGGAATACGTGTTGAAGAAGTTCCGTCGCCAGATCACGAAAGCCGGCCTGTTTCAGGACATGAAGCGGAAGCGCTTCTACGAGAGCCCCGGCGCTCTACGGCGACGGAAGGATAAAGCAGCGGCACGCCGCAAGGTGAAGTCCGCACGACGTCGCGAACAACATTAAGTCAGGAGTAACACCCAGATGGCACGCATTACCGGTATCGTGAAGTGGTTCAACGACGCGAAGGGGTTTGGTTTCATCACACCCGAGAACGGCGAGAAGGACTGCTTCGTTCACCACACCGCGATCCAGGCACAGGGCTTCAAGTCGCTGGCCGAAGGCGAGCGGGTCGAGTTCGACGTCGTGCAGGGCCAAAAAGGCCCGGCGGCGCAGAACGTTGTGAAGCTCTAAGCCGTAGGGCGAAGGAGCAAACGAACGGCGCGGTCCGTCAGGACCGCGCCGCTTGTATTTCTTGGCCAGGTTGTGTTTCTGGCCTGCGCGTGTCTTACTTCAGCACGATCCGCATCGCGTGCGTGTCCAGGTCGATATCCCACGTGGTGATGCGCGGGCGCAGGAACTCTTCGCAGTCGCGCGCCGTGAGCGACCCGGCATCGGCATCGAGGAACTCCAGCAGGCGCATCCGCGCCTGCAGGTAGGTGCACCCCTCCCGCACCGCCGCCATCCGCAGCCCGACCTCGTCCTCGAGCTTGCGGTTGACGAACCCTTGCGCCACCAGCAGCAGCCGGCCGACGATCACTCGCTCGAGCTCGGCTCCCTCCGGCCGCGCGATCCGACGCTGCAGCACCCGCTGGCGCTCCGGCGCGCACAGCTCCAGGACCTGCCGGCAGACCTCCGGGTCGGGGCGGCCAGCGGCCACCGCTGCCGCCCGCTCGGCCCGCGCACACGTCGGCAGGTCGTTGCGGTGCAGCCGCAGGAACTTGGTCATGGGGGCGTACAGGTCGCTCCGGCCGGGGGCCGGGGGGCGGCGTCGACCGGACACCAGGTCCGCCATATAGTCTTCCGTAACCTGAACCGCCTCGGCGAGCTCGCGCGGCGTGCGCTTGAGCTCCCGCAGGCGACGCCGGAGCAGTTGACCCACCTTCACAGGATCCTTGAGCGGGAGAGCTGCAGGCATCTCGAGGTAGCTCCTTTCGGACGGCACAAGAAAAGGCCCACGGGTGCAAAAAAGCGGCCTATCAGCACACCGCGGGCGAATGTCGCTAAATATAGCTAGGACAGGGCGTTAATGGTACCCCGCCCCCCACGCCGAAGCGCCAAATCCGCCTCGGCGGCCCGTTTCCGGACCAGGGTTACCGACCCCACGACGATGATCACGGCGAAGCTGAACCACTGGATGGCGTAGGAGAGGTGCGGGCCATCGGAGAGCTCGGGCATCGGCCAGCGGATCAGCGCGGCGGCGGAACGGGTGACGGCCGGACGGTCCGACGGGAGCTGCTGTAGCACGAACGGCAGCAGCGGATAGGGCAGCGAGTCTCGGAGCCTGGCGGGATTGACGTCTCCCCGGGCCCGCGGAGCGAGCATACCGACTCCGATGACCGCTGCGCTGTCCCCTTCCCTGTACGCCCCCTGGTCGACGTGATACGCGTCCGGCGATGGCGCCCAACCTCGATCCACGAGCACCGCCGCGCCGTCTACGAGCCGCAGCGGTGTCACCAGGTCCACGCCGGGCACGCCCTGGTAGCTCCGGGGGCGCCAGAGCCGCTCGTGCCCGTAATCGTACACACCTCGGGCTTCGAGACGGCGGTCGCGGGCGGAGTCGGCCGGGAGTGCCCCGTTCACCTCGAGCGCGGGACGCGCCCGGGCGGCCAACAGGAGGGCGTTGCGCTCGCGCCGTCCGTGCAGCCGATCGAGCTGCCACACCCCGGCCCCGACACACATCGCCGCGACGAGGAACGCGACGACGAGGCCGGCGAGATCGCGCCGGTCTATCCTCATATCTTGGGCCTCATCTCTTGGGCCTCATCTTTACGAGCGCGAGCTTCTCGACGCGCGACAACCGTCGCAGCGCGGCCTCGCGCCGCAGGGCAGCCGAACGGTCCGCCTGGCGCTCCTCGAACACCAGGCGCACGGGGAGGCGCGCGCGGGTGTACGCACTCGCCGTCCCCGCCCTGTGTCGCACCAAGCGCCTCGGGAGGTCGTTGGTGATGCCCGTGTACAGGGAGCCGTCACGACAGCGAAGCATGTACACCGTCCACACCGTCTACTCCAACTTTGCCTCGAGCGTGATCTGCGGAATGCCGGCGAGCGCTTTCGACACCGGGCAACCGCGCTTCGCCTCCTCGGCGGCCTTCTGGAACCCGGCCTGGTCCAGTCCCGGCACTCGTCCCCGCACTTTGAGCTCCATTTTCGTGATCTTGGGCGCCCCCTCGACCATGTCCAGCGTACATGCCGCTGTGGTCTCGACGCTGGTTACGGGCTTTCCGGCTTTCTCGAGCCCGGCCGACAGCGCCATACTGAAACAGGCGGCGTGCGCCGCGGCGATGAGCTCTTCGGGGTTCGTGCCCTTCTTGCCCTCGAACCGGGTGGCGAACGTATAGGGGCCGCTGAAGGAGCTGCTCCCGGCCTTGAAGCTTCCCTTCCCGTCTTTGAGCTTGCCTTCCCAGACCGCACTCGCTTGACTCGTGGGCATCGTCTCGACTCCGCTGAAGGTGAGAGTAGGAAATCTGGCGGAACCGCCGAGGGGACGCTACGCTTGGAGCGCGGTCGCCCGCGACAGAGAGGAAAACCGACGATGGCCACCAAGAAGAAGAAAACGAAGGCCCCGCGTCCCGCCCGGAAACGCCCGGCGGCTCGGCCCCAACGGCAGCAGCCCGAGTCGCTGCGGCTCCGCTCCATGGCCGCGTCCTTCACCGTCAACGACCTGGACAAGAGCGTCGCGTGGTATCGCGATGTGCTGGGGTTCGTCGTGGGGGAGCGCTGGGAGGACGGGGGAAGGGTCCGGGGCATCCAGATGAAAGCCGGCAGCTGCGACATCATGCTCGGCCAGGACGATTTCGCCAAGGGACGGGATCGCAAGAAGGGCGACGGCTTCCGCCTTTGGGTGGCGACAGTCCAGGACATCACGGCCGTGGCGGCGCGGATCAAGGAGACGGGGTGGGCGCTCGACCGCGAGCCATCCGAGACGCCGTGGGGTGACTGGGTGTTCGCCGTGACCGACCCCGACGGGTTCAAGATCACGGTCGTCCAAGAGTAAGCGTGCGGATTGCGCTCCTCACGTCGAGCCGGTTCTGGCGCGGCTCGAGCAGTGTCTTCGCCGTGCTCGGACGCGGGCTCGCCGCACGGGGACACATAACGACCGCTCTCGCGGCGTATGAGCCGGTCGCCGCTGGATTCCGGAGCCGGCAGCTCGCGGTCGAGACGCTTCCGGTGGGTCACACCAATCTCAAGGCCGCGCGAGCGTTACGACGGGCGCTGCACGATCTCGCGGCCGATGTCGTACTCGTGGACAGACCGCGTGACATTCGACACGCAGCGTTCGCGTCGCTCGGCGGGCCCCTCGCCGTGGTGTACTGCATCAGCACGCCCCGACCGCCCCGAGACCTGCTCACCCGGCTGGCGTTCCGCCGGGTGCGCTTGACCGTGTTCCTGACCGAGCAGCTCGCGCGGCGAGCGCTCACCGAGGCACCGTTCATGCGTCGGGCCGCCGCTCGGGTCATTCCGAACGGTGTGGACTGCGAGCTGTTCCGGCCCGACTCCGCAGCGGGGCGCGCCTTCCGGCGGCGCCATCACCTGGACGACGGACCGTTGCTGGTCGCCGTGGGTGCGCTCGAGATCGAAAAGCGCTGGGACCTGTTGCTCGAGAGCCTCGCGCTGCTCGCGCCGCCCGTGCCGCCGCTCGTGCTGTGCGGCTCCGGCGCGCTCGAGGACGCACTGCGAGCCCAGGCGCAGCGGCTTGGCGTGGACGCCCGCTTCGTGGGCGCGGTGGAGCCGACCCAACTCGTCGGGGCCTACAACGCGGCCACGTGCGTCGTGCACACGCGCCCGGACGAGGTATTTGCGCTCGCGTTGATCGAGGCGCTCGCATGCGGGCGACCGGTCCTGGCCGCCGCGGGTGGCGGGACGCCCGAGCTGTTGGGCGATGCCGGCGTCCTGGCCCCCGCCGAGGACCCGCGAGCGTTCGCGCACCTGCTGCAGGGCTTGCTGCGGGACTCGTCCCGCCGTGCCGTGCTCGAGACGGCCGCACGCAAACGTGCGGTCGAGCACTTCTCCATCGATCGGATGATCGGGGAATTCGGGGAGGTGTTGGAGACGCTCGTCGCCCCAGGGGCGACAGCGAGTGCTGCGCGGGCTAGTGCAGCCCGCTCCCGCCCGCCAGCTGCTTGACCAGATCGCCGATCACCGCTTTGGCGTCACCGAACAGCATCCACGTGTTGTCCTGCACGTACAGCTCGTTGTCGATGCCGGCGAAGCCCGGGTTCTTGCTGCGCTTGATGGCGAGGACGGTCTTGGCTTTGTCCGCATCGATGATCGGCATGCCGTAGATGGGACTCCCCTTGGCATAGCGGGCGGCCGGGTTCACGACGTCGTTCGCGCCGATCACGAGCGCCACGTCGCACTGCGGCATATCGGGATTGATCTCGTCCATCTCGACGAGCGCGGTGTACGGGATGTTCGCTTCCGCAAGCAACACGTTCATGTGGCCCGGCATACGCCCGGCGACCGGATGAATGGCGAACTTGACCGTGATCCCCCGCTTGGTCAGCTGGTCGTACAGCTCGCGTACCTTGTGCTGCGCCTGGGCGACGGCCATGCCGTACCCAGGGATGACCACCACGAGGCTCGCCTGCTCGAGCAGCTGGGCCGCGCCCTCGACCGTTTCCTGCTTCCACGCCTTCTGCTCGCCGATCGCGACCGTCTTTTGCACGGTGCCGAACGCCCCGAACAGCACGTTCGTGAACGACCGGTTCATCGCGCGGCACATGATGATCGACAGGATCAAGCCGCTCGACCCGTCCAGCGCACCAGCGGTCACCAGGAGCTTGTTGTTGAGCACAAAGCCCATCGCGACGGCCGAGAGCCCGGCGTAGGAGTTCAGGATCGAAATCACCGTCGGCATGTCCGCGCCGCCGATCGGGATGATGAGCAGTACGCCGAACAGCACGGCGAGCCCGACGATCGCGTAGAACACCTGCCCCGACCACGCGGCCGTCGGGTGCATGACGACCACCACGCCCAGCGCTACGGCGACGACCAGCACCCCGATGTTGGCGATGTTTTGGCCCGGGTACGTCACCGGTCGCTGCGGGATCCATTTGACTTCCTGCAGCTTGCCGGCCGCCATCAGGCTGCCCGTGAACGTCAGGAAGCCGAGGATCACCTCGGCCACGATGGCGCTCACGCGGAACGCGGTGAGCTGCGCCGGGTTCTCCGTCAACCCGAGGAAGTACTCCGCGGTCCCGACCAGCCCGGCGGCGAGCCCGCCGAACGCATGCGAGAGGGCCGTTCGTTGCGGTACCGCCGTGAGCGGCACGAGGGACAGCGGCACGCCGACGATGAACCCGGCGACGATCGCCAGCACGATCCAGCCGTGGTGCACGATCTCGGGCTGGAACCAGGTCGCGAGCACGGCCACGAGCATGCCCGAAACGCCCGCGACCACGGCGTGGCGGGCGGTTTTCGGGTCGTTCATCCAGTACAACGAGAAGATGAACAGCGCCGTCGCGAGGATGGCGGCGACCTGGGCGACGGCGTACGTCATTGCTTCTTGAACATCTTGAGCATGCGATCGGTGATGAGAAATCCGCTGACGATGTTCGTCATGGAGGCGAAGAGGGCGATCGCCCCGAGGACGCGAATGGTCACCGGGTACTCGGCGCCGGTCACCGCGATGGATCCGACCACGGCAATCGCCGAGATCGCATTGGTCAGCGACATGAGCGGCGTGTACAGCAGGCGGGACACGCGGCGGATCACGCCCAGGCCGATGAACGTCGCGAGAACGAACACGAACAGCATGGACCAGTAGTCGGGCGGGGTGGCCGGAGCCGTTGCCGTCATCGAGGGGTCGATCACGTTTTGCGCACCTCCCCAGCGTGGGTCACGCAGGTCTCACGAATGATCTCGTCCTCGAAATCCACGACGAGCTTGCCGTCTCGTATCACGTGCGACACGAAGCTGGACACGTTCCTCGCATACATCTGACTGGCATCGAGCGGCAGGGTGCTGGGCAGATTGAGCGGGCCGAGCACGAGGACACCGCCCTGGCGCACTTCGGTCCCGGGCCGTGTCACCTCGCAGTTCCCGCCGGTTTCCGCGGCCAGATCCACGATCACCGCGCCCGGCTTCATCCCCCGCACGGCATCGGCGGTGATCAGGACCGGCGCGCGTTTGCCGGGAATGGCCGCGGTCGTGATCACGACGTCGGCGTCCCTCACGTGCTCGGCGATGAACGCCAGCTCGCGGCGGTGTGTGTCCTCGGACAGCTGCTTCGCGTACCCGCCAGCCGCCTCCGCCTGCTCACCGAGCTGCATCTCGAGAAACTTCGCGCCCAGGCTCTCGACCTGCTCCTTCGCCGCCGCGCGGACGTCGAACGCGGTGACCACGGCGCCGAGGCGCCGTGCGGTGGCGATGGCCTGGAGCCCCGCCACACCAGCGCCCAGCACCAGCACGCGGGCCGGCGGCAGGGTCCCGGCGGCGGTGACGAGCATCGGGAAGAGCCGGCCGGTGGCGGTGGCGGCAAGCAGCACCGCCTTGTATCCGGCGACGGTCGCCTGGGACGACAGGACATCCATCGGCTGCGCCCGTGTGATTCGGGGCAGCAGCGCCAGGCTGAAGGCCGTGACGTTGCGAGCCGCGAGCTGGGATACCGCCTCCCGTTCGGCCGACGGCTGAAACAGCGCGACCAGGGCACTCCCTTCGCGGCACAGGCGCGCTTCCTGTGCCGTGGGCGGCTGCACCTTCACCACGATGTCGCTCTGCCCGAAGATCTCGGCGGCCGTCGCGACCGGCGTGGCCCCGGCGGCGCCGTACGCGTCGTCACTAAACGACGCAGCCTCACCCGCGCCCCGCTCGACGACGACCGACATGCCGGTCTTCACGACCCGGCCGGCGACGTCGGGCGTCAAGGCCACACGGCGCTCGTTGGCCGCGGTCTCTTTCGGGACCCCGATCTTCATGACGCCTCGAGATGGTATCGGTAAACCGACTAGCCCTTCGGTAAACTTCCCCGCTCGCGCGCTTGCGCCAGTAGGCGCTCCGCGAAGTCGAGCCGCTCCGCCAGCTCGCCGACCTGCGACTCGAGTCCGAGCATGCGGTCTTCGAGGTCCGTTACGCGCCGCTCCGACGCATTGGGCCCGGTCACGGCGTCGGAGACTTCCCACCGGGCGACGCGCCGCCCATCGCCATCGCGGAAATCGCCCGCGGCCACCACGATGATGTCGTACAGGTACCAGATCCCCAGCCCGCCGAACGTGAGGCACATCCAGATGCCGCTCTGAGTCCGCCCGGCGTAGAAGCGGTGCAGCCCGAACGGCCCGCCCAGCACCGCGAGCCCGAGCGTCACGCCGCGCGAGCGCTCGGACACCGGGGCGCGCCCCGCGTGCCGCTCCGGCGGCTCCACGGGCTCGTAGCGCGACAGTGAGCCGGAGGTCACCTGGCGGCGGGCCCCGACAGTCCGGCGAGGGCCTCGAGCCGCTGGCGCGGGATCACACCCGCCTGCCGACCCACCTCCTGGCCCTGCCGGAACACGAGCAGCGTCGGAATGGCGCGGATGCCGAAGCGATGTGTGGTCACCGGATTGCGGTCGGTGTCGAGCTTCAGCACCAGCACCTCGCCCTGACGCTCGCGCGCGAAGTCGTCGAGGATTGGCGCCATCATCTTGCACGGACCGCACCAGTCGGCGTAACCGTCGAGCACGACCGGTACCTCGGTGCCCTTGAGCACGGCGTCGAGCGTCGCGTCCGTGACCGCGATGGGGCGATCGAGCAAGATCGGGCGGCTGCAGCTGCCGCATTTCGGACGGTCCGCGAGGCGGGTGAGATCCACCCGGTTGAGCGTGCCGCAGAACGGGCAGGCGACCGTCGCGCGTTTACTGACCTCTGTGACCGACACGGCTCACCTCCGTCTGGAATCTAGTCGTCGCGCGGCACGATCGCTTCCGCCTCGATTTCCACCAGCAGCTCGGGCGCCACGAGGCTGCTGACGGCCACGAGCGTGCTGGCGGGCCTGATGTCGCCGAACACCTCGCCATGCGCCCGCCCGACCCGCTCCCAGTCGGCGATGTCGGTCACGTACATGCGGGTCCGCACCACGTCGCGGAGCGATGCGCCGGCCTGGACCAGCGCCCGCTCGATGTTCTTGAGTGCCTGCACCGCCTGCAGGTACGCGTCCCCGATCCCGACGATCGCGCCGTCGGGCCCGATCGCGGTCGTGCCCGAAACGTGTACCGTGGAGCCTACGCGTACCGCGCGCGAATAGCCGACGATCGGCTCCCACGGCGCCCCGCTCGAGATGTTTTGACGCCCCATACGTGAACCTACGCACTGGCGTGACGGTTCGCGCGGGCAAACCGCCGCTAACACAGGGCGATCTGGTCGGGAGGGCCGGCGGGATAGCGCAGCCGCCCGCCCGCGAGCACCTGGGCGTGCGGCGACAAGCAATGCGGCTCCACCCGCGCGGCACCTAGGATATGCCCCACCTCTTCCCCCCGGGCCGCCAGCGCATCGGCGATCAGCTGGCGGTGGCAGCGCCACGGCACGGCTTCGGCGCACAGGATCGCGGTCGGCCGGGCCTGCGCGAGCTCGCGCAGCCGCGCCAAGGCACCCTCGAATTCCGGCGTCTCCATGTAGTCGGCGTAGCCGCGGAAGGCGGCGCTGCGCCACGCCGTGTTGGCCGAGTCCCGACGGGCCGTCCGACGCCCGCCGAGATCAGGCTCATGCTGGTAGCGGACGCCCGTTTGCTCGAGGGCCGTGGCCAGCGCCTCGCGGGCGAATTGTGGGTGGCGGCGCGACGCCGGATAGCGGCGCACGTCCACCACTTGGGTGACCCGATGGGCCGCGAGCAGACCCAGGAACTCGGCGAGCTCCCGGGTGGAGTGTCCGATCGTGTAGATCACACCGAGAAACAAAATGCAACGCCAGGACTGGTGGCAACCCGGCGAACGAGTGACCTTGACGAGGTATCACGAGAGGAGATGGCATGACGGAGAAGGAGCAGTTTCTGAGCCGGCTGGAGAAGGAGCTCCCGACCACGATGCGGGTGCTCAAGGCCTACCCGGGCGCGAAGGCAGACTTGAAGCCGCACGGCAAGTGCAAGTCCGCGAGGGAGCTCGCCTGGATCTTCGTGACCGAGCAGCAGGCGAGCGAGCAGGCGCTGGACGGCGGGATCGAGTTCGGCAAGATGCCCAAGGCTCCGGCGACGATGAACGAGGTGGTCGCGGTGTACGAGCAGTCTTCCAAGGCGTTCGTGGACCGCATTCGAAAGACGCCCGACGCCGAGCTCAACAAGACGGTGAAGTTCTTCGTGGCGCCGAAGCAGATGGGCGATCTGCGGAAGATGGACGTGCTGTGGTTCATGCTCATGGACCAGGTGCATCACCGCGGACAGTTCTCCATCTACCTTCGCATGGCTGACGGCAAAGTCCCGTCGATCTACGGGCCGTCCGCGGACGAGCCTTGGATGTAGACGGTCGGCGGGCTGAGGTCCGCTTCGTTTGTCCTCACCCCTGTCCCCCTCTCCGGATATG
>Ga0137415_10008569_pt1 | contig 10134 bp, 10 predicted proteins | sample CZODoug3_1_1_16f_FD_183082 | JGI IMG/M metagenome (GOLD analysis project Ga0137415, IMG submission 183082) | Vadose zone soil fungal communities from Angelo Coast Range Reserve, California, USA - CZODoug3_1_1_16fungal (Hybrid Assembly) | ecosystem: Environmental > Terrestrial > Soil > Vadose... | reverse complement strand
GGGTTTCACCACTTCCGCACATCAAAAACCACTTTATTGTCAATTATTTAGAAATACAACTTAAGCTCCTGCGCCGCCGACCATCCGTCTCTGCAATGCACCCGTTGCATCTGCACTCTTTCCCGCGACGCTAAGCCGCGTCGGCCGACAGCTTGATCCGCAATGCCGACTGCACCGCCTTCTTTTTCAGGTTGATCCGCCCGATCGCCCGGCCGACCGACTCGGACCGAGGGTGGACACAACGCATCGCGGCCCTGATGGTTTGATGCCCGACGATGTACTGCAGCGTGAAACGCTTGCGTATACTCCCTCGCCTCGGTCAGAAACGTGTGGCGAAGCGCATATAGTCCGGCACCCTAATCGAGCATAATCTTATCACGCGCAAGCTTCTCTCGGAGACGTCCCATTGCGGACTCGAGCACCCCGGGCTCCCGTTTCGGTCCGCGGCGCGGGGCTGGCTGAATACCCGCCAGCACCGGGATTCTGCGACCAAGCGCTCCAGGACCTGCTTTGACTCTTCGTTGACCTTGAGCACGCGCTTTCCGCCCGCCGCTTCAGCCCACACGTGATAAACGAGATCTCCACACTTTCCGTCTTCATCCGGGTGCCTGCGGATGACGACGCAGTCTTTTTTGAGGTTCAGGATCTCGACCGTCATGCCCGAGTTGCACGCCAGAAGCGATGCCGAGCGCAGCGCTTCTTCCGCCTCTCGATCCACTGCTAGTGGGCCTTCGGGTCGAAAACATATTCCACCCGGCCAGGGAGACGATGGCGACCGTGCCACGGCCATATAATCTTGAGAGGGCGGATCGCCTTGCGTGCTCATGCGTCATTTTTCCGAAATGGGGACCTGGATCGTGGTAAAACAGCCAACCCAGGTTGAGCCGGCCAATGAAAAGTTGCGCGCCCGTTGTCCCGCGCCGTAGTGTGGAAAGGAATTTGCCTTCGAGATTTGCGAGACGCGCGTGTTCGAGCTGAGGCTACTTCTCGTCGAGCGGCGCCACTTCTACCGTTCGGATGGTCGGCAATCGCTCTCTTCGCCACATGGGGCGACGTATCGGGCGCGATTTGGGGAATGGTTCCGTACTTGGCGTAGAGCTTGATTGTCGATATCAAGGCCTCAAGTGTGAGGCAGGCCTCGTGTTCGAACCCCGAGGAATTGTATGGCAAAGAAACGCGGCAATCCGAATTGGGGCAAGCCGGAGTTGCATGCCGGGCCGGTCGTTCCGACCTCGTTTGATGAGGTTGTCAAGAAACTGCGGCTGTCTCCGTCGGAGTATGAGGGCTCCACCCAGCTCAAGGAGTGGGCACGAAAGAACAAAGACCAGAAGTACATTCCGGACGATCTGCTGCGATTCTGGGGTTTTGAAGTCAAAGGGGACCCGTAAATTCCTCTCGGCGCCCAGGCCGGATTCCGGAAAGCCATGCTGTCGTTGCTTGGTGCGAAACCGCGCAGTTACGTTCCGAAGCGGGCCGCCTCGCTAGAACTGCTCGATCCTGAGGACCCGGTCCGCCGGATCTTCCCAAATCTTCAGTTCATGGACAGTATCGCCAGCACTTCTTCGCGCAAATAGCCGTACCGGGCTCAAAAGCGGCATTTACATCTGGGAACCATCCTTCCCTCACCGTCGTCATGGAGAAGGGAATTGGGCTGGAACGAAAGAGCTACTTGAATTTCTCTTCGGAAACCCGGCCGGTCTCCTTCGGCCTGCGCCCGTGCGGTTTCTGCTTCAGGCAGAACCGCTACCCGTTTCTCTTTCGGATCCATAGATCTCGGCCCGCGCATGAAGGCGGGCGTTTTGGATTTCGACCCACCGGCCCCCAAGAATGTGGAAGAGATTCACGCCGCCTTCGATCAGAGCGTTCGCGAGGTCGAGGAGTACCTGAAGGGGATGACGGAACAAACGGCGCAGGGAAACTGGCGTCTGATGCTGAGAGAAAAAGAGCTCTTCAGCAAGCCTCGGATCGGCGTGTTGAGATCGATCATGCTGAACCACTGGTACCACCACCGCGGCCAGCTGTCGGTTTACCTCCGATTGCCGGATATCCTTGTTCCGGTGATTTATGGCCGCAGCGCGGACGAAAACCCGTTTTGCCTGAAGGCGCGGACCATAGAGTCCTGTCGCGGCCTGAGTCCTGCGCTTCCGGTGTGCCTTGCGGTGGTGCGCCTGAGTAACGTAGATGCGCCATACCGGGGATTTCGCTAGAATGTAGGCCTTCGAGAGAGGAGCACCATGGCAAACAAGAAAATTGACCCACTCAACAAGAAGCAGTACAGCGCGGTATCGTCCATGCTTACCGTCTCTGACATCCCTGCTGCTGTGAGCTTTTATCAGAAGGCCTTCGGCTTTTCCAAGCGCAGTATCATGACCGGCCCCGACGGGAAGCCCATTCACGCCGAGCTGACATTGCGCGGCACGACGCTGATGCTCGGACCAGAAAACCCTGCCCGGGGTATGCGTACTGCCAAGAGTATTGGAGCCTCGCCAGCGAGTCTGTTTGTCTACGTGGAAAACGTAGACAAAGTGGTCTCCAAAGCGATCAACCTCGGAGCCACAGGCCAAGGTCCCGTGATGGACATGTTTTGGGGCGATCGGTGCGGCACGATCGTTGACCCGGACGGCTACGTCTGGATGCTAGGCACGCATAAGGCAGAGCCCAGTACGAAGGAAATGAAGAAGAAGATGGAAGAACAGATGCGTCCGCAGCCCGCAGGTACAGCCACCGCTGCCTGAACCAGCGTGGCTGTTTTCTGCTGCTGCCCGCGGTGCGCTCGTCAGGACACATCGATCTATGGCCCCCGCTGGCGGTCCGAGTTGAGGCCAGAGCCGCCGATAACTAGGACAGGCTCCCGGCGCAGATTGATGTACTTCACCAGCCACTCGTAACGATCTTCCAATGCTTGTGGATCGTTCAGATCGTGTCCGGTGTCGTAGTAGAGGACCCTCTTGGGATCGCTGGCTGCAGCAACGTAGTGCTCGATCGAACTCTTATCGAAGTACTGTTCGTAATTTGCGAATTGGAGCAGCAGAGGAATAGGTGTCGAGCGCCCAACGAAATGGATGGCATCGATGTCGCCGGTGACCTGGGCATACTTTTCCAACTGGCCTGCGGGCTGGTTCCTGCGGAAATCCACCATGCCCGGATCGTCGCTGCGCAACAGGATGTCGGCCATGTCGGCCACTCCGGCCATCAATACCGAGGTTTTCATGCGCCTGTCGACGGCGGATAGAATGGATCCCCACTGAGCGCCATAGCTGTGCCCGCCGTAGGCGAGCCGCTTCGGATCGACATCGGAACGCCCTAGCAGCAAGTCCATTCCGCGGCGAAGATCCATCACCGCCTGAATCTCGATTTCGCGGTCCAACTCCGGTTTGTCGAAATGGTCCGGCGTCTTATGCCAGGGTTGGGGCCGGTCCCAAGGGTAGTCAGGAATAAGCGAGAGCGCGCCGGCTCTGGCGTAAAGCTTTGCTTCGGGAATGAATTCTGCCCGGGTGCCGTTTCCCCAGTGCCCGAAGAGCACGGCCGCGAACGGGCTCTTCCCGCTAGGAACGACCAGATACGCCCCAACGGGACCGCCCCGGGGACTCGTATAGGTAATGTCGTGAAGTGTGCCGCCATTGAACTCTTCGATGGCCTTGTCGTGGATGTCGAGCGGTTGTTTCGCGTCGTAATCGAAGAGATGGGCAGCGGCCTGGAAGTCCTTTGTGGGCCTGGTGTCGGTCTGGGCCCCAGCCAGGGCAGCAGCGAGGACAAGGGCTAGCACAGAGCTAAGATAAGGTATTGCGGTCTCCGGCAGCCGCAAAAGCGGCAAATGCGGGTGAATGGCAACCCACAGAATAATATGCCCTCCATGACTTCCGCTGCGTACCCTGCCTGGTTTTCTTCTGAAGCGCCATTTCCATTCGAATTCGTCTGACCGGCTAATTCTCCTCTTATCCCCGAAGTGTCAAGTCGCACCTGCCACTGAAGAGCAACATGGTCTTCACCCAGGTGTCAAGCACGGTATCAATCCAGCGCGCGTAAGCTCCGACCGGTCCGCACCTGGCCAGGGAGCGGCTACACTCGGGTTCGACTGGCTTTCTCGAGGGTCCGAAGTTTAGCGGAGAGAGCCACTTGGCCCCCTGGCAGTTTCAGGCAGACCCGATTGGCTGAGCGCGGGCCGCCAAGCTCGGATGCGTATCGCCAACTCGGAACCAATCGTACCGGGAAACTATATTGACCGTTGTGCGTAAGCGCGAATGATTTCATACCTGTCAGTACACATATTGAATCTCCCCCAGCGTGGTCCGCATCTGTAATACAACACTGGGGTTTTAGGGGATGGTCAAATTGAGAAAACTAGCCGTCATGGTGTTCATCGGGCTGTTGGGCCTGGTTGCTCTCACAAGTTCCGGATGCAGTAAAACAGAGGCGAAGGAACCTACTCCACAACCGCTTCCGGTCAATACGCAGACGGTGAATCTGGCGCCTGTACCGCGAGTGGACGAATATGTGGCAACGGTAAAGTCGCGCCGCTCGGCCAGCATTCAGCCGCAGGTGGATGGCTCGCTGACGCGCATCCTGGTGAAGTCGGGCGATCACGTGCGTGCGGGACAGGCGCTGATGACGATTGATCCGCTGAAGCAGCAGGCGACCGTCGACCAGCAACGCAGCACCGAGGCACAGAAGAAGGCGACCTATGACTATAACCAGCAGGAAGTAGAGCGGCAGCGCCAACTTTTCCAAGGGGGCGTGACCAGCAAGCAGAACCTCGACCTGGCGGTGCAGGCATTCGAGAATTCCAAGGCCGACTGGGAAGCTTCCACGGCGGCGAGCGCCTCCCAGCGACGCCAACTTGCTTACTACAACCTGACCGCGCCATTCTCTGGTGTCGTGGGCGACATTCCGGTGCATATCGGCGACTACGTTTCGCCGCAAACGTTATTGACCACCGTGGATGAGAATACCGAACTGGAAGCCTATGTCTACGTTCCGACCGAACGGGCCGCGGATATACGTATGGGCCTTCCCGTGCAGATTGTCACAAGCGGCGGGGAGTTGATCGAGAGCACGAAGGTCAATTTCATTTCGCAGCAAGTGGACAACGCTCTCCAGGGGATACTGGTGAAGGCGCCTCTCCATAGCTCGCTCGATAAGTTCCGGAATGCACAGCTGGTCAAGGCGCGGGTCGTATGGAGCACGGCTCCTGCGCCAACGATTCCAGTGCTGGCGGTGACGCGCATCGGAGGACAGGCGTTTGTTTACGTGGCGACTCAGGCTGAGCACGGGAGCGTTGCCAAGCAGCGTGCCGTAGTTCTCGGGGATACCGTCGGTAACGACTATGCCGTTAACGGCGGCCTGAAGCCCGGGGAAAAGGTCATCATCTCCGGCACTCAGTTCCTGGTTGACGGGGCGCCTGTTGAGCCAATCATCTAACCCGACAGTCCGGGAGTGAACCCGTAGCCGCCGCGCAACCGTGCGGCAGGAAGAGGAAGTGCCGGTTTGGTTGATTTTTTCATTAAGCGGCCAATTTTCGCCACGGTGTGCGCTCTGCTGATTATTCTGGCGGGGGCGGTTTCCATCCCCGGCCTGCCGATCTCGTTGTATCCCGACCTGGCGCCCCCGCAGGTCACCGTCACCAGCAACTACGTCGGCGCGAACGCGCAGGTGGTCGAGTCCGCCGTTACGATTCCCCTGGAGCAGCAGATTAACGGCGTCGAGGGGATGCACTACATCACCTCCACCAGTTCGAACGACGGCACCAGCAACATCAACGTAACCTTCCGCACCGGATATGACCTGAACATTGCCGCGGTCGACGTGCAGAACCGGGTAGCGACGGCCCAAGGCCGCCTGCCGCAAGAAATCAAGAACACAGGCGTGACCATCACCAAGGCAAATCCCAACTTCGTTTTTGCCGCCGGATTCTACTCGCCCGATAACAGCCTTTCGAACCAGTACATCTCCAACTACCTGGACGTCTACGTCAAGGATGCCTTGAAGCGGATCCCGGGGGTCGGCGACGTCGTCATCTTCGGCGAGCGCAAGTATGCCATGCGCATTTGGCTCGACCCGACAAAGCTGGCTGCACGACAACTGACTGCGGCCGACGTAGTCGCTGCTCTGCAGGAGCAGAACGTCGAAATACCCGCCGGTCAATTGGGCCGCCCGCCCGCCGATCCCAAGCAGAAGTTTCAGGTGACGTTGCGTGTAATTGGACGGCTTTCAGAGCCGAGGGAATTCGAAAACATCATCATCAAGAACACCAGCAATGGGATCGTGCAACTCAAAGAGGTTGGGCGCGCAGAAATCGGCGCGGAAAGCTATGACACGAACCTTTTGTACAGTGGGCACGAAGCCATCGGTGTTGGTGTGCAGCAGCTCTCGAATGCCAATGCGCTGGAGGTCGACAAAGCCGCCAAGGCGGCGCTGGTCGAGCTTTCGAAGTCGTTTCCTCCCGGCATCAAGTATGTAATCGCTTTCGACACCACCACGGTGGTCGGCGACTCGGTGAAAGAAGTGATCCGTACGCTGGAAGAAGCGGTGATCATTGTCATCCTTGTGATCTTCCTCTTCCTGCTGGATTGGCGTGCGACCATCATTCCGGCGGTCACCATTCCGGTATCCCTGATTGGTACTTTTGCTTTTATCAACGCCTTTCATTTCTCCATCAATTCGCTGACGCTTTTTGGGGTTACGCTCGCGACCGGCCTGGTGGTCGATGACGCAATTGTCGTCATCGAGAATGCGCAGCGCCACATCAACCAGGACAACACCGATCCGCATACAGCCACCTCCGTGGCAATGCGCGAAGTGTCGAGCGCCGTGGTGGCAACTTCGTTGGTTCTGATTTCGGTGTTTGTGCCTGTGTCGTTCTTCCCGGGCACTACCGGAATTCTCTACCGGCAATTCTCGTTGACCATCGCATTCTCAATTGCCATCTCGCTCTTCAATGCGCTCACTCTCTCGCCCGCTCTAGCGGCCCTCCTGCTGCGCGGCGAAGAGCAAAAATATTCAGTGCTTGATTGGACGCGTATCTCCTGGCTCTCGCGCGGCTACAGGAAAGTCGCGCATGGCATTGACAATGCCATCCATGGGGTGGGAAACGCCTATGGCAAAGCCGTTTCCATGGTGTTGAACTACAGTTACGCCATGATCGTGCTGTTTCTAATAGGCCTGGCTGCCACTGGCTTTATGTACATTCATGTTCCTACGGGATTTGTGCCGCAGGAAGATCAGAATTACTTCATCGTGGTGGTGCAGGCGCCGCAGGGAGCCTCGCTCTCTTATACGACGGATGTCGCCAGGCAAGCGGAACAGATTTTGCGCGCCGATCCCGATGTGTTCGGTACATTCGCGGTCCCAGGTTTTTCGCTCTCCGGCGGCAGTTCGTCAAACTACGGCCTGATCTTCGCTCCGCTGAAGCCTATTGACGAGCGCAAAGGCAAAGGGCACGCGGCCAGCGATATTGTGGCGCGAGTGTCGCCAAAACTTTTCGGGGTTCCCGGAGCAATCGTGGCGGCGTTCGAACCACCCGCGATCCAAGGCCTGGGAAGTTTTGGTGGATTCCAGTTTGAGCTGCAGGACCTGGGTCGCAATACTCTGCAGGACATCGACACCGTTTCGCACAGGATCGTTGGCGGCAGCCGCCAGCGTGCCGATCTGCGAGGACTGTTCACCAGCTTCACCGCGAACGATCCGCAACAACTGGTGCAGATCGATCGCGAAAAAGCCAAAGCTATTGGAGTGCCGATCAGTCAGGTCACGCAGGCCCTCGGGGTTTACATGGGCTCCGAGTATGTGAATGATTTCGACTTCAACAATCGCTCCTACCGCGTATACGTGCAGGCTGATCAGCCGTTCCGCATGAATGCGCGGGACTTGCGGCAATACTACGTTCGTTCCGACACCAACGGCTTGGTACCATTGGGAAATATTGTCGCGCTGAAGGAGACGTCCGGGCCGCAGGTGATCAATCACTACAATCTTTTCCGCTCGGCGGAAATCGACGGAGCCGCAGCGCCCGGATATAGCTCCGGCCAAGGCCTGAAGTCGATGGAGGAGTTGGCGAAGCAGAACATGCTGCAGGGCATGTCGTTTAGCTGGACCGGTCTGGCTCTGGAGGAGGTCGAAGCCGGGGGCAAGGCAATCATCATTTTCGGCCTGGGACTTCTGGTGGTGTATCTCACACTGTCGGCGCAATACGAGAGCTTCGCGCTGCCCTTTATCATCTTGCTGGCTGTTCCGATGGCGGTGCTCGGCGCTCTGATCTTCATCTCCATGCGTGGACTGGTGGACGACGTTTATGTACAAATTGGTTTGGTGATGTTGATCGGGCTTTCGGCTAAGAACTCAATTCTCATTGTCGAATTTGCCGAACAGTTGATCGAGCAAGGCCGCTCAATCACGAGTGCGGCGATTGAGGCGGCTGAGTTGCGCTTGCGCCCGATCCTGATGACGTCGTTTGCATTCGTCCTCGGTGTGCTGCCCCTCTATTTCGCAACCGGCGCCGGCAAGCTGGGGCGGCACTCAGTCGGAACCGCGATCGTTGGCGGCATGTTGTTCTCTACCGTCCTTAACCTCTTCTTTATTCCAGTGCTGTACGTTATTGTCAAAGGATTCCTGGTTTCGTTCTCGGCGAAAAAAGAAGCAGAAACCAGAGAGCCAGTGGAAATCGCATAGTTGATGAGTGACTGGTTCGTCCTGACGACGATGAAGTCAGACTGGTGTTTGCCTGGCGCGAGGAGCGCGATGGATGTTTGAGACTATTCTCTGCCAAGTAACGGAATACGATCCGGACATTCTTGAGCCACTGATTGGGCTCGCAGTCGAGATTGCTCGCGAGGGCCGAGAGGGAAGACGCGTTGGCACGCTGTTCACGCTGGGAGATGAGCATGCCGTGCTCGCCAGATCCAGACCGTTGATTTTGGATCCGTTGTTGGGGCATCCTGAGTCTTCGCGCCAGGTCACCAATCTCAATCTCCGCGGAACCATCAAGGAATTGGCGCAGCTGGATGGTGGGTTCGTGGTGAGTCACGACGGAATTTTCCTTTCCGCGTGCCGCTACCTCGACGCCGTGACCGCACAAGTGGACGTGCCGCTGGGACTCGGTAGCCGTCACATTGCCGCCGCCAACATGAGTGCTGTGACCAAGGCGGTGGGCATTGTGGTTTCTGAGAGTTCGGTGGTGCGACTTTTCTGTCATGGACAGCTGGTCGGCGAAATCATTCCCGAGCTGTGGATGACGAATCATGCCGCCCACCTTCGTGGCACCGTGAAGAGGGAGCAAGTCGGCGAGTTGACGCTGCTGACGCCAAATCCCGCGACAACCTCTACCGCGAAGTAAGGTCGACCAGCCACTGCTATAAGGAACGAACCTAGCTTACCGCGCACGGATGGAAGTTTGAGGCCGCCCAAGCGTCCGGAGCCCGGCGTTACTGCGGTGAAGCCCACGCCGAGGTGTACGTCGGCTGCTGGTTTGGCTCAGTGTGCCCACCGCCGCAGGCAAATTTCAAGTAGGGTCTCGCCGGCAACGTGCGGTCGTGAGCCCCGGGCTGTTGACTCTCACCGCGGCCAAGCGCGCATCGCCGTCCCTACCACCCGTTGCAATTCCTCGTGGCTTGCGCCACTGGCAGCCTGTACGGCCATGCCGTGGGAGACGGTCACTACGTAGCGCGCGAGGTCGGCGGGATTTGAATCGGCCGGTAGATCCCCTTCTGCTTTCGCGCGTTTGAAGCGCCGGCGTACAGCCGCCTCGCCCGCCAACCGCCGCGAAACTAGCTCCCGGCGAATGCAATCGGCAGCTTCTCCACACACGAGCGCACCTTGCACCATTAGGCATCCCGAGGGATGCTGCCGATCAGTGAGCAAGTCGGCGGCTCGACGCAGCAGCTGTTGGGTGACTGCGCGTGCCGTGGGTTGCTTCAGAGCTTCGCGCACGTAGGCGGCTGGCCCTTCGGCATACCGATCCAATGCCTTGCGGAACAGAGTTTCCTTGTCACCGAATGCGGCATAAAGACTGGGGCGGTTGATACCCATCGCTCGGGTCAAGTCAGATAGGGAGGCCCCCTCGTAGCCCTTGCGCCAGAACACCTGCATCGCTGCATCAAGAGCTTTGTCCAAATCGAAGGAGCGTGGCCGGCCAGTGGGCCC
>Ga0137415_10008565_pt1 | contig 10138 bp, 9 predicted proteins | sample CZODoug3_1_1_16f_FD_183082 | JGI IMG/M metagenome (GOLD analysis project Ga0137415, IMG submission 183082) | Vadose zone soil fungal communities from Angelo Coast Range Reserve, California, USA - CZODoug3_1_1_16fungal (Hybrid Assembly) | ecosystem: Environmental > Terrestrial > Soil > Vadose... | reverse complement strand
GCACAGCGCGACTACTATCAGGTGTTGGGAGTCGCCGAAACCGCCACGACGGACGAGATCAAGAAAGCCTTCCGGCGGTTGGCCAAGCAGCATCATCCCGACCGCAATCCCAACAATCCGCAGGCCGCCGATCGCTTCAAGGAAATCAACGAGGCGCACGACGTCCTGAGCGACGCCGAGAAGCGCAAGAAATACGATCAGTTGCGCCGCTATGGCGCGTTCGCGGGTCCTGGCGGCTTCGGTGGTGGCGGGGGCGGCGGTGGACCGAGCGCGCGGCGCGGGCGCGGCGCTCCAGCAGACAGCGGCGACTTCGACATCTCCGACCTCGGCGGCTTGGGCGACATTTTCTCGTCCATCTTCGGGCGGCGTGGGGCAGGTGGGGCCGGGCGCGACGCCGAACCTGAAGAAGTCGAGACCGAGGTCACGATTCCGTTCCGTGTCGCCGCGCAAGGCGGGACGGTGCCGATTACGCTCGTGATGCCCGAGGTCTGTCCGACGTGCGGCGGGACGGGGGCGGCGAAGGGCGCGACGGTCAACACGTGTCCCGAGTGCAAGGGGCGGGGCACGGTCTCGTTCGGTCAGGGTGGATTCGCCGTGAATCGTCCCTGCCCGGTCTGCCGCGGCAAGGGCACCGTCCCGTCGCAGCGCTGTCCCACCTGTCAGGGCGCCGGAGAAGTGCGCGTCGAAAAGCGGATCAACGTCGACATCCCGGCCGGCGTCGAAGAGGGTGCGCGTCTGCGTCTCAAGAATCAGGGACCAAAGGGGCGTGGCGATCTCATCGTCCAGATCCACATCGCGCCCGATCGTTTCTTCCGGCGCGAGGGACTCGATCTGATCGGCGTGGTGCCGATCAATCTTGCGCAGGCGCTGCTGGGCTCGCGCATCAAGGTGAAGACCCTCGACGACAAGCGCGTGGTGCTCCGGATTCCGGCTGGGACGCAGCATGGTCAGAAATTCCGGATCCCGGGGCATGGCATAGAAAGGAACGGCCGGCGCGGGGACATGTACGTGGAGGCGCACGTGACGCTTCCCGAGAAGCTCAGTGCGGAGGAGCAGGAAGCGGTGAAGAGTTTTGCGGAGAAGGCGGGCTTGAAGTACTAATTCTTGCTGCGGCCGTGCATCGCGGCACTGTTGCGCGGCCACATCCTGCCAGCGGGTTTTTCCGCGTGCCTGCGGGCTGTTAGCGCGGCACGACGATTGCGGTGCCGCAGAGTCATGAAAACTTCCCACTTCATCGGAGCGCTTCTCGTCCTTGCGTCGGCCGCCGGTTGTGAGCGCGAGGCCGCCCCCACCGCTCCCCATATGGCGGCTAATACTGCAACTGGAAACGCGGACGGCCGAATCGCTTTCGCTGTCAGCTCCAAGATCTTCGTCATGGGCGAGGACGGCAGCGGCGTCACCCAACTCACGCCGCCGGCTATTTGGATTGACGACGATCCCGTCTGGTCTCCCGATGGCACACGCATCGCATTCAGGAGCACGCGCGACGGTCCGTACTACGACATCTGGCTCATGAATGCCGATGGGAGCGGCGTCACTCGACTCACCGACAGCCGCCCATTCAACACGAGCAGCAGTCCCGCATGGAGCGCTGGTGCCGCCTGGTGCGGTGACCGGATCGCATTTCACAGCAATCGGGGAATGGGGAACGATATCTACGTCTCAAATGCCGACGGCACCGGGGTCACGCAGCTCACGAATGCTCCCGGCTCGGACATCACCCCGACGTGGGCGCCGGCGTGTGATCGACTCGCGTTCGTGACGAATCGCGATGGCAACTACGAGATCTACGTCATGAATCCCGACGGAACGGGTGTGACACGCCTGACCACTAACACTGCGGTCGACCAGGACCCTGCCTGGTCGCCCGACGGCAGTCGCATTGCGTTCGCGAGCAGACGCGACGGAAACAGCGAGATCTACGTCATGTCCGCCGATGGCACGGGCGAGACACGGCTAACCAATGATCCTGGTCGCGACGGCACCCCGGCCTGGTCACCGGACGGGAGCCGAATTGTTTTCACGAGCGATCGGGCCGGCAGGGACGACATCTACGTCATGGACTCGGACGGAAGCAATGTGAGCCGTTTGACTGACGGCTCCACTGGCGGAAGCTATCCGGCCTGGTTCGCTCCAGCCCCGCCGCCCCCACCTTGAAGTACTAGAGCGACGCGCGCATCGCGAGGGCGCTCGCCGGGCACGCACCGCGCAGCTCCTCGGATTGCGCCAGCGCCGGATCCAGCTTATCGCGCGGGATCGCGGTAAAACCAAACCGCGGAAAGAAATGACTCGCGGTCGTCGTGAGCAGATAGATGTTCCGGACCCCGCGCCTGCGCGCGAGCTCGAGCGCCGCTGTGGTCAGCCGTTCGCCCCATCCTTCACCACGGCGTGCAGCTTCGACGGCCACCGACCGCAGCAATCCGGCCTGACCGTACACTTCCACGGCTGCACATCCAAAGAGTCGCTCGGAATCGCGTGCAACCAGGGCCGTCTCGATGTGGTTCTCGATTCCGGCAACCGGGAGCGCCGCCGCCTTGAGCAGCACCAGGATGTCCGGTAAATCGGTAGTCTTTGCAACCTGAACGTTCATTGACACAGCAAATCTATCATATTTGGTTACCTCTCCCGGCGCACGCTGACCTGTTGCGTCTGCTGCGTCTGTTGCGTCTGTGCGTCCAGCATTCAATGGGGTGTAGGTCAACTGGCAGACCGCCCGGCTGTTAACCGGGAAGTTGGAGGTTCGAGTCCTCCCGCCCCAGTTTCAACCTCCCGTGACGGGAGTGATCCGCACCATCACCGCGCCGGGACGGCGGCGGAGAACCGCCCCGTGAACGCCCTCGCACGCGAGCAGGGCCGGTGAGTCCAGGGCGGGGTCGAGACTTGTCGCGCGCGCGCCACACTCACCAGCTTGACGTCGCTCAGGCGAGCGTCAAATTCGCACCAAGGCACCATGACACGTTTCGTGTTCAGCCTGGTCGTCGTCTGCGCGATTGCGTGCGGAGGCGCGCGGACTCCGCCGAAGGCGCCAGGCGCCGCGACGATCATCCCCAGCGAAACCGATGCGCGCGTCACGCGGGTCGAAGAGATGCTGCGCGGCGTGCCGGGTCTCGATGTGACCCGGTTGCCGGACGGAAATTATCGGCTCCGTATCCGTGGGCAACGCAGCATCCGGGGGAATCCGACGGACGACAATCCCCTCGTCGTGATCGACGGTATCTCCATTCCGAACGAATCCATGGGCAGCATGCTGGCGGATCTCTCGCCCGGCGACGTCGCGCGGATCGAAGTGCTCAAGGATGCCTCGGCGATGAGCATGTACGGATCGCGCGGCGCTAATGGCGTGATCGTGATTACCACCAGACGCGGACGAGGGGAGAGATCACCATGACGGCCGGCATGGCAAGGTGCATGGCGTTATCGGCGGGGGCGCTCCTGCTCGCGGCGCCCGCGTCGGCCCAGCGACCCGGCGCTGTCGAGATCGGTGCGCTCGCGCGGTTTACGGATTTCGACAACAACCTGGGGATGAGGAATACCGTGGGCGCTGGCGGGCGCCTGGCCGTGTACGTGCGGCCCCGGCTCGCGTTCGAGGTCGATATGTCGCGGACCTCCAGCGATCGGAGCGCCGGCTCCGCCACCTACACCCCGCTGCATGCCCGTCTCGTCGTGAGCCTTGGACGCCCCGGTCGCGTCGAGGGCCAGCTGGGCGCCGGATATGTCCACAATGCATACCGTGGCTCACTGGACGCGACTGACGGAGGTCTCACGGGGCTCATCGGTGTGCGTTATCAGCTTAACAGCCGCGTGTGGGTGCGCATCGGGACCGACCTCGATGTCATGTTCCACCCGTCGTCGGGTAGTCCCTTCACTTTTTACCACGGCAACTGGGGGCTCCACCTCGGCGCCGGAGCCCAGCTCAACGGCGGCCCGTAAGGAACGTGGCAATCATGGCGTTTCCTTGAACCGAGCCGGCTCGAGCCGCGGTGCGAGAATGTGAATGAGGGTCCAGGCGGTGACGTACGCGAATCCGCACACCGCGAATATCGACGCATAGTTGCTCCCCGTCGCGTCGAGAATGTGCCCGGTCAGCCACTGGAACAGCACGCCGCCCATCGCGCCCGCGAACCCGCCGATCCCGGAGATTGAGGCCACCGCTGAAGGCGGGAACATGTCGCTCGCCAGCGTATAGACGTTGGCCGACCACCCCTGGTGCGCCGCGGCCGCCACGCTGACGATCAGCACGGCCGTCCACATGCTCCCCGCGCGCGGCGCGAACGCCGTCGGCACGATCAGGAGCGCCATGAGCAGCATCGCCGTCTTGCGGGCGCGGTTCGCCGTCCACCCGCGCTTCATCAGGTTGCTCGAGAGCCAGCCTCCCGCGATCGAGCCGACGTCGGCCACGAGGTAAACGACGATGAGCGGCAGTGCGACCTGCGCCAGCTTGATGCCGTACTTGGCGTCCAGAAACTTGGGCAGCCAATACAAGTAGAACCACCAGATGGGGTCCGCCATCAGCTTGCCGACCACGATCGCCCATGTTTGCCGCACGCCGAGGAGGCGAATCCACGGGACGCGGGCTCCGTCGGGTTCGTCTTGGTGTGTGTCCGCGGGCGGACTGCGGTACAGGGCGAGCCACAGCAGCAGCCACAGGAACCCGAGCGCACCGACGGCGACGAACGCCCAGCGCCAGCCCCACGTCAGCGCGATCCAGGGAACGACGAGGGGCGTGACGATCGCGCCCGTGTTGGTGCCGGCGTTGAAAATACCCGTGGCGAGCGCGCGTTCGTCTTTCGGGAACCACTCCCCCACGCTCTTGATCGAACCGGGAAAGTTGGCGGACTCGCCCAATCCGAGCATCCCGCGCGCGGCCGCGAAGGTGGCGGTGGTGCGGGCGAACGCCGTGCTCATTGCGGCGACGCTCCAGAGGATCACCGCCGTCGCGAAGCCGCGCCGCACGCCCACGCGGTCCAGCCAGCGTCCCGCGATCAGGAAGCCGAAGGCGTACACGAGGGTGAACGAATAGACCACGGCGGCGTACTGCGACTCCGACCAGGTCAGCTCGCGCTGCAATGTGGGCGCGAGGATGCTCAGGACCTGCCGGTCCATGTAGTTGATCGTGGTGACAGCAAACAGCAGGGCGCAAATCGTCCAGCGGTAGCCGAGGCGGGGCGTCGGGGGGGCGGCCGTGGACGTCACAGGGTGACGCCTTCTTTCCAGATCGCGATCTCGCGGTACCCGTGCTTCTCGTTGTTCGCGAGCGCTCGTCCCGACGCCACGTCGAGGATCAGCGCGAACAGGTCGTCCGCGAGTTGGTCCATCGTCGCGATACCGTCGAGGAACGCTCCCGCGTTGAGGTCGATCCAATGCGGCTTCTTCTCGGCAATCGCGGTGTTGGACGAAATCTTGAGCGTGGGCACGGGGAAACCGAGCGGGGTACCGCGGCCCGTCGTGAAGAGGAGCACCGTCGCGCCGCTCGCGACCAGGGCCGTGCACGACACGCCGTCGTTCCCCGGCGATTCGAGCAGCGCCAGACCTCCCGCTCCCGTCGCCGCGGGCGCGCCGTATCGCAGCACCTGCGTCACGGTGGCTTGGCCGCCTTTCTGCATCGCGCCCAGCGATTTCTCCTCGAGCGTGGTCAGGCCGCCCGCGACGTTGCCCGGCGACGGGTTCTCGTAGATCGGCTGCCCGTGGCGGATGAAGTATGCCTTGAAATCGTTGATCAGGGTGACGATCTGCCGAAACACGGTCTCGTCGACCGCCCGGTTCATCAGCAGCCGCTCGGCCCCGAACATCTCCGGCACTTCGGTGAGGATCACCCCGCCGCCCAGCGCGGTCACCCGGTCGGCGATGCGCCCGACGAGCGGGTTCGCCGTGATGCCGCTCAACCCGTCTGAGCCGCCGCATTTGTGGCCGAGGATGAGATCGGACGCGGGGCACTCCTCGCGCCGGTCGCCCGTCATTGCGGCGACGAGCTGCCCAAGGGCCTCCAGCCCCGCGTCCACCTCGTCGGTGACGTCCTGCGAATTGAAGAACCTGAGGCGGTCGCGGTCGACGTTGCCCGCGAGCTCCAGGAGCGCGTCCATCTGGTTGTTCTCGCAGCCGAGGCCGAGGACCAGGACGCCGCCCGCGTTGGGATGGCGCAGCAGGCCGGCGAGGGTCCGCTGGGTGTTGCGGAGGTCGTCGCCCAGCTGGCCGCATCCGTAGGGGTGCGAGAAGTTGTAGACGCCGTCGATGCGGCCGTTGAATAGCGCCGCGCCCTCACGCGCGATCCGCTCCGCGGCGTGGTTTACGCACGCGACGGTGTTGAGAATCCATACCTCGTTGCGCGTCCCGACGCGGCCGTTGGGTCGGCGGTAGCCCATGAACGTGGGCCTCACCCCCTGACCCCCTCTCCCTTCGGGAGAGGGGGAACGTTGGGGTGAGATCGGCTCGTATGAGTACTCGAGCACGCCCTCCAGGCACGTCTTGAGATTGTGCGAGTGGACCCACTCGCCTGGGGCGATGGCCGCGGTCGCCGCGCCGATTGGGAAGCCGTACTTGATGACCGTTTGGCCCCGCGCGAGCGGACGCAACGCGACCTTGTGACCGGCGGCGACATCCCCGGCGAGCACGACGCGCTCGCCCTGGACCATCAGTTCGTCCCCTGCGGTGAGCGCCTGAACCGCCACCGCGACGTCGTCCGCCGGGTGGATTTTCACGGCCCGGGCAGCCACGGTCACCGCGCGAAGTCCCGGTAGTACGCCTCGATTTGCTCCGGTGTGGCGGTCCCTGAGAGAATGAGGACCCGGTGACGGAACGTCGTCGATTGCCCGGGGGCGAGCTTGAAATTGAGCTCGCCCTTTCCGTTCGTGAACACCTTCTCCCCGAGCGGGTTCGCGGCGAAGAGACCGTACCCGCGGGCGTGCCAATAGGTGGGGAAGCCGACGTTCTTCGGGTGATCGAGAATCGCGAGCGTCACCGGGGCGCCATCGACCTCGCCCGTCAGCATCGTCCAACGGCCGCGCGTGCCCCAAACGGAGTCGCCCTCGAGTCCCTCGGAGCTGCGGTAGTGCCCGGTCACGCCGTCGTTGTTGAGCATCGGTACCGTCGTGGCATGTCCGGCGGCGTCCGTGAACACCTCTGGTGTGTTGGCGGGCTGCTCCAGCGCCCGCGCCACGCGCAGACCGATCAGCCCTTCCTTATTATCGGTGAAGATCACCGGTGCGTCGAGCGCCGTCAGGGTCGTGATCCGATCAATGGCGCGCAGTCCGTCCGCGGCCCGGAAGACGAAGCGGGTGTCCTCGCGCAGCAGAGGCTTGCCTTGGGAGTTCACCCATTCGGCCGTCACGTCGAGCGTGCCCTCGCCCCGGCCGCTCGTGGCGCCCCGCACCGCGCGATGGAGGATGGTGCCCATCTTGTCGGCCCGCGCCGCGGGGATCGCGTCCGAGTTGTTCCAGAAGTCCAGCCCGTTCACGTCCCCGTGATCGAACCAGAGCCCGACCTGGTGCGGGTGATCGACGCGCTCTCCCGGCCGGGGGTCGAGAGGCCAGCCGCGCGTGACGACGACGCCCGACGCCGCGCGCAGCGGGTAGAGCGTCGGCTTTTTGAGCATCGTCGGCCAGATGTAGGAGGTGAAGGGTTTGCCGTCGACGGTGACGTCGACCCGCCGGTCGGCTTCGCGCGCCACGATGTCGACCCGGGGGCCCTGGGCCTGCCCCAGGGCGAGCAGACCCAGTCCCAGCAACAACCACGCCTTGCGCATGTTGCTGCCCTCCTCAACCCATCACGATGTCTTGCTTGCCATCATCGAACATCACCTTGCGGCCGGTGTGCATCGCGGCGACGGTCATGCACAGGGCCACGGCGTGGCTGTAGCCGGCGTCGATGTTCGCGTTGGTCTTCCCACGCGAGCGGACGCACTCCATCCAGTTCCGCACGTTGGCAGTGGTGGAAGAGTCGCCGCCGGTGTTCGCCGCGGTCTCCGTCGGCGCCACCTCGGAGAGCTTCATCGTGGGCAGCTGGTTCGCCTTCATGCCCATTTCCGCCGCGGAGCGCTCGGTGAGCCCGCCGTTGGGCGAGATCTCGTTCGTATCGAGGTTCAACATCCCCGCGTTCGAGTAGTACAGCTCCTTCGTGCCCCCGGCGCCGTTCGTCATGCGCGACGCGTACACCACCTGGAAGCCCTTGGTGGGATCGTCGAGCGGCCCGTATTCGAACACGATCGTGGCCGTATCCCAGTTCTTGCGGCCGTCCTTCCACAGGTAGACGCCGCCGTTGGCCACGACGCTCCGCGGGCGCGGGAAGCCGGTGAACCAGTGGACCGTATCGATCTGGTGGACCATCCACTGGTCCGGGATCCCCGAGGAATAGGGCCAGAAGAGGCGGTACTCGAGGTACTTGCGGGGATCCCATGCCTCGAACGGCATGTACGCCAGAAAGCGCTTCCAATCGGTGTCCGTCTCCTTGATTGTCGAGACGAGCTGGGGCCGGCGCCAGCGCCCGGGCTGATTCACGTTCCACGTCATCTCCGCCATGACGATGTCGCCGAACTTGCCCGACCGGATGAATTCGTTCGCCGCCTGATAATTGGCGGCGCTGCGTCGCTGGGTGCCGATCTGCACGACGCGGTCCGACTTCTTCACGGCGTCGCGGATCGCGATGGCCTGCTCCATGCTGTGCGCGAGCGGCTTCTCGATGTACGCGTCCTTCCCGGCCTGGATCGCCTCGACGCCGTGATAGGCGTGCAGGAAGTCGGGAGTCGAGATCATCACCGCGTCGGTCACCTTCGCGGCGTACAGCTCTTCGTTGTTCCGGAACGCGCGCGGCTTCGCGCCCATCACGCGCTCGATCTCGGCGACGCCCTCGTCGCGGCGCCGGTTCCAGATGTCGGACACGGCGACGATCTCGAAGTTGAGGGAGGGGCCCGCCGCTTTGAACGCCGGGAGGAGCGCCTGGCGGAACCGGTCGGAGAACCCGACGATCCCCACGCGGACGCGGTCGTTCGCGCCCAGGATGCGCGCGTAGCTCGCTGCCGGGATCGACACCGCGCCGATGCCAGCGGCCGCCGTCTTCACAAACTCGCGACGAGGCATCCGCTGCTCCTTGTTGTTCTTAGGACTGGACATCTGCACCTCCCGTCAGGATTGGGTGCGGCGCCGCACCGAAAGGCCCGCCAATACGCCGCGCATGTAAGCGAACGACTGCTTCATCCCCGGTAATGGGTCATCGGCGTCGATCTCGTACTCGAGATTGACGTACCCCGCATAGTGGATCGCTTGCAGCTGATCAAATACGGCGGCGATGGGGATGGCCCCTTCGCCGACAATGCACTGACTTCCTTTCGCCGACAAGTCGCGCAGGTCCTTGGCGTGCATGTCGAGCAGCCGCGGCCCCGCGTCGGCGATTGCCCGCACGACGTCGGTGCCGGTCCGCACGGTGTGCCCGATGTCGATGCACAGCCCCATCCGCCGATCCATGTTCTTCACGTGCTTTAGCGCGTCGTAGGGCGACGGGAAATTCTTGTCCTCCGGGCCGTGGTTGTGGATCGCGACCTTGATGTCGTACTGCTTGGCGAAGCGCTCGATGCGCGGCAGGGTCGGTGCGGCCGCGTGCGCGGTGATCAACGGCATGCCGGCGGCCTTGGCGTACGCGAAGTATTTCTCCACGTCCGCGTCCGTGTCCTGGTCGAAGGAGATGACCCCCCCGCCCACGATCTCGAGCCCGGCGCCTTCGATTTCGCGCCGCGCCGCGGCCAGCTCCTCGGGCGCCAGCTCGTACGGTAGGTGGACCGATTTGAGGTTGATGTAGGGTGTGCCCAGCGCCTTCACCATCTCGATGGCCTGGGCGCGTGGGAAATTGCGGAGCGAGTAGCTGGCGACGCCCAATTTCACCCCGACGTCCCCCCTCTCCGGCACAGAGAGGGGGTCAGGGGGTGAGGTCCCGATGGCGGGCCAGGGGGTGAGGACGCCCGCCGCGCTGGTCTTCAGAAACGTCCGCCGGTCGGGCACGCTCAGTACCCCGGGTTCTGGGGGTACGGGATGCTGGTGCGGTCGATCTGGATCTGCGGGATCGGTCGCAGCACGTGGAACGGCTTGATGTTGTTCTTGGCGTCGGGGTTGTACAGCGTGACCCGGCTCAGCAGGGAGTGGGTTCGCACCAGGTC
>Ga0137415_10008562_pt1 | contig 10139 bp, 9 predicted proteins | sample CZODoug3_1_1_16f_FD_183082 | JGI IMG/M metagenome (GOLD analysis project Ga0137415, IMG submission 183082) | Vadose zone soil fungal communities from Angelo Coast Range Reserve, California, USA - CZODoug3_1_1_16fungal (Hybrid Assembly) | ecosystem: Environmental > Terrestrial > Soil > Vadose... | reverse complement strand
CCGGCAAAGCTTGCCGAGACGCTCGGCCTGACGGAAAGCGTGCGTTCGATTCCGATCATTGAGCCGGCCGCTACTCAAGCGATCGGTCTTGTTATTCCGGACCGAGATCCGACGACGCCGCTGATCAAGGCGCTTGTTGCCGAAGCGAAGCAGCTCGCGATCCTGTTTAATGGACCGTCGCAACCGGCCAGCCAAAGCGCAGCGCGGCCGACAAGCGTCAGGCGACATTAGTGGAATGATTTGATGAAACGGGTCATATGCCCGGCTGGTCATGCCGGGCGCCACCGAAGGTGGCGAGCCCGGAAATCCATACCCCTCGGCCGGTGGTTTTGGATTCCGGGGCTCGCCGCTGTCGAATCTCGAAATTGCTCAACTACAGTAGGCTTGCGACGAACCAGTCGTCGCAACGACTGGCGCAAGTGGCGCCTCTCATCATCGGGATTTGGAGAGGCGAGAGCACTCGAAGGTCACTCCGATCTCCGGCGTAAAGTTGCTGGGACCGGAAGCCGCCGCACCCTGGGCGAGCGGCGGGAGTTGGGTTGACGCCGGCTGCTGGGCTGACGGCGACTGGGGCGGTGGCGGCGGAGGCCGCGTTAGCGTGGCCTCTTCCGTGCATTTCGCAAGGAGACTGCCGCTGCTCAGGAAATAGATCCGCAGATGCGAAGAGGGGGCAATGACCGAAACCGGCCGATACCCCTCCAGCAACAAGTCAGTCATCGACTTGTCGACGGCCTGCCAACGCTCCGGCGCAACATTCCGGGACTGTGCGAAGGCGCCGCAAGGATAACTGAGACCGAAGGAAAATATCGCGATCCAGCTGATGGCTATACGCATCATCGCAGGCCTGGGTAAGTATAGTAGTCGGTCCAGCCGGCCGCGGGGCCAGCATACCAAGCCCAGAACCCCGAGCCGTCGGTACAGGATTTGTATAGGGCGCTGATGGTAACTACTCACCCAGCGTACGCGGTTCGCGTACTTGCGGCATCGGCCGCGGGTTGTGCCAGGGCATCGCGGAAGGCGGTGAGAGCACTCCGGCCGTTGCGGCGGCCGGTTTCGACAATTGAGCAGAGGGCGGCGTAGGTCTTCGCGCCCCATTCGGAGCGGAACCCGTTCGTCACTTTGCGGAAGATCACCGACGGCCTCAGTGCCCGCTCACTTTCGTTGTTGGTCGGCTCGGCGTCGCGGCGCTTCAGGAACACAAACAGCTTGTCGCTGCAGTCGAGGTATACCGCGTCCCGCAGCTTGCGGCCCTCGGCATCGGTCGGCTTGCGTGCGAGCAACCGCTCCAGTTGCCTTTCGAGACGGCGGCGATGCGCGGCAATGGTGGCGTCGGCGAGATCGGGCCGGCGGCGGCCGACCGCACACGCGTCCTTGAGCAGCGCCTTGAAGTCGGGCGCGAAGATCGTATCGCCGTGGTCGATGGCGTACTGCGCATCGCGGATCAGATGCGCGAGGCAGAACTGGTGCTCCTCGGCGTGCCTCAACTGCGCGGGCAGCCGGTCCGACAGCCACATCTTCGGCTTCACGCCAGCGAGAAAGTCTGTCGGTACGCACTTGCCGCGCGTCGGCGCGATCACATGATAGACGGCGGTGGCGCAGCCGAACGTCCACTGCCACCAGGTCTTACCCTTCACGCGCGCACTCGTCTCGTCGCTGGCGATCACCTCGCTTGCGCGCACCTGCGCCGCGATCCGCTCGGCCGGCGCCGCGATTGCCTCGCCGACGCGAGCGAGCACGTTGGCGATGGCGCCCTGCGAGATCGTGAGGCCGAAGAGGCCCTGGCAGACTTCGGTCAGCCGCTTGAAGCCGATCATCTGGCAGCCGTGCAAGTAGGCGATCATCGACGCGATGCCCGGACCGAACGGCGTGCCTTCGGGCATATCCGCGGGTGTGCTCGCCGTCACCCTCGTCTTGCAGCAGGGGCAGGTGGCGCGGAACAGCTCGATGCGCGTCGTGATCGGCCTGATCGGCGGAATGTCGATATGATCGTACTCCTTCGCGAGCTCCTGTCCGGCTTCGCCAAGCACCGCGCCGCACGCACAGCGCTCGGCGTAAAAGCGTCGCGTCGCGTCGGGATTCTCGGCCAGCTTGCGCGCGACGCCGGGCCGGCCCTTGCGCCGCCGCTTGACCGCCGGCGGCTCGGCGTTCGCCTTCTGCCCGCGCGAAGGTGGCAGCGAGGAATTGTCCGGGGTCTTCGGCGGTCCGCCGCGCTTGGCTTCGAGTTCGGCGATGCGGGCGTTCAACATCTTCACCTGCGCCAGCAATTCGTCGATGCGCTCATCCCTGGCGGCGATCTGCGCCACGAGCCGGTCGATCCGCGCCAGCAGCGACCCCACCAGATGGGCGCCATCTCTACTCGACGAATCGTTCCCGCTCTTCGGCATGGCGAGCGTGAATCAGCTCGCCGCACTCGGTTCAACACTTCAGAACCGAGTCACAACGCCGCACAGGGGTGAGTAATTACGATTAGCCTTCATACTATTGCAACGCCCCTCTTTATGTTATATTACTTTCTGGCATGGGAAAGAAACTTATTAACCTCGTTGGCGAAACATTTGGGCACCTAACAGTAATCAAGCGGGACGGATCACTCCACAGCCACGCCACTTGGCTTTGCCAATGCGACTGCGGAAACTTTATTGTCGCACAAAGTGACAAATTACGAGGTGGCCGGGCCGTTTCCTGCGGATGTCGCGTTGGCGGTGCCACTCACGGACACACCAGAGGACAGGGTGAGGGAAAGAAGCTATCTCCTACGTTCAGATCATGGAACGCAATGATTGGACGTTGCACCTATCCTAGTATGTTTGGATTTGAATATTATAAGTGGAGAGGCATTAAGGTATGCGACCGATGGCGGTACGGTGAGCACGGTAAAAGCGGATTCGAGTGTTTCCTCGAAGACATGGGAGAACGACCAGGCTTGGAGTACTCGCTTGATCGCTATCCAGACAATGACGGCAATTACGAACCAGGCAATTGCCGCTGGGCAACGAAACGACAACAGGGCAATAATCGCTCAGATAATCAACTCTTCACCTATCGAGGCCGCAATTTCACTCTGACAGAGCTATCCAGGGAAACTGGCGTACCGGTACAAAGATTGCGACATCGCCTATTGCGCGCATCCAGTTGGTCTGTCGAAGAGGCTGTCTCTACGCCGAAGGGCGCGCTCGGAACTAGTCGCCCGATTCAGTCAGATTGAAGGGTAAAGGTGCCTGAGTTTGATACGTGCATTTGGGGTTGTGAAGTGCCAATTGGCCTTTGTGTGGCTGGCATTGCGGTCGTGCTGCCAAGCGTCGATTTCCTCGACGAGGGTTTGTTTGTCGGGAATGCGGCGGTCGAGGCACTGGGACGATAGGACGCCGAGTTCCGACTCCGCCAGATCGAGCCAACTACCGTGCTTTGGCGTGTAGTGCCATTCGAAGCGCTCGACCAGCCGCCTGGCTTCGGCGGCCGGAAAGGCTTCGTAGAGTGACGCCTTGCTGTGGATGTTGAGATTGTCCTGGACCAGAACGATGGTCTTGGCGTTCGCGAAGTGCACGTCTGCCAAGTCTTTCAAGACGTGAGCGTAGTCCACAGCGGTGTGGCGATCCGTGACTTTGACGTGGCGCCAGCCTTCGAGCGGAGCAAACATCATGAAGAGGTTGGCGGTGCCGTTGCGCTCGTACTCGTAGTCGCAACGGGCCGGCCGCCCCGGTTTCATCGGGATCGGCACGCGCGTCTCGGCGAGAAGTTGCTTTGAGGTCTCGTCCACGCAAACCAGCGGGCAATCTGGATCGTGTGGCCGCGTGTAGACGGCCAGCACGTCTTCCATCGCGGCTACGAACGCGCTGTTGGCTTTCGGCGGGATGACCCACTGCTGTCGGCGATGGGGCTGGAGAATGTTTTTTTTAAAACCCGGCCGATCGTGCTGTCGCTGGCACGATCGACGATGTTGAGTTCCACGACTTTGCTTTCCAACAGCCGCAGGCTCCAGCGTGCGCGTCCCTTGGGCGGTTTGGAACACGCCAAGGCGATCAGCTTGGCTTCCTTCTCGCCGTCAAAGATCGGTGGAACCGCCGGTAGCGCGCGTTGCTTGCGGCTTAACACCGCTTCAAAGCCCTCCTCCACCAGTTGCTTGCGCGCCCGGTAGACCATCGATTCGCTGGTCTCCAGAGCCTCGATGATCTTGCTGTCGCTCCGCCCTTCACCGCGTTCCGAGACATCGGCCTTGAGCAAAATCCGCGCCTTCAGCAGCCGTTTCGCCGGGCTCTTCCCCTTCCGGATCAGCGTTTGAAGCTGTTCACGTTCTTCGACGCTCAGCCTCACAACATATTTCTTCACAGACTTCTCTGTTGCCGCCATAGTCCCCACCCGTCGCCGCATTGCAACGGGAGCGAATCATCAAATCCTTTCAAATTGGTTGAAGCGATCGACTAGCATGGCTACGTCGCTCACGACCCACTCTCCAGTCAAGGTCCTCGGCTGGCAACATGTCTGGCGTTTGAAGGGTAGGGCTGCCGAACCGTGCCCGAAACAAGGAGGTCCTCTGCGCCGGAACCGACCGTCGCTTCAGCAGTTCTCCGTCACGATCTCTCTGGGTCCGCGGACTCGCAATCACGGCACGTCAGATTGAACGGAAGCAAGCACGGTGCACTCCCAGCAAATACCGCAAGTTGATTTCTTGTTGATTGGCGGCGGGCTGGCAAGCGCGACCGCTGCTGGTACCTTGCGCGCCGCGGGCGCCGAGGGCAGGATCGCGATCCTTTCCGCGGAAACGATTCTCCCATACCACCGTCCTCCGCTTTCGAAGGACTTTCTCGTCAAGGGGCCGGACAAGACTAATATTTTGATCCATGACGAGGCATTTTACCGGGATCGCGATATCCAAATCCACCTGGGAGCTCGCGTACGCGGGGTCGACGTCGGTAGCCGTATAATCGAAACCGACGCTGGTGCTCATTTCAGCTTCGGCAAGTTGCTGATCGCTACGGGAGCGGGCGTCAATAGGCTCTCCGCTCCGGGAGCGGACTTGTCGGGTGTTCACTACCTGCACACGGTCAGTGACGCGCTCTCCTTGTACCGGGGTATCGAGCGTGTGCAGCGCGCCGTCGTAGTTGGGGCGAGCTTCATTGCTATGGAGCTCGCTGCCGCCTTCGCGACGCGAGGTATCTCCACGATCTTGATCGCGAAAGAGAATCTGCTTTACAGCAAGCTATGCTCGCCGGAGGTCTCCCAGTTCTTCACCAAACATTATAGGGCGAGGGGAATAGAGCTGATTTTCGGAGAAGGCATCAAAGAGTTTTCCGGAACGACGCGGGTCGAACGCGTCGTTACAAGCAGCGGCGGAACAGTGACCTCCGATATTGTTGCAATTGGAATCGGTGTTCACCCGGAAATTGGATTTCTCCGCAACAGCAGCATCGATGTGGACAGCGGCATTCGGGTCAACCAGTATCTGGAAACCAACCAACCGGGGATCTTTGCGGCAGGAGACGTTGCGAATTTCTACGACCCGATCGCCAGGAAGAGGTCCCGGGCTGAGCACTGGGACAACGCAATCAAGCAAGGCCGGATCGCGGCCTTGAACATGCTTGGCGAGCGGCAATCGTGGCGCACCGTTTCATATTTCTTCTCCGATGTCTTCGACCTGACGTTCAACGTAGTGGGTTCCACGAAGAAAACCGGCGAACGTATTGTCAGGGGATCGGTCGAAGACAGGTCGTTTTCGGTACTCTATCTTGGCAACAACAGGCTGCACGGTGCCTTTCTGCTGGAGCAATCGTTCCTCGAAGCAAAGGCCGCCGGTGCACTGATTGCCAACCGCTCCGATCTCGCGGTCACGAAGGCGAAACTGCCGGACAGTCGTTTCCCGTTGAACCGAGCCGCAGTGCAAACAGTTCTAATCCTTCAGGGCGGCGGAGCGCTCGGCGCCTTCGAGTGCGGCGTGGTCAAGGCACTGGAGGAGCGGAGCATCTATCCTGACCTCGTCGCTGGCGTCTCGATCGGCGCGTTCAACGCTGCTATTATAGCCGCCAATCCACGCAACGCCACTGCGGCGCTCGAAGCTTTCTGGCGCGAGCTGAGCTTGGACACCCCAGATGTGCCCTACGAAGAATTGCGACGCGCTCTTTCGTCCTTGCAGTCTCTGGTGTTCGGCGCACCGCGCTTCTTTCGCCCGCGCTGGTTCGAGCCCATTCTTACCCCTGCTCAGCTCCCGACCAACTGGACCAGCTTTTATGATCCGTCTCCCCTCAAAGCCACCCTCAGCAAGTATGTCGCCTTTAAGAAGCTGAGAGACAGCCCAGTCCGCCTCGTGCTATCGGCAGTGGACGTGGAGACGTCGCAACTTACGATCTTCGATAGTTACGTCGACGAAATCACACCCGAACACGTCCTCGCGAGCGGAAGTCTGCCGCCGGCTTTCCCTTGGACCTCGATAGAGGGAAAGCACTATTGGGACGGTGGACTAGTCAGCAACTCGCCGCTCGATCAGGTCGTCGAAGTCGGCGGGCTCACCGATAAGAACATCTACGTTGTCAATCTTTGGCTTGAACAAAGGGCTTTGCCGCGATCGATCCCTGAGGTGCTGGCTCGGCGTGATGAAGTCCTTTTTGCCGAGAAGATCAGGCGGAATATCCGCATCTGGCAAAGGATTGATGATTACCGGCGGCTTGTGTAGGAGATTATGGCCGGCCTGGAGTCCAAAACAGCCGAGCAGATCAAACGACGGCCGCACTACATTGAGGCGGTCGGGGAGACTTGCCCGCTCTCGATCACCCGTATCACGCGCGAACCAGTGGAGGGGGAGTCGGTCTCTCGAGATTACGAGTTCTCGCGCAAGAGCATCAAGGAGCACATTGCCCAGGGTTATCTTGTGACGGCGAAAACTTTGGCAAAGCGACCGATGAGAGCGTAAGCATTGGCGCTATGAGGGGGATTATTAACGCCGAGCCCGATGAGCGGACTCTTCCAGTGCCCAGCTTTGTCATGACGAACGCTCTCAGCTTCCGTATGGCGAAAGAACGAGGTGCCGATTCCGAACGTTGGCCGCCGACATTTGGTAACACAGATTAGCATGCGTCCGGCCAACGAAGTAGAATACGTCATGGACTCATTCTAGCTACCGCTCACAACATTGGGATTTCGCTTTTCTGCTTTGGCTTTCTTGTCATGCAGCGGCCGCGATGGCGTCGCGGCCGAAGTCGTCAGGGGTTACAAGCGCAGCGTAGCGAGCGCGCGCGGTATATATATATATATATGTATGTGCGCGCCCCGACCCGCTTCATTACAAACCCTCAGCGCGGGGCTTGGCTTGGAGCGCCATGCGAGGCTGGGGAGGCGATCGCCAATAGTGATATTCTATTCCCTGTTCTGCGACTGTGGGGCCCAAAGCCGGACCAAAGACTTCTATCGCTCGCCAGGGAGGTGCGAGCGTGCGCTGAAGAAACCGTGGCGCGCGCCGAAACCTTTCCAAGACGCGTACCCGGCGGACAACGCGCAACCTTCAAGATCGGCTCCTGCGGCTCGTTAGTCGCGCGCACCACTCAGCGATCCGGCGGCGTAGCTCGGAACGATTCGGCGAATTTATCGAGTTCTTGGGCTGAGGCATCGGAGACCGCCCAATATGTCACTTCACCCTCGGTCCAGCGCACGATGTTGTATCCGGCATCCTCGCTCAGCGCGGGCGCCGAGTTCGCGTGCCCGGCCGCCGGCATGGCCGTCAGACTGATTAGATGTTTACCGTGACGATAGACCAGTGTCGATACTGGAATAGCGCCCACCACGTCGATGCGGCCACCGACCAACGGGAAATCCCCGCCGAGATCGACGACCCGAGGCGATTGGGGGATTCGGCCATTGAACCAAGGCTTCACGGTGTGGCGGTCCGAAGAGGCAACGTCGGTCGGCTGGGATGCCATCAGCGACCTGATGTGAGCATCGACGATGCCCTCGCGTGCCGCATTACTCCCTGATGGCGCAACTAGCATTGACGTTGCACCACTTGCGACGACTGCGGTGACTGCAATCGATGCCGCGAGCGCGCGCCATGAGGGCTGCATGCGCGGGCGCCGCATGCCGACCGCCGCTTCGACGCGGGCGCGAAGACCGAGCGGTGGCTCTTCCGGCGGCAGGTGTTCACGCACTAAACGGCGGAAAACCTCAATGCGCTCGCGTTCGGCCGCGAGCGCCGGATCGGCGGCCATGCTTGCTTCCACGCCGAGTGCGTTAGCGGGATCGAGTTCGCCATCTACGTAGGCATGAACTCGCAACGCAGCATCTTCGTCGCGGGTAACTCGCATCATGTCGATTTCCCTCCGATTGTTTTGATCACCTGAGCCCGGCCGCGAGCGAGCCGCGACATGACGGTGCCGATCGGCACACCGGTCACTTGTGATATCTCCCGATATCCGAGCCCCTGGACATCGCGCAATACCAGGGTTTCCCGGCAGGCCGGTGGCAATTCGGCGATAGCAGCTTCGAGAGATGCCGCTTCGGTTTTGGCGATCAACGCCGTCTCCGGGGTCCCGCGGTCCAAATTCGTTGTGGCGACTTGCTCGCTCTCCAGCTTTTCGAGATCATCGACGACCATAAGTGCCGAGGGACGGTTGTTCCTCAGCCAAGTGTAGGCCGTATTACGAACGATAGTCAGAAACCATGCCCGCGAAGTGCCCTCTGCGACATTCGCGATCGCGCGAAATGCGCGCAGGCTCGCGTCCTGCACTATGTCCTCGGCATCCGCCCGGTTCGCTGTAATCCAACGTGCCAGCGCGTAAGCATCACCCAGATGAGGAAGCACGAGTCTTGTAAAACGCTGATGGTGATCCTCGTCTCCGCCCATTCGGCCGACAGCCTCTCATGGTTAACGTGAAACGATAAGGAGACTGGAATAGTTCCATGTTATTCGAGCGGCAGGCGCCGGGGTTCCCGCAAGACCGGATTGGCCGAGCATGAGCCGATTTGCAAGCCTCGGCCTGAACTTTGAATTTTGAAGCGCCACGCCGACCCAATTCCTACTCTGCAGCCCACGTACAGCGAGTCCAAGGTGGATGCGATTAGAATGAGTTGTTTGTGTTTGGTCCATCGAAATCTCGATCCGGATTTGAGAAGGATTGACGACCCAGAGAATCTGATTGGTAGATGTCTCTGAACCGTAGGTATTGAGGCGTTTGGTGCGCGGCAAAACTATAGGTCCGCCGCAATATGCGGGGAAGGGCCCGACTATACGTCTTACCATTCGGCGACGCGTAGGTGATGTCATTTCGCGCGAACGACGCCCGCCGAAGCGACGGAAAAACCAGCAGCAAGTGCCGGCGGGGATGGGACCATTTTCAGCGTGACGATCGTGAGGTTCATTTTCGTGGCGTGCTCCTCCGGTGATTGTGATTCTGAGACCCGGCATCTTGAGAGAAAATTCCCGTTGCGATGGTGGTTCTTGATCCAGCAGTTGCGCATATTTGACTGGAAACTCCGTCCGATCACGCAAGACAGTCTCTTTTATTCCGGAGCTTAACCGCTGCATAAAATGAGATGGGGTAGCTATGCGGCTCGCAATTCTGCCTGTACCGCGCCGCCGAGATGGTGAGGCCGAGCACCTTGGCGGTCGGCAAGTGCGTTTACGTCGAGAGTGTGACGGCGAGTCCGAGTGTGGCTTTGGTGAACATGTCTTCCTCCTGTCGCGAAACAACCGACCAGCGCAAAGCTCGCCGCAGGAACTCGGTACCCGAACCCCAGCCAGTTGAATATCGGGGTCGGCGACAAAGCGGCGCCGACGATGCGTGGGTCCCAAGCGAGGCGAGCACCGACGAGAACTCCGAAGGCTGGCGACACACCGCGGCCCGCGTCATCGATGGAGTTGTTCGTTCGTCCGACTTGCTGGTCGACATCACAGACACCGGCGGCAAGGTGAGCCGGTCCGTCCCGCTCTGGGAGGCCATCGAGGACGATCAAGAGGAATACAACGATTGCCGGTCGACCCTCCTCGCGAATGGCATGCGCACTACCGGCGGCCGTGCGGCGCCGGTTTACTTCCCGGAATTGGGCGGCAATCTCGTCCTCATCGACCTGAAGGGCGGCACGGTCGTTGCTGTCACCGGCCTGCCGCCGGGCACCGGATACCTGATCCGCTAACTTGAGGCCGCAGCAGGAGGTGGGGA
>Ga0137415_10008561_pt1 | contig 10139 bp, 10 predicted proteins | sample CZODoug3_1_1_16f_FD_183082 | JGI IMG/M metagenome (GOLD analysis project Ga0137415, IMG submission 183082) | Vadose zone soil fungal communities from Angelo Coast Range Reserve, California, USA - CZODoug3_1_1_16fungal (Hybrid Assembly) | ecosystem: Environmental > Terrestrial > Soil > Vadose... | reverse complement strand
CCAACGCATGCTCACCAACCAAGCCCGATTCCGCATGATCCTCACCACCAACCACTGATCGCGGCGAACAGGCGGCATGGTCTGGGCCCCGACACCATCAGACGTATGGAATGACCCATGGAGGAAACGGACTCCGATGAAAGCAATTGGACTGACCGAGTTCGGCGGCCCCGAAGTACTGCAGGTCGTTGATCTCCCCACCCCCGAGCCCGGCTCCGGTGAGGTGCGGATCCGGGTCCACGCCGTCGCGGTGAACCCCACCGATACCACCTTCCGGGCGGGCCGCCGCGCCGCGCAGCTCGCCGACCGAACGCCGCCCTATATCCCTGGCATGGACGTCGCCGGCGTCGTGGACGGGGTTGGCGAGCACACCGATGGCCGCCTCGCGGTCGGAGATCAGGTCATCGGCCTCGTCATCCCACTGGGTCCGCACGGCGGAACCTATGCCGAGCAGGTCGTGGTCGACCAGCGCTCGGTGATCCACGCACCGAAGGGCACCAGCGCCGCCGCGGCATCCACCCTGTTGCTCAACGCCGTCACCGCCCACCTCGCCCTCGATGCACTGGACCTGAACACGCCGCGAGCCGTTGCGATCACCGGCGCGGCCGGTGCGGTCGGGGGGTATGCCATTCAGATCGCCAAGTCCCGCGGTGTGACCGTGATCGCCGACGCCGCGGCCGGAGACGAAGCACTGGTGTCCACGTTGGGAGCCGATCACGTTGTCGCCCGCGGCGACGATCTGACCGAGCAGATCTTGGGCATTGCGCCGAACGGCGTGCCCGGACTCATCGACGGCGCGAACCTCGACGGCGCCGCCCTGGCCGCGGTGGCCGACGGTGGCGCGGTCGCGACCCTGCGGGGATGGAACGGACCCACCGAGCGGGGCATCCTCATTCACCCCATCTCCTCGTTCGACGCCGCGACGGACACCGCCCTGTTCGAAGCCCTGCGTGACCTTGCCGAGGCCGGCACGATCAGCCTCCGCCTCGCCGAGATACTCCCCGCCACCGCGGCCGCCGAAGCACATCGGCGACTAGCCGCCGGCGGCACACGCGGCCGCTTGGTCCTGGACTTCGAGACCGGACTCTCATGAGCGGCATGAGCATCCTCTCCCCCGAGCTGCGGACGCTGATCGAGTCCGGTCCGCTGGCTCACCTGTCCACCGTCAACGCCGACGGCTCCCCACAGGTGAGCGGTATCTGGATCGGCCTGGACGGCGACGACGTAGTCAGCGGCCACATGAGCAGGTACCGCAAAATCCGCAACATCGAGCGCGATCCACGTGTGGTGCTGTCCTTCGACGCGCCACGAACGCCCGGCGAACTGCTCGCGCCGTATACCGTCCTGCGGGCGCGCGCGAGCGTCGAGTACGGGGACCAGGCATGGCCACTGCTCAACCGGTTGGCGAAGGTGTACGTGGCCCCCGATGCCGAATTCCGGATGCCACGCGGCCCCGGCTATCTAGTCCGCTACACAATCGGGCGGGTCGGCGGTATCGGCGCCTCGATACCCCGCGGCTAGTTCGAAAATGAGTCGGGGACGGGCGAAACCTTGTGTTTCGCGGTCACACGGCAGCGTCTGCCCAGGCCAGGCGGATGGCCTGTATTTGTTCGGGGGTGGGATCGACCTTCGGGTCTGCACGATATTCGGAGGCGATGAGGTCCCTACGGAGCTTGATGACCATGTCGTGGTAGCTGGGGTGGGTCTTGGTGGCCTACCAGCGAGCGCGATCGTGAGGACACGCGGCGTGAGTTCGGGGCGGATAGGGGCCAGTGACGGGCCGGCGCAGTGCGGAGCCACGCCAGCTGTGGTGATGTCCGGATCAACCGCAGGGGTTGTGAGCGATCCTGGGCATGTAGCGTCGGGTTGTGTTTGAGTGGGATCACAACGCCTACTACCACCGGCTGCTGCTACGCCAAATGCCACAGCCGTGCCGGCGGGTGTTGGACGTGGGCTGCGGCGCCGGAGCGTTCGCTACCCGACTTGCCGGTAGAGCCGAACACGTGGACGCCCTCGATCGGTCAGCACCGATGATCGAGGTGGCACGCCGACACAGTCCCAGCAACGTGCACTGCGTCCTCGGCGACGTTCTTCTCGACCCATTGCCGCACAGCGACTACTACGCGGTCTTCTCGATCAGCGCACTGCATCACATGCCGCTGCGCAAGGCGTTACTGCCACTGGCAGCCGCTATCCGCCCCGGAGGGACACTCGCGGTCATCGCGTTACCTCGGCTGGACCTGCGCCGGGAATGGCCCATCGAGATCGCCGCGATAGTCGGGCACCGCCTGCTCGGGGTGATGTTCTGGGCGGCCAGGTCTGTCAGCAGCGGCGGGATAGCCCACACCACCTTGCGAGGCGAAACTGGCTCGCGGAAGCGCATGATCGCCTCTAACCAGGCGTTTCCGGTTGGACTCACACCATCACCGATCCACCGACCGACCGGCTCACCTTCGCGGGGCTGATTATCGAGACCTGCACCGACTCAGTTGGTGGTGTGGTTCCGGGGCCGGCGCGCCGGTGTTGTTGACTTGCGGGCTGTGAGCTGGGCTGATGGATCTTCGGTCGCACGCCGTTCGGGCTGGAAATGTGGCCCACGGCCGCGTGCCGGTCAGCGACGACGAGGGTGATGGTCGGGGGTCACCGAGCAACGGGCACGTCGCCGCGGCGTCGGCCGTTCGTTCGCGGTTGATGGCGACCCTGTTGGGCCGGTTCGACTCCGAGCGCGAGTTGGAGCTGGCGTGCCCACCAGCGCACGTGAGTGGTGGAGTCGTTCGCCGCGGCGGCGGTGAGGCCCGCGCTGCGCCGGAAGGCGCCTCCGTAGAGGGCCTCTGTTGCCATCGCTTGGTGAAGGGCCGCGACCGCGTGCCGGGTGTCGTTGATGGAGCTCCCGGGTGGTCGAAGCCGATGGAGGGTGTTGACGACCGGATCGAGCATGCCGCCGCCCGGGTCGCGCCATCCCGCCGCGTGCAGCGCCACCGCAAGCTCGCCGTAGCCGCGCCGGTACAAGGTCTCGAGAGACTCGACGAGCTCCAGGAGGTCGGCGCCGTGGTCCAGCCATGCCGCGAGGACGTCCTGGAGTGCGGCTCGAAGCTGGCGTCCACCGTGTCGAAGCAGCTCGGCGAGCAGCTTCTCGCGATTGCCGAAGTGATGCGTGACGCCGGCGTCGGTCATGCCGACCCTCGCGGCCACCGCGCGTACCTGCACGGCGGCGACGCCTCCCTCGGCGAGCAGCGAAGCCGCGGCGTCGAGGATCAACCGGCGAGCCTCGTCCGGGAGCCTTCGCGTTCTTGGAGCGGTCACGGTCGGCATCTTACCTTGACACACCAAGGTCGCCCTCGTAACGTACCTTGGCAACTCAAGGTAGAGACCAGCGCGGACGTGCCGACGGTCGACATCACGGGGCCGCGGTGGAAGTTCGCCAAGGAATGGAGAAAACCGTGATCGACCTCGAGGCTCTCCCAGCCCCACAGCTCGTCCCCCTGTTCCGAGGCGCTTGGCGGCTGGCGGATTACCGAATGCTGGGCACGACACCAGCCGGGACGCGAGTGATCGTCGAGATGCCGGAGGGGCGCATCGAGGGTGAGCGCCTTCAGGGACGGGTCGTCGGCGCAACGACTGCCGACTGGTTTCTGATCGGGCCGGACGGCACCGGCACGATCGATTTTCGCGGCACCCTTGAGACCGACGACGGGGCGACGATCTACATGCACGGGACCGGGCGTTGCGATATGAGCGGCGGAGTCGGAGCGGCCGGGGTGCTCTACGGCGCACCGATCTTCGAAACGGGCGACGAGCGCTACGCGTGGCTCAACCTGGTCCAAGCGGTGTTCCGCGGCGTGGTCGGGGAGGACGGCATGTTCTACGACGAGTACTTCGAGCTGCGGTGACATGCCGGGTTCGGTCGTCAAGTCGGGCGAGGTCACTCTGTGAGCCACAGTGACCGGCACGGGTCCGACGGTTGTGCTGCTGCACGCGGGCGGAGAGCATCGCGGCGTCTGGGCGCCGGGCGCGGCGCGGATGACCACGTGCGGGCTGCGGACGGTGGCCTTCGATCTGCGCGGTCACAGGGACAGCTCTGGGCAGGCAACCACGCTTCGGGCGCTCGCCGACGACGCGATCGAGATGGTGGGCCGCGAGCCGGCGCCGATCGTCGTGGTGGGCGCCACTCTCGGCGGGCTTGCCGCCATCGTTGCCCTCGCGGAACCATCCACCGCGCTTCGCGTCGCTGGTCTTGTGCTCCTGGACGTCGTTCCAGATCCCGATCCGGGTCGGGTTCGCTCCTGGCTCGACGACCGCGGACCCTACGACCACCACGCCGAGCTTGTGGAGGACATCCTCGAGTCGGGCCCCGAGCTTGTCGCGACAGCCGCGGCGTTGGACGTGCCCATCCTGCTCGTGCGCGCAGGACGACGGTCCCCGCTCAGCGACGCCGACGTGGACCGTCTACGCACCGCCAACCGTCGCGTCACCATCACCTGCGTGCCGGTCGCCGGCCACCTCGTGGCCCGTGACGCCCCGGCGGAGCTCGCGCGCATCGTGTCGGCACACGCCACCACGTGGCTTGGTGCCGACGACGTCGTCCGCCGCGCGTTCGAGCTGCGACGCACGCTCGGGGCCGAACAGATCGATCACCCAGCGCTCTGCACGGCGCCGCCGGCGCCGACGTGATCGAGCAGCGGCTAACGGACCACGCGTGAAGACCTCGCGGCCAAGGCGCTGACCGTGATCGGGTCAATCCTGGCTGCGGGGACTCCATCGACGACACCGACCTGCTCCGCTCTGGTGCCAACGCCCAGCTGTTCGACCAGATCCGCGCGCCTACGACGATCGGGTGGCTGCTGGCGTTCAAGTGGTCGAACGTGCGAACTGGACGCGGTGTCGCGGGAGCTGCTGGCCCGGTTGTGGGCCGCCGGCGCCGGGCCGGCCGACCCAGCCGGGCCGCTGACCTTCGACCTCGACTCGACGATCATGGAAACGTTCACACAAGATCTGGTAGGGCCGTTATGAGAGATCGAGGTTAACCGACCTCTCATGGCGGACCGGGGCGTGGCTGGCCACCAGGTTGGCGTACTCGGCGGCCAGTGGGCTCAGGGCGTTCCAGTGTCGGGTCGCCCAGCCGACGGATAGTGGCGCGAGCTGCGGTATCGGGATGGTCTTGACTGGGCTGTCGGCGGCGAGCGCAAGGCGCGGCAACGCGGGCAGCACCGCGTGACCAACGCCGAGTTCGGCGAGCAGGATCGCGGTGTCCCAGTCGGCCACGCCGACCGGTTCGGGGTGGCAGTCCAAGCGGAGGAACTCCCGCTCGAGCCGGCGACGGGAGGCCGAGTTGTGCGGATGTGCGAGATATCGGATGTTGGCGAGATCGCTTGCATAGATGGCGTCTCTACCAGCCAGTTCATCATCGGTGTTGACCACAAGGAGCCAAGGCAGGTCCAGCACCGGGCGCTGCTCGATGCCGGCGAGCGACTCGGTGAGGGTGATCCAGGCCAGCTCCACATCCCCCGCTCGCAACAGCTCGATGCAGCGGCGGGTGGACTGCGCGGAGTGGAACTCCAGCGCAACATCGGGATGCCGGCGGCGAAATTCTGTGATGGCCTCGGCCATGAAGTGGCGCACGGTGACACCACCAGTGGTGATCTTCACCGCGCCGGTGACGCCGGCCCGTAGCTCGCTGAGCCGGTCCAGTCCGGCGGACACGGTGGCCAGCCCGGTGACGGCGGCCTGGTAGAGGATGTGCCCCGCCGGGGTGGGCCGCACGCCTCGCGGGCGCCGCTCGATCAGCGCCAAGCCGGTCTCACGTTCCAGGCGCTTGACGTGCTGGCTGACCGCCGACTGAGTGCGCGACAGCTGCCGCGCGACAGTACTGAGATTGCCCACCTCACACACCGCGGCGAACACTCGCAGATCGTCAAGGGTCACAACTCATAAGCTAACACTTGGGTATATCGAACTAAATCCTAGAATTGACTATGGGTTTTCCTGGCTTCAGCATGGGACGTCGGGGTTAAACACAACCCCGAGCTGAGGCGGCAACCCGTCCGCCGTCGGGTCGAGGATCGGCCGATCTGAGCAGCCCCGGGCGCCTGGACTCCCTCGGAACCACGGACGGGTGTCGACCTACCCATCAAGGAGTTGACATGGCCAATACCCCGGATGAGCTGACACAGCTGAGCCGCGAACTCGGCGCCGAGCGCAGCAGCCTGGATGATCGACTGGGTATCGAGTACCTGGAGGCCAGCGCGGAACGCGTCGTTGCGCGGATGCCCGTGGCAGGCAACACCCAGGTGTACGGGACGCTGCACGGCGGCGCCTCGTGCGTGCTCGCCGAGAGCATCGGTTCGTGTGCCGCCGCGATCCACGCTGGACCGGAGCGAATGGCGCTGGGCATCGAGATCAACGCAACCCACCACCGCCGGGCGGACGATGGCTACCTCACCGCGACCGCCAGCAAGGCCCACGCGGGACGGTCTATCGCCACCTACCACGTGGCCATCACCGACAAGCTGGGCCGACTGGTGTGTACCGCCCGGGTGACCTCGATCCTGCGCGACCGCACGGTAATCCAACATGCCGGCGAGTGAGACTCACTATGAATGATCTTTTGGGCGACCCAGCGGGTAGCGTCCCAGATTCCGGAGTCACCACGACAGCCGCTCGGTCGCTGCTGCTCGTTCACGGCGCAGACCAGATCGCACATCCTGGCGGGACACTGCTGGCCCATCTAGAACGGGTCCACGATCTACTCCGCACTTGGGACGCCCGCCCAGCCCTGCGGCTCGCGGGCCTGTGCCACGCGTTCTACGGCACTGACGGATTCCCCACCGCCCTGGCGCCGGACCACCAGCGAGCCAGGTTGGTCGCGGTGATCGGGGACGAGGCAGAGACGATCGTGCACCGTTACTGCTCCTGCGACCGCGCCGCGACCTACCCCGCACTCGCCCGGACACCCGCGCTCTTCCGCGACCGCTTCACCGACACCACGACGGTCCTGTCCGATCCCGACACCCGTGACCTCGCCGAACTCACCGCGGCCAACGAGCTCGACATGGTCCTGCTCGGCGCCGTCCCCGGCCACATGGTTGCCCCGCTCCTCGAGCGCTTGCAGATGTGGCTCAGCCCACCAGCACAACACGCGACCACCACCGCACTGGCAGACCGACCACCCTCGCACTAACCCGAGCGATGATCAATCGGCACGAAATCACCCTACGAGGACCGACCCAGTCCTCGCCCCGTGATCTTTGCCCGCTCCGCTCACATGACGGTAATCGGTGCGACGTTCGTCGGGCTTTTGGCAGATATCACCAGCTCAGGTCAGACTCGCCAAGTGAGCAGAACCGAGGCGAGGCCCGGTCGGGCGGGGCAACAAGCTCTCGGAGTTCACGAGCTGCCAGGCGCCGGGAACTTGCACCGGGTTGTCCCATCTCAGTGTCCAACACACCGGGATGCACGGCCCAGCACCGCACGCCCGCCCCAGCCGCGCTGCCACGGCGTCGTCCCAGACCGCTCGGATGTCGGCGGCCACGCCGCAGGAGGCGACGGCACGAAACTTCCGCTCGAACTCGTGGGTAAGGGCTCCAAGAGAAACGCCGCGGCTGTGACTGACCGGGGCCTCGGCGGGAGCATTCCCGTGGAGCGCCCTGAGGAAGCTTGCCAGACTTTTCGGCTGCATGGTGGCCGCGGCTGATCGAGGCGCGGTCGCCAGGCTCGCCTGAAACCCAGGTGGCGATGGTCCACGGCCGGGGAAGCACGCGGACGGTTCGCCGATCCGCACGGGGGTCGGGACCGGGAGCGGGAGACGGGAGGCCAGGACGGGCAGCCACCGCTGTTCGTTGCGGAGCAACGAAGCGGCTCGTGGGGTGCGGGGCAGCCGCACCGCCAGCTTGTCTCCGAGACGCCAGAGTTGGTTGACCCAGCCGCCGGCCACCGGGTCGAGGCGCAGTCCTGCAAGGTCCGGGTGCTGCTCCCGCAGCAGGGATCGCACCAATCTCTCATCGACCTCGACGTTGTCCACCTATGTCGGCCCCGCTCCCGCGAATGTCAATATCAACCACCATCTCACCCGTAATCAGCAGGTGCCGAGATGGCTGCGGCGAGTGACCACGGCGACGGCAGACTCACTAGATCAGTGTCTAATCCCAAGAGAGAGCAGCGTTTGATCACGGGTCTTGCTTGGGTTTTGCCCTCGAGTAGAGGTGAGGTGGTCAGGTCGGCTTGGGGAGGTTGATGGCTTCGAAGTGGTGGTCTCGCCAGATCGTCTGTGACCTCTGTTCGGGATATGGCTCTACCGAGGGGGTTGTGTCGTAGATGCGGGTGGTGTCATGGGGGGGTTCGTAGCGAGGCCAGCCCGGGTTTCCGGTGGCGGCGAATGCGAGGAATTCGGTTCTCATCAGCTCGGACAGCATGCGGGCCTCCTGCACCGCGGCCGAGCCCGCGGCGGTGATCTCGCCATCGGCGTCGGCGGTACCGAAAACGAGCAGTGTGTCAAGGCCATGTGAGGCTCCCTGTGGGCCGAATCCCCAGCACAGCGCGGAGGTCCACACGAGCCCCCCGCCGGCGCGTGCGGCGTCGGCCAGATGGATGGTGGGCATCCGAAACAGCCAGTCCGCGAGCGCGATTTCCCGCAGTTGTTCGGCGGTGAGGTGGGGAAACTCCGCTCGGTACCTTTCGGCGCTGACCGTGACCGCGAGGTTGTCTATCAGCTGGTCAACCTCATCGTCAGTGGTGGGACCCAGTCGAGCCGCTAGCAGCCGGAACTCGTCGCGGACGTGGCTCACGAACATCGGGATGTCGCGGGCCTGTCCCGAGGCAAGAACGCTCCACGGTGGCTTGGGCAGGATGTCGCCGTCGACTACCGGGGAGAACGGGGTCGGGGTGTGCGCGACGGCACCCCACCACCCCGACATGTGCGGCAGGCGCTCGGTCACGACTCTCGTGGCCGCCACGAGCTCCGGCGGTGTGACGTCGGTGAGGCTCACGGGGTGTCGATGCTGGCCGCGGGTTTCCTCGGCGATGCTGGCGGTGATGTCCGCGGCGAGCTCGGGGGTGAAGTATGTGCCTGGCAGGCTTTGGATGGCGGCTCGGTGAAAAAGCCCGGCCGCGGCCGGCATCGCCAGCAGCGCAGCGATCGAACCGGCGCCGGCCGATTCGCCGAAGACGGTGATGTTGTGCGGGTTCCCGCCGAATGCGGCCACGTTGTCGTGTACCCAGCGCAGCGCGGCGATTTGGTCGAGTAGGCCACGGTTGTCCGGAAAGCCCTCGAGGTGGGCGAATCCTTCGGCGCCGGTGCGGTAGTTGACGCTGACCACCACGGCACCGCCCGCGGCTAGTGACGACCCGTCAAGGTGCGGGTTCGCGGTGCAGCACCGTAGGTACGCCCCGCCGCTGATCCACACAATGACGGGCAGACCGTTCGCGGCCGGAGACGGCGTCCATATCGCCAGGCTCAACCAGTCATCGCCCACCGAGGCATGTCCGGGCTGAGGAGGAGCCGGGCCGAACTCCGAGACATCTCGCACACCGTCCCACCAGGCGGCCGGGCGCGGCGCGGCGAACCGGTCGGCACCGACCGGAGCAGCAGCGAAAGGGATGCCGCGAAACGCAGCGACCCCTCTCGTCCAGGTCCCTTGGACTATCCCGCCTGTAGGCACGCGAACCCGAGGCGCCACATCCATTGCCACACCCTGGCACAGAATGGTTGGGCTCGCGGCCGTGTCGCGGGGCATCGAACAATCCGCGCCGGCGGCGTGGGACCCGACCAGGACCGTCGAACGCCAGTTCGGACGATCCGGTCGAAAGTCGAGGGCGAACGGGACCACCGGCTCAGCCAACGTGCGTGGTGTGCCGGGATGGGGGAAGCGGTGGTCGGGCCGCTGGTTCGAGGGTGACCTTGTAGCCGAGGGCTTCGAGTTGGCGGACGTGGTTGCGTTTCTTGGTGTTGGTGTTGAGGTGGTTGTCGTAGAAGTCCGAGCCCAGGTCGCGGTAGCGGGTCTCGGGGTCGGAGAGCAGGTGACCAGGATCGAGCGCCCGACCGCGACGATGGCCTTCTTCTTGCCGCGCCCGGCGGTGAGTATCACCTCACGGGTTGCCGTCACCTCGCTCAACCCGTCGGGCCCGGCGTAGGCGACGCCGGTGCA
>Ga0137415_10008559_pt1 | contig 10141 bp, 7 predicted proteins | sample CZODoug3_1_1_16f_FD_183082 | JGI IMG/M metagenome (GOLD analysis project Ga0137415, IMG submission 183082) | Vadose zone soil fungal communities from Angelo Coast Range Reserve, California, USA - CZODoug3_1_1_16fungal (Hybrid Assembly) | ecosystem: Environmental > Terrestrial > Soil > Vadose... | reverse complement strand
TCCGCCAGATTCACAACACCAAGCAGAACACACTTACGCACACTAAAACACACTCAACACTTAACAGCTCGAACCCCCCACGTGGGCGGCATTCGAAAGGAAAAGGAGCTCCACATGAACACCATCGACAGCGTCAACGCCTCTGCGCCGGCGACTCGAAAGGCCTTCGCCTACCGGGCGTTGACTGCGGCCTTCCTGGCCGGCGGTTTCGCGCTGGCCGGGCTGGGCTTGGCGTCGGGTACGGCCCAAGCCGCTCCGATCCCCGCACCGCAGGGAAACCTGTGCTTCGACAACTACGGCATGATGACCTGGTGCGGGTCTGACTACTAAAGACCGCACCCGATCGTAGGACGTTGGGCGGCAGCGAGGATGCGCGCATGGGCTTGACCGGTGCCATGACGTCACTGCAACCGAACTAGACACTCAACACGCTAGAGCCGGACGATGACCTTCCCCTTGGCATGCCCCTCCTCCAAGTATGCAAACGCATCTGGGATCTGCTCGAACGGAAACACCCGATCGGTCACCGGTTTCAGCTGACCGCCATCGACCAATCGCGCCAGCACATCAAGGTCGTCTCCGCTGGGATGCATGAACAGAGACCGATAGTTGACCGCCGTGCGCCGGGACTGACGGCGGATCTTGGTGTTGGCCAACCACACTAAGGCGGTCAACAACCGGCCCATTCCCAAGTCGTCGCGGGCAGCGGCCGGGTCGATGCTCGCGACAGACACTACTTTTGCTCCCTGTTTGAGGATGCCGAAGCTGTCCGTCAGGTCCCGGCCACGGGTGAGGACGAAGGCGCTGTCGTAGTCGCTGAGCACATCCTTGAACTTGTGTTCCCGGTAGTTGATAACCGTTTCGGCACCAAGAGATTTCACGAGTTCCTCACCTCGAGGTGACGCTGTGGTGGTCACCGAGGCTCCCATCCAGACGGCCAGCTGGATGGCGAGCGTGCCGACTCCGCCAGCGCCCCCGGAAATGAACACCCGGTCGCCTGGGGTGATCGCCAGCTCACGCAGCCCCTGCAAGGCCGTGAGACCGGCGAGCGGCAGCCCGGCCGCATCCTCGAAGTCCAGGGATCGAGGCATCCTGGCCACGAAACTCTCGTCGACCACGGCGTACCGGGCGAAAGCCCCCAGCTTCAGTTTGTCCACTCTCGCGTACACCCGGTCGCCGACCGCGAATCGGGTGGCCCCGGCTTCGACCGCCTCCACCACGCCGGACAGCTCACTACCTGCCACCAATGGCAGGTCGAGATGCCACACCGGCCGCGCCGAACCCCTCCGAACGCTGTAGTCCACCGGGTTCAGCCCGGCTGCGTGCACCCTGATGAGCACCTCGCCATCGCCGGCGGTCGGCTCCCCGACCTCGCGCAGTTGCATCGCGCGGGCGCCCCCGTAACGAGTCAGCACAAACCCCTGCACAGCACTTCCACCACCTCTCATCAGCTAGGATGTATGTGTACAACGATTACATTAATTCCGCTTGTAAGCAGTGTCTACATCTAGCTGAGTGTGATTCATGCCACCTTCGAGTACCCGGTACCACCATGGCGATCTGCGCGCCACATGCCTGCGTGCGGCGATAGAACTGCTTGAGGAGGACGGTGCTGCTGGTCTATCGGTGCGCGCGGTGGCACGTCGGGCGGGCGTGTCCCCCGGCGCCCCCTATCGGCACTACGCCGACCGCGACGCGCTTGTCTCCGCGGTAGCAGCGGAGGGCTACCGCGAGCTTGCGGGCTATCTCAGCGCCGCGCACCCCTCGCCCTCGACTCCCGACGACCTTGCCGCCGTCGCCGTCGCCTACGTCCAGTTCGCGCTCGAACACCCGGCGCTTTTCCGGACAATGTTCAGCGATCCGTGTGACGGTGATAGCAGCGAACGGGTCGCCGCGACCACCGCCATCGCCGAATACGTCGGCGCGCTCGTCCGGCGCGCCTTCCCCGGCGCCGACCCGGACGCCTTGTCGACAGCCATCTGGGCCGTGGTTCACGGCCTTGCCTTCCTGCACCTCGATGGCAAGCTCGATACCTCTACGCCCCGCGCGGTTGCCGACCGGGTGCGCGCGGCCGTGCTTGCCCTGGTCGCCGTGCCCCCAGCGACCTGACGCGGCCGACTATCCGGTTATGTCCCAACGGGATTCGGAAAGTCTGGCTGAGGCCGGCGAGCGTGTAGATGTGCCCGTACGCCGGGATGGACCCGAAGTCGTCGGATTACCAACAATGACATCCGAGCCGTGCCCGAGATCGGCGGTGTCCTCTTGTGCAACAACATATTCAGCATCTCAGAGAAGCCGGTACGACCCGATCACTGGCGCTGACTCAGCAGGGACTCGTCCGCTTACGGCGGCCCGTAAAGATTTCCCCGCCGGACTTTCTCACGGCACTGGGGGCGAGTTTGTCCGGTCTGCTGGATACAGACGTCGACCTGCTGCTCAATGCCCGCCGGGTAGACCGGATCGTTGGGGCCTGGGGTGACGGTCGGCGTGGGAACCACGCCCGACACCAAGGACCACATGATGTCCCCGGTGGACGGCAGGCGTGCGCAGTACGCCTTCGCGCCGGTGTCGGTAATGCCGGCTGCCCCGAGTACTTGGCAGTCCGCACCAGCGAGCACCACCGGCACTGCCGGCACCGACGGGTGTGGTTGCGGGACGACGGCCGCGTTTTGGTGACGTCCGGTGAGGATGACCGCAGCGGCGGCCCCGGCAATCAGCAGCGGGATCAGAATCGCGGAGGCTATCACCAGCGGCCGGTTGCGGCGCTTCGTTTCCTTTTGGTGACGACGCGCGGGCGCCACTGCGGCGGCGGGCATCGTCGCGTCGTTGATTCCAAAATCACCGACCACGACATCGAGATGCCTGGCAAGAGCATTGGCGAAGTCCATGCACGTGTCGTAGCGGTCGCCGGGTGACTTTGCGAGCGCTTTAGACAGCACCGGGCCCAGGCCTGAGAGTTCGGGTTTGCGGTCCGCGATCGGAGGCGCAGAAACATGCTGACCGATCACGACGGCGGGATTGCGGTCCAGGTACAGGTGCGACCCGCGGCGGGCTCGGCCCGCCCAGCGGGGTGGACCCTGCCGCTGTCGAGCAAGACCGGCGCTCCGTCGGAAATCGTCCGCTGCCGCATCACCGAGCGACTCGCGGGAGCGCCATTACAGCTCCAAGGGAAATCCCAAGGCCTAGGCAGTATCTCGGGGTCGACGCAGAGCGCCCCAGAGTCCAACGCCGATGCCGACGACGGCACCCCGAGCCCGATGATCCGCTGCCCACCTTTGAGCTCGCGGTGGACGCTCATCCCACCCAGCAGGTCGGCGCGTCGGCACCCCCGGACGCCACGAACCGGCCGCGCGTGTCTGCGCCGCGCACCGCCGCACAGACGAGCGGTCCGCCGATGAGGGCGTCGCGGTAGCCCATCGATCGCAGCAGTAGCCGCGGAGGTCCCGGATCGTCCGGCTCTCCCCGCAATCGGTTCGCACGCAGAGGTCAACCAGGAAGGAGACGCCCGAGGCCAGGCGGATGCTGCCCGCTACGAGCGCGGCACGGTCAATCGGCATGACCCGCAGCCTGGAACCCGATGCCGCGCTGAGTGGTCCGCATTCGGCCCGGCGCGCTGTGGCAATCGCATTCGGTCCGCCCCGGGTTTAAGATGAGAATGTGGGAGTGGGCGGCGGCGATGCTCGCCGTACCGCTGTTCTTGAAGCCCGCAACCTCTGCAAGTCGTTTGGCCGCGGGGCCACCGTAACGCCGGTCCTCAAAAACATTAATTTGCAAATATTCCGGGGCGAGTTCGTGGCGTTGGTCGGACCTTCGGGTTCGGGCAAGTCGACATTGCTGAGCATTCTCGGATTGCTGGAGCCTCCGACGAGCGGCGATGTTCTGATCAACCACAAGAGTGTGGCCGAACTGTCTGGCCGGCAGTTGGCCCGCGTCCGCAGTCGCACAACAGGGCACGTATTCCAGTCGTTCAATCTGCTCGCCGGGCTGACCGTTGCCGAGAATGTGATGCTCCCCAGTCTGCTAGCCGGTGAGTCTGGTCGGGAATGGTATGACTGGGCACTCAGATTGTTGGATCAGTTCGGCGTCGTCGGGTTGGCCAACCGGGTGCCCGCGGAGTTGTCTGGTGGTGAGCAGCAGCGGGTGGCGATCGCGCGAGCGTTGTTCATGACGCCGGATGTGATACTCGCCGACGAACCCACAGGCAATTTAGACACCCAGAACGGTCGTAAGGTCATCGATGCCCTCGAAAGCCTCAATTCGTCAGGTCAAACGATCGTCCTCGTCACGCATGATCGGTCGATCGCCGCAAAAGCCCCTCGGCTCATTTCGCTTCTCGACGGTCGCATAGAATCAGACAGCACGGCAATACAGGCAAGAAGCACAAGATGGCGCTGGCGCCTCGGCGTTTAGCCGCGACTCTCAGCGTTCTGCGCATCATCAATCTCCGGGCTATCCGGCGGCATACACTGCGCGCGTTACTGGCCGCGCTTTCTCTCGGGGGTGGTGTGGCCGTTGCTGTCGCTGTGATAATCGAAACCACCAGCGTCCGCACCGCTATCGACGATGTCGGTTACCGAATTGCCGGCCCCGCGCCGTTGCGTATCGTTGGCGCGGCGACTCGGGGCGGCATCGAACCGGCGGTTATCAATACTGCCAGCCGTGTGCCGGGCGTGTCGGCGACAGTGCCCGTCATCCGTGCCGTGACGTTGGTACGCAACCTTGACCACGAAACATTCGTGCTGGCCCTGGGAATCGACTGTTCGGCCCAATGGATCATCGATCCGAAGGTATGCCAACCCGGCCAACGAGAACCACCGACGTTAGCTACGTCGACCACGCTCGGCAGATCATTGAGCCCTTCCGCGACACTGGCGACGGACGTAGGGCAGCTGTCGATGCCTACGATTCAGCAAGTCCCACAACTGGATACCGTCAACAACGGGCGCGTTGTGGTGTTGCCACTCAGTACAGCAAAGGCACAATTCGCGCGATCTGACCGGGTCGACATCCTCTACGTGAAAGTCGCCGACAACTCGAGCGCATCGGCGGTACGGGCACGCTTAATCGACGCCCTGGGGCCTGGGTTCAGCGTCCTCACTCGCCAGGACCCCGCCCGGGGATTCGACGTCAACACCGTACTTCTTCCGCTGCTGGGGATCTTCGCGCTTGTCGCGGTCGGAGTGGGCGTCATCCTGATCGCCCAAATCACCCGTCTGTCCGTCGAGGAACGGCGACGCGAGATCGCGGTCGCCGCCGCACTGGGCGCATCGCCGCTGTCGACCATCAGCGGGTTCCTCGCTGAAGCTGCCCTACTTGGAGCAGCCGGATCGGTCATCGGGATTCTCATCGGCATTGTCATCGCAAGGCCAGTCGTTGCGAGCGCCAGTGAGCTGACCGAATTGTTTGTTGGTGTCAACGTCCCGGTCGTGGTCGAACCGAGTGTTGTTGCGGTTGGACTGGGAACCGGGGTGCTCCTCGCGGTTCTTGCGGCCATAGGCCCCAGCCTGTCAGCGTCGAAAACCGCGATAGCGGCCGAACTTTCGGGCCGAGCCACCCACGAGTACACCAAAGCACGGAGCATCTGGCCCAAAGCGGTGGCGATGCTCGCCGTCGGTTTTGCCGGTGTTATCACCGCGAGGCTGGCTACCACATCCGGCGGCCTGCAACCTTGGCAGGCTGCGGTTACCAATGGCGCGGTCGTGCTCGCCGTGATTGGATTGCTCTGGGCAGCAGCATATCTGAGCGTATGGGCGATCACCTCGATTCGGTCCCGACCTGACCGAGCGCACAGCGCAACGCTCACCGTAGCGCTGAGCGGACTCCGGGCCAACGGATCACGGACAACCGCGATTGCAGGCGCTGTCGCAGTACCCGTAGCCACCGCGATACTGCTCTCTGGATTCCTTATCGCAATCAACCGTGGCGTCGGCGACGTGGCTCAAGCACAGGCAAACGGACGTCTGGTACTCACCACCACGCGATTTACCGACTTCGGGTCGATGGATGCCAAATTCTCCCCAGACACTGTCGCGAAGCTGGCATCCTTACCGGGGGTTGGCACCCTCGAGCGAATGGCAGAAATCGAGACCACGCTCGCGAATGGATCATTGGCTTTCGTACGAGCCGAGGATCGGCCGACCTTTCCTTTCCCGGTGCTCGCCGGGCAAGCCCCACAGGTCAGCATTGACGTAGATCGACTCGTCATCGGCGGCATACTCGCCCGGGAGAACGGTCTTCGCGTTGGCGACACGCTGCTTCTCGGAAGCGGACCAAAAGCTCGGAAAATGACCATCGGTACGATTCTGGCGACCCCTGAAGTGGGCGGTCGGAGGATTCAAATGCCATATCGGCTTGCCGACCAGCTTTTCGGTCCTGAGCCGGCGGGTTTGGTTTTCCTCAAGCCGAAAACAGGATTTTCACCTGAGCGGATTTCCGCAGAGATTAGTTCGAGTCATTTCAACCAGCCTGTCAAGGTGGTGGACGCGGCGGGATATCGAACCGCCGTCGCCAGCGGCGAGGTTCGATTTCTCAAACCATTGAACACGCTGAAATATGGCCTCCTCGCCATTGCTTTCGTATCGGTGTCCTCGACCCTGGTACTTGTCGGAATACGGCGTCGACGGGAGATAGCTCTGATACAGGCGCTTGGGGCTACCCGATCTAAGGTCTTCGCCATAACAACTTTCGAAGCCATCGTCGCGAGCGCAACGGGCGCCCTATTCAGCGCAGCGCTCTCAATTGCAATCATCGAAGCGGTTCGACGGGCTGCAATCGTCGACGTGGGTTCCGTTACGCCGTTTATATTCCCATTGTCAGAAGCAATAAGATATGCCGCACTCGCCACGATGGCTGCGATACTCGCTGCGGTCATCCCCGCGTGGAGAAGCACGCAGGCAGCACCATCGACGGCGCTGCGGGAGGAGTAGCCGATGCCCCGGGTGAGCAACCCTCGGCACGGCCATCAGAAGCGGTAGGTGGCGCAGCCGACCTGCAGGCCCGAGCCGACGCTCACGATCAAGCCGACGTCGCCCGAACTGACCCGCGTGTGCCGCCAGGCGTGCTCGAGCGCATACGGCAAGGAAGAGGTGAAAAGGTCGGCGTCGGCGGCAACATCGACGAACCGCGAGCTCGGGATGCCGATGCGCGCGGCCAGTTCCGCGCGGCCCGCGGCGGACAGGTACGGGGGGAACACGAGAGCGATTTCGCTACGGTCCAGTCCCTCCAGCTTCAACAGTTCCTCGACGGCAGCGGGGAACGTGTCCAGGTAGTGGGCTTCCAGCTTCGGATCGCGATCGATCTGTAGCCAGCTCTGTCCGTCTCGGTGCTGGACGTACGTGGACAGTGCCCGCCCGTACTCGGGATGGTGGTGGAACACGAACTGGCCGAAGCCCGTTGTGCCGCCGGTGCTACCCAGGATCACAGCCGACCCCGTCTCGGCGATGCCATACAACGGCCGGCCGCTGTCAGCGGTGTTGTTTTCCACCTCGGAAGCCACAACCATCGCATGCTCGGTCTTTCCCGCGCTGATCATCTGGGTGGCGACATGGCAGGCGTTGAGGAAGCCGACCGCCCCATTGAGCACATCGAAGGCAAGAGTCTTGGGGTCGTCCGGAGATTCCAGGTCGTCATTCACCCCTAACTCGCCGGCGACGAGCGCGGCGATGGCCGGTTCGCAGATGAAGTCGTCCCGGTAGACCCCGGCGTGGATCAGCAGGCCGAGCGCCGCCCGGTCGAGTCCGCTGTCCTCGAGGCACGCCGTGGCGGCCTGCACCGCGAGGTCGACCCCGCGCCGAGGACCGGACTGCCCGGCATGGGCGGTGCCGACCCCTTCGATGCGGACGCGGTGCGTAACCGGTCGCTCCGTGGAGCGCAGGCCTGTCGAGCGCCTGCCGTCGCGGTGGCCATTGGACCCCCGGCGCAGCCGGTCGGGCAAGTCGTCGAACGTGTATAGCGCAGCGCCGACAGTCTGTCCCGAGCCGCTGATGCCGAAGACCACGTTGTCTCCGGACTGGATCCGGTTCCCCCGGATGTTGTCGCTGAGCGCGACGAAGTGTGTCGTGCTGGCGGTGTTTCCCCGCTCGGCCAGGTTGGAAATGATGTTGCCGGGATGGGCTACGGTGCGTCCAAACATCCGGTTCACCGCGAATACCGCGTCGTTGAGCGATGCTTCCGACGTCTGATGCATGACAATGTGATCGCAGTGCTCGGGCCGCCACCCGTGCCGGGTCATCACCGCGGTGACGTAAGGCACTGAACGCTTGACCGCGACCGCCGTCGCGGCGATGGAGTCGGTGAACATGACCGCGCCGCCGTGCGGCCCGTTGGTCGCCTTGGCCACGCACAGGCTGCTGTACCGGCTGAGCGTGGCCATATCGATGTCGTGGAAGCCGACCCGGCCGTTGGGACCGCGCTCCAGAATCACCGCGGCGCCGGCGTCACCCAGGGTCAGGCACGCCAGACGCGCGTCCATCGGCCCCTCGATTTCCTTCTGGGCGGTCTCGGTCAGGTGGGTGATGTATTCGCCGCTGACCACCATGGCGCGCTGGACCAGTCCGGTCTTAAGGAATGCATCGGCCACGGTGATGCCGGTGAACATCCCGGCGCACGCGTTGGTGATGTCGAAGGCAAGCGCGTTTGCCAGGCCACACTGATCCCGTAACCGCGCCGCGGTGCTGGGCTCGAAGACGAATTTGTGCCCGGGTCCGTCGTATCGGGAGATGTTGCAGGAGATGACCAGATCGATCTCGTCGGGCCCGTAGCTCGACCGGGCCAAGCAGTCGACCACCGCCTGCCGGGCGAGGTCGATGGAGAACTCGCCGTGCCCGGCCACCCGCCTGCGCTTGATGCCGGTCAGGCGTTCCAAGGGTATGCCGATGTCGTTGGCGCATCCGGCGAGGACGTTCTCGGTCGAAACCACCTCTGCGGGCAGGTAGGTGCCGATGCTTTCGATTACCGTGTTTCGCGTCTGCTGCCCGTTCGCGTGCACCGGTACAACCGGACCGAGTGCGGCGAGGTAGTCCTCCGCTGTGCGCGATTCGATGACCTGACTTCCGTTCGGGTGTTTTGCAGCGCCCCCGAGATCCGGAGCGTCGGCAGCCTGGCCGTATTCGGCGGCCAGCGCGGCGACCGTGCCGAATAAGAACACCGACTCTGGTTTCAGCGGCAGGCCGGCGTCGTTGGCTTTGACCGTGACCTCCAGGCTGTGGGTCGAGCAGCCACCGAGTGCGAAGAAGTCGTCGTGAACGCCAACGCGCTCCACTTCGAGCACCTGGCGCCAGATCTCCGCGAGGATTTTCTCGGCGTGCGTGCGTGGAGCGACGAAGGTCGGCTCCTGCATCGGCGCCGCTTCGTCCCCCGCCGCCAAGGCGCGGCGGTCCACCTTTCCGCTCGACGTGCGGGGCAGTGCCTCGGTCACACAGAAGACGGCCGGCACCATCGCTGCGGGAAGCCAGTCGAGCAGGAAGCGGCGCAGCTCGGCAGTGGTCGGCGCGGGTTCGCCCGGCGCCACGACATGGGCGACCAGCCGGGTGTTCCCACGGCCGTCGTTGCCGGCGATCACCGCGTTCTCCCGAACCCTGGGGTGTTTGTCCAGTGCGGCCTCAACCTCACTCGGCTCGATTCGCACGCCGTGGATCTCCACCTGGTCGTCGAGGCGTCCCAGGTACTCGATGTTGCCGTCGGGCAGGTACCGCGCCAGGTCGCCGGTGCGGTACAGCAGTTCGGCGGGTTCGTCGGCGAACGGGTCGGCAATGAATCTGGCTGCCGTCGGGTCGGGTTGGTTGAGGTAGCCGCCGCCCACGCCGACCCCGCCGATGAACAGTTCGCCCGGCACACCCACTGGCACCGGTCGGAGATGGGCGTCCAGGAGATGGACGCGGACGTTGGCGATCGGTCGCCCGATCGGGACCGGCGGGCCGAAGGCACCAGCCTTGCAGTGAAAAGCGGTGGCGGTGATCGCAGTCTCGGCGGGGCCATACTCGTTCCACAGCTCGGCGTCCAGTGTGGCCAGGAAGCGCTGAGTGAGTTCGTACGGCAGCACTTCGCCGCCGCAGGACACCCTGCGCAGCGCGACGCAGGCGGTCGCCGCCGGCTCGGCAAGGAAAGCGCGCAGAATCGACGGCACGAAATGCACCACCTGGGT
>Ga0137415_10008557_pt1 | contig 10141 bp, 10 predicted proteins | sample CZODoug3_1_1_16f_FD_183082 | JGI IMG/M metagenome (GOLD analysis project Ga0137415, IMG submission 183082) | Vadose zone soil fungal communities from Angelo Coast Range Reserve, California, USA - CZODoug3_1_1_16fungal (Hybrid Assembly) | ecosystem: Environmental > Terrestrial > Soil > Vadose... | reverse complement strand
GGCGCGACAACCACCAGATGGTGGACGCGATCCAGGAAGGCAAGCTCAAGTCGATGTACGTCATCGGCGAGGAGATGAGCATCGTCGATTCCAACGCCAACTACGTGCAGGACGCGTTTTCCAAGCTCGACTTCTTCGTCGTGCAGGACATCTTCTTCGGCGAGACGTGCCGCTCATGATTCGCTTCACGGACGAGGATGTCGAGCGCTTCAGTGTCGCCTCGCTGGATTTCAACCCGCTGCACTGGTCAGAAGACTACGCACGAAAGACGCCGTTCGGTCAGCGTGTCGTCCACGGGATGTTAGGGTTCATGGCGTGCCTGCGGGGGCTCACTGTTCCGTCGCGCGCCACACCTTCCCGAATCACGATCGATTTCAAATCGCCGCTACTGCTGGGCGTCGACTATGAGCTGCGCGTGCTATCCGAATCGTCCGGCGGTGTGAAAGCGGTATTGACGGACGGGAGCACAACCGTCACCCGCATCGGACTGCAGTTTCGGGATGCTGGACCTCACCTGACCGATTTGCCGGAAATGGGCACCGCTCCCTGCCTCCGACCGCGCAGAATCCCGATCGACGATCTGATACCTGGCCTTTCCTTCCGCGCGTGCTATGCGCCGCCGCAGCAGAAATACCAGGAGCTGCTGGACCACCTCGGGATCGAACGCCGGCGATGGGGCGACGGCCTGTTGCTGACGATTCTGAGTTGCAGCTATCTGACCGGAATGGAACTACCTGGCGAAACGGCCCTCTTATGGTCGCTGAACGCGGAGATTCTGCCGCCACGCCCCGAGGTGCCTTTGGCCTTCGAGATCGCCGTGACTCACTGCAATCGGCGCTTCGCCATGATCCGATCGCAGTTTTCGCTGGGAAGCGGTGCGCGCGCATTCGCTCGTGGCGAAATTGTCGCGACGGCGCGGCCATCGGCTCCAAAGGCCGCAGTCGACGTTGCGGAACCGCGATCCCGACAATTCAGCGGGAAGCGCGCGATCGTCGTGGGTGCCAGCCGTGGGCTCGGCGCGGCCTTCGCGCTCGAGCTCGTCGCCGAGGGCTCCACCGTTGTCGGCCTCTATTCGCGGAGCCGCGAGGAGGCCGTCGAGCTCCTGTCGGTGAGCCGCGATCTGCCGGGGCGATTGATACTGGAGCAAGGAGACGCTGCCGATCTCCGCTGGTGTCGATCGCTGAAGGAACGGGTTCGGGACGAACTAGGCCCAATCGACCTCTTGATCTGCAACGCCGCGCCAGCGATTCAGCCGTTGCGGGTCGAGGAGGCGTGCTACGAGCGGATTCGCGCGTATCTCGATGAGGGTGTCGCCCTCGTCGGCGCGCCGCTGAGCAGCTTTCTGGATATCGTTTCCGCGAGGCATGGTTGCGCGATCCTGATCTCATCGAGAGCGGTCGAGACGCCTCCTCCGCATTGGCCTCACTACGTGGCGCTGAAAGCGGCCGCGGAGGGACTCGTACGTGCCGCAGCCGCGCACTATTCCAACGTCACGTTCATGATTGCGCGTCCTGGAAAAATCCGTACTGATTTCTCCAGCACACCGCTGGGCCTCGTCGAGGCGGAAGATGCCTCGACGGTAGCGCGGCGAATCCTACGCTCATTGGAAACCAGCGTCAGCTCAGACAACGTGCACTTCTGCCGATGAATGAGTCGGGGCTTCGACAGAGGCCCTGTCACGTTTTTCCGCCCTCGCTGGCCTTTCGCCGGCCGACCATGTTCGCGTAGTACTGCTGGAGCTGGCGGTACAAGACCTTCTTCGTCGGTCCTTTAGGGATCTCCTGCAAATCCGGCAGGTCGTCAATCATGATGATGATCTTGGCCTGCTTGTAAGCAGCAATCTTTGCACGGCAGAATTCTTTCAATTCAGTCGGCGTGACGAACGTGTTCTCTTTCCGCTGCACGAATGCACAGATATCTTCGCCCCACAGCTCGTCTGGTATTCCTATCACGGCGCACTCCGCAACTGCGGCGTGTTGATAGAGCACATTCTCGAGTTCGGATCCGTAGATGTTTTCACCGCCTTTGATGATCAGGAAGTCGCGGCGGCTGCCGAAGTAAAAGTAGCCGTCGGCGTCCATCCATCCATAATCGCCGCTGTGGAACCACCCGTTCGCGAACGATGTCTGATTCTTTTCGACCAGGCCGAGGTACTCGGTGGCGACGTTTGGCCCACGGATGCAGATTTCGCCTTCGACGCCTGGAGCGACCTGTTGCCCGCGTTCGTCGATGATCGCCATGTCATTGGTCGACAGCGGTCGGCCGATCGATCCGGTTCGTCTCTGTTCCTCAGGAAAGCCGTTGATACATGAGAATGACGTGGTTTCGGTGAGGCCATAGCCCTCGAAGACAGACACGCCAAAGCGCGATTCGAATCGATCCTGAACGCTGCGCGCCAACACCTGGCCTCCACAGAGGATGCCGCGAAGCGTCTTGTCCGTTCGCTCGGCGGGAATGCTCGAGAGGAAGGACAAAATGGAGGCCATGACGCTGGTCCAGGTCACTTGATAGTGCTCGACCAATGCCCAGAAAGACATCAGGTTCGGCTTGCCTTTCACGATGACGGTCGACCCGCCCGCATAGAGTGGAGCCAGTAAAGTCGTCACTTGCCCGTTGTTGTGAAACAGTGGCAGAACGCAGAGCGTCCGCGTGTCCGTGGAAAACCGAAAACACTCGGCAATGGCGTTCGCGTCAGCCAGCAGATTCAGGTGGCAGAGAACGACGCCTTTGGGGTTGCCGCTCGTGCCTGACGTGTAGATGATGACGGCTTCATCTGTCGGATCGATACCAGTTGTCGAATCGGCCCTTGTCGGTACGCGATTCGAGTCAGCCTCGATCAGCGACTGAAGATCGGCGAAGGCGATCGACAAAGACGATAGGCCATTCCGCACCAGCAAGACTTTGCTGTCCAGGGAAGCGTTATAGAAGACGTGCCTCGACCCGCAGTCGCGAATGATGTACTGGATCTCGGGCGGCGACAGCTCCGGGTTGATCGGTACCACTGTGAGCCCCAGCGTCAGAGCGCCGAAATAGAAGAGCAGGAACTCCGGTGAATTCGCCGAGATCAGGCTGACTCGGTTCCCTTTTGTCAGGCCTCGCTGACGTAGTTGATCGGCGATTGCCATCTGGCGGTTGTGGAAATCGCCGTACGAGGAGATTTCCTCGTGCTTCCCAGGACAAATCAGGAATATCTTGTCGCCATTCTGTTCGGCTCTTGCGGCAAGCAGCGCACCCACGCTGCGATACGGAATGTCGAACGGAGAATCCCGCTGTTGATGCGGTCTGAGCCGAAGCATGATCCTAATCTCATCTCCCGATTCGGCACTGCGCCCCTAACCCGCGGCCATTCTCGAGAATTGCCGGACGCGATGAAAGGCTCCCGCTGGAGCTCAGGGCTTTACCGGCTGCCCGCGCTGGTCAGAATCAAGCCCGCAATGGCGTCGACCGTCTCAAATCGCTCCGTGCTCGCGCCGAGATCGAGAGAAACTCCGAAGCGCTCATCGATGAACGCCAGGAGAATCACGAAGTTGAACGAGTCGAGCACGCCGCACTCCACGAGAGTGGTGGTCGGCTCGAGACCGCTGCCTTGTCCATCGAGGAATCGGTCGCGAATGAACTGAAGAATCTCCTCAGCGATCGCGGCCCGCTCCGATTGTCCTTCGTTCGCCGGGGCCGGTTCTGCCATTTCCCTTGAGGTCATATGGGTCCTTCTGAAAGGGTGAACACGAGCGCTGATCGAGCCTGTGGCGCATCACGTCCATGGCTGTGCCACACGATTGGGGCGGTCCTGGTCCGCGTCGCCTTTGAAGAGGACCGGGTCCGCCGCGCCTTTCAACGAAAACCACAGCCGGATGTTGCGACGTTCGAATGGCTCGAAATGGTCCGGAACGACTTCGGGGCCGTCAGGATCGATGCGCCTGAAACCGGCACGTTCAAACACGGCGCAATCGATTCCCGTGTTGTAGACGTCCGCGTATTCGGCGCCGAGCTCCTCGAGCAGCGTCTGCACGACCGGGCCAGCGCGCGCGAGCACGCTGTCTGATCCGAGAAAATCGACAATGCGCACCGCGCGCCGGCCGCCGTGTTCGGCCGTGCGCGCCGCAATCACCCCGGCAGGTATGCCGGCTTCCAGCAGCGCCACGACCACGTACGCATATACCGGATGTCGAGCGTAGCGCGTCCGAAAGTATTCCGGCGTCTTACCGGGCACGCCGGGGCGATGCGGCATCCATTCCAGCGCGCGGAATTCCTCGTCTCGCGTCAGTCGGCGGGCTTGCAAGGGCGCGCCGGTCGCAGCGGCAGTCGGCGCGCTACTCGACCTCAACGTCGCGATCTCGAATGTCTCGACGGCGGCACTGGGGCGCACATAGTGGCACAGATCGCCGACGCCATAGCCGAGCGCCTGGTAAATGGGCAACGTCGCGGGATTCAGCCCTAACGCTCCGATGGCGACGTGCGGCTCCGATCTCGTCAGAAACTGCAGAAGGGCCAATCCGAGGCCGGGAACCCTGGCATCGTCGCGGACCTTCCACGTCGTCAGCCAGATCACATTGTCATCGGCGAGCGTTCGGTCGAACCGCCGTGTCGCAACGTACCCCAGAATGCCGAGCACCGCTTCGTCTTGCTGTCGACGCGCCAGAACGAACGAATACCCACCGCCGTCCGGGTCCCTGTGCTGCCAGTCGAGAAGCGGGCGGCACGTCGTCAGTACGTGACCGGCTTTCCAATACTGGTCGAGGAACCGGATAACGTCCTCGATGTCCTCGGCCCTGCAGCGGTAGATGCGCGCGCCCATCTCTTACCGATTTCGTGCCGCAGCGAGCCGGCGCGGTCGCGGCAATTGCGGGTTCACGGTATCGATTGCCTCATGCGGACGATAGCCGGCGTTAAAGGCTGGTTAAAGGCTGTTCCCTCGCGCTGGTTGACGGACGATTCCATCTCGGTCACGCGCTCCCCCCGTGCGACAGCGCCGATTAGCGCCGCCGCCCAATCGCACGTCGCCGATTATGGCTGGCTGGAGACGCAAGTCAACCGTCACGCTTGAGGCTGTGAGCAAAGCGTGGGTGTGAGCTCACGACCACACATAGAATGGGACAGGGATTTCTGACTGGAGGACGATATGAAACGTCATCTGAAATCGATCGCGTTGTATATCGGGTTGGTTCTGGTCGGAATCGTCGGTGGATTCCAGCTGCGGGCGCAGGGCCAGGCCGGGACCGCCCCTCAAGCGGGTGCGCCGGTTACTCCCGGGGACACTGCGGCGATGCGGACTCAGTACGAGCAATGGCGGAGGGATTTCAAGACCTGGGGCAAGTGGGGAACCGACGATAACAAGGGCACTTCGAACCTGATTACACCGCAGAAAGTCCTGACAGCCACGAAATTGGTCAAGAGCGGGATCGTCGTGTCGCTCGCACCTCCCGAGCCGCAAGCGGTCGCTGCCGATGTTGGCGCGAACGGCGTCTTCCACCGAGTCACGAACGCGATCACCGACGGAGGGACGACCGACAACTATCAGGTCAGCTTCCACGGCCAGACCGTGGCGCATATGGATACCTGGTGTCACTTCTTCGAGAACGGCCAGATGTACAACGGCATCCCTGTGAAGGACAACGTGACACCCGAGGCTGGATGCAAGAAGGGCAGCGTCATGAATTGGAAGGACGGCATCTTTACGCGCGCCGTCCTGTACGACATCGCGCGGCTGAAAAGCGTTGATTGGGTCGAACCCGGCGTGCCAATCACACGGGCGGATCTCGAAGCATGGGAGAAGAAATCCGGTGTGCGAGCCGGTCCTGGGGACGTTGTGCTGCTGTACGTCGGTCGTTGGAAGAGGCGCGCGCAGTTGGGTCCGTGGACCGGCCAGGTAGCCGGCTACTACGCCGACACTATTCCCTGGATGCACGAGCGGTTGCCGGCTTTCATCGGCCACGACTTCAATATCGACTGGAATCCGCGACCAGGCTGGGAGGGGATGCGTAACCCAATCCATGTCGCTGTGCTCAACTGGATGGGCATCAACATCGTGGAATGCCTCGATCTGGAGCAGGCCGTGACGACCGCGAGAAGGCTGAACCGATATGAATTCTTGATCACGTTCGCGCCGCTGCCGGTTGAAGGCGGTACTGGATCGCCGGTCAATCCGTTGGCGATTTTCTAACTTACGAGAAGTCCATCTCGTCGAATTCGAGTCTTCGTGGTGCCGGCCGCGACGGACCGCACTCCTTCTCGTCCCCGGGCACGGTAGAATCGCACCGGAGGTAGGTCGATGAAACACGGCAGGCGGAGCCGGCGGCAACTTCTGCAGATGGGGGTGGCGGTTGGTGGAAGTCTGCTGGCCGGTCAGCAGGCGCGCGCCCTCGAAACCGATCCGCGAAAGCTTGGAGAGCCTCTGGGCCCCTACGGCGAGCGGTCGCCCTTCGAGAAGGCGGTCCGCTGGCGGCGCGAGTCGAAGACCCCCGAGACGGGCTCGAGCTTCACGCCCCTCCACGATTCGGTTGGCATCGTGACCCCGTCGGCGCTCCACTACGAGCGCCATCACTCGGGCATCCCGACGATTGATCCCGCGAAACATCGCCTCGTCATTCACGGCCTGGTGGATCGGCCGCTCGCCCTTTCGATGGCCGAGATCCGGCGTCTGCCGTCGGTGACGCGCATCCTGGCGCTCGAATGCGGTGGCAACAGCGCCGGTGAATGGGGAGCTGCAACCGGAGCCGACGTCCAGCGGAGTTATGGCCTGGTCAGCGGCAGCGAGTGGACCGGCGTCTCCTTGTCGCTGCTGCTCGCCGAAGCCGGCATGCAGCCGCGCGCGTCGTGGGTGATTGCCGAAGGCGCCGATGCCTGCCGGATGATGCGCAGCATTCCGCTGGCGAAGGCGCTGGAGAACTCGGTGCTCGCCTACGGCCAGAACGGCGAGGCCATGCGGCCCGCTCAAGGGTACCCGCTGCGGCTGATCAACCCCGGGTGGGAGGGCAACACGAATGTGAAGTGGCTGCACAGCCTGAAGCTCACCGACCAGCCTTACATGGCGCGCGACGAAACGTCCAAGTACTCGGACCTGATGCCGGACGGCAAGGCAAGAATCTTCACCTACGCGATGGAGGCGAAGTCGGTCATCACGTTTCCGTCCGGCGGGCAAACGCTGCCGACGCGGGGTCTGTACGAACTGACCGGCCTCGCATGGTCCGGACGCGGGCGTATCGAGCGGGTCGAGGTCACCACCGACGGTGGACGGACCTGGGTCCAGGCCCCGTTGCAGGAGCCGCGGCTGCCGATTGCGCTGACGCGGTTCCGGCTGGCGTGGCGGTTCGACGGCCAGGACGCCCTCATCGCATCGCGCGCCATCGATGAAACCAAGTACGTCCAGCCGACGCGCGCGGCCTTGATTGCCGTTCGCGGGACGAATTCCACGTACCACTACAACGGCATCAAGGTCTGGAGCGTCCGGGCCGACGGGACGGTGACCAATGTGGAAGCTTAGCGCGATGCTCCTGGCGGCGGCTGCCACGCTGTCGGCGCAGTCGCCCCGGTACGGAGTGGGACGACCGCCGACGCCGGAGGAGATCCGCGAGCTGGGGTCGGCCATTGCGCCGGATGGCACCGGCCTGCCGGAAGGGGCGGGGACCGTCGCGGCGGGACGAGAGCTCTTCGCGGCGCAGTGCGCGCGGTGTCATGGACCCACGGGGGAAGGAGACGTGGGGGCGAGACTGGTGGGTGGACAAGGGACGCTTCGTACCCCGCGGCCGCTCAAGACGGTCGGGAGCTTCTGGCCGTACGCGACGACGTTGTGGGATTACGTCAATCGGGCAATGCCATTCGATCGCCCGGGCTTGCTCAAGCCGCCGGAGGTGTACGCAGCGGTTGCCTACGTGCTGAACTTGAACGGCATCATCGAGGCGGACCGGGTGATGGACGCGACGAGCCTCCCGAAGGTGAAGATGCCGAACCGCGATGGGTTCGTCGCCGATCCCCGGCCGGATGTCCGAAAGGAACGCCGCCAGCACTGAACAATTACCGAACGGTTATGTGCCGAACACAGCGCACCAAGAGGTTCTCATCCGAGCTAATCATGGCGTAGGGCCGCCGTCGGGTTCATCCGTGCGGCGCGCCGCGCAGGAATCAGGCCGGCGATCGTCGCGACGATCAGCAGCACGCAGACGGCCGCGGTGATTGCCGTCGGATCGATCGGCGTGACGCCGTACAACTGTCCCTGCACGAGCCGCGTTGACGCCCACGCCAGTGGCAGGGCGAGGGCGATGCCCGCGCCGACGATCCACACGACGTCGCGCAGGATCAGCCACGCGACGTCACGCGCAAGCGCGCCGATCGCGATGCGGATCCCGATCTCGCGCGTCCGTCTCGTCACCATGTACGCCACGACACCGTAGAGGCCCACCATCGCGAGGAGCCGGACCCCATTGAGTCTGCTTTGTAGACTCTTGGACGGGGTGACGCCTCGAAAGGTTGAATGTTGATTTCTCTTTGTGGAGCGGGCCCAACCCTTTCGGACCGAGCGCCGTCGAAGCCATATATGGACGGCATTTGATCGAGGGACCGTACTTCGACGCCGTCGGGATTCCGCTCCTGCGGGGGCGGACGTTCAGCGCTGAAGACGATGCTAAAGCGGAGCGGCGCGTGGTCATCAGTCAGGAGCTCGCGCGGCAGATGTTTCCCTCGGAGAATCCGGTGGGAAAGCGAGTACGGGTCGCTGGCGCGCAACCCGAGATTATCGGCGTGGTCGCTGATGTCGCTCTGGGCCCGCGATCGTCACCACGCCCCTACGTCTATCACTCGCATTCGCAGTTTGCGAGCGATCGCAACTGGGCGCTCACGGAGGTCGTTGCGTTCGACGGCGACCGGCCGGCGCTCCTGAGCGATGCACGTCGTGAGCTGTCGCGGATCGATCCGGCGCTCGTCCTGTACGAGCCGCGGCTGCTCGAGGACGTGATTGGCGGCGGCGTCGCACAGGAGCGATTCGCGCTGCTCCTCGTCGCGAGCTTCGCGGCGCTCGCGCTCGTGCTTGCCGCGGTTGGAATCTACGGCGTCCTGAGCTACTCGGTGAGCCGGCGACGGCGTGAGATGGGCATCCGCATGTCGCTCGGCGCGCCGGCGGGAGCCATTCGATCGATGATCATGCGGGATGGCGGGCGCCTCGTCGTCACCGGCGTCGCTCTGGGATTGGTGGGGGCGTTTTCGGCGACGAGATTCCTGCGATTGCTGTTGTTCGGAGTGAGCACAACCGAACCGGTAGTGTTCACGGCGGCAGCCGCCGTGATCGTCTGCACAGCGACACTTGCAAGCTGGATCCCGGCGCGCGCCGCTACCCAAGCCGATCCGCTGGAGGTTGTCAGAGACTGAGACCGTCTCGACGGCTGCGCCAGATTCGGCGACAGGCGCGATCCGGAGGCGGGACGCTCGTCACCGCAGTGTGCTGGGATACTGCGCGAGAAAGTGCTGGACGAACGCTTCCTGCAGCCGGGTACGCTCGTGGAAGAAGACGCGCAGGTCGCGGTTCTGGCTGACCCAGTCCGCCGCGCTGATCTCGACGCCCCGGTAGCGACGGATCGCGCCTTCCCGGCGCGATTCGCGCCAGGCCCTGGTTCGCGCGGCATTGTCTGTGAAGTGCGGCGGCTGCCGCAGCATCTGCAGCGTGTCGGCGGGCGGCTCGTCGCGGTCGACCCATTCTTCGAATGTCACGGTGACCAATGGACTCGTTGAATCTTCGCTGTACTCCGCCTTGCATTGCAGGCGCTGCAAGGGCGATAGTCCGCTCGTGACTGTCCGTGTAAGGGCTATCTTCCTGCAATGGAAAAGATGATGAGTGTGAGGGCTCCAAGTCCACACACAGGCCCGATGTTCATCCAAGCGATCATTCACGCACGTGATCCGATGTGTCGATGGCGATCGGCATTCTCGCAGAGGCCACCTGTCGTACACTGGTTATCACTGGAACGAGCAAAGTGGCGCGTGGGTCGTGAATGCGGGCATATCCACCGCCCGCATTGTGTTACAGGTCTGGTAACGAAACTTCGCCTCAAACCGACGAGTAAAGAAAGCGGTCGCGACGCGAATCTTCGTTACTAGGCGGCCGCTCCGCGGCCGCAGCTAAGACAGCTTCTAAAGCCGACCCGACGAAAACTTG
>Ga0137415_10008556_pt1 | contig 10142 bp, 11 predicted proteins | sample CZODoug3_1_1_16f_FD_183082 | JGI IMG/M metagenome (GOLD analysis project Ga0137415, IMG submission 183082) | Vadose zone soil fungal communities from Angelo Coast Range Reserve, California, USA - CZODoug3_1_1_16fungal (Hybrid Assembly) | ecosystem: Environmental > Terrestrial > Soil > Vadose... | reverse complement strand
GCAATTGTCGTCGAGCCACGCCTTCAGCTCATCGAGCCGGGTGCCGAGTCCCTGCGGCGGCACCTCGATGCGGATCCGCACCGGAAAACGCCGCTCGGCCTCGCCTATCATCAATCGGGAGCTGGCCGCCATTGATGTTCCCTGTTTGTTCGACATGAGGATGTCACGCTTCGCCGACTCGTGTCCAGCATCGGCAGGAAACTAAGATCGGACGGCGGTCAGGTCGCCTTAGTCTGCGCATCAAAACCGATGCCGGCGAGCCTCACCGTCTTCGGCAGCAAGTGGGATCCCGCTTCGTAATAGCGCCACATTCGCGGGCTGACCCCTAACGCGTGAGCGGCTTCGGCCTGGGTCATCCGGCGTGCGGTTCGCCATGCGCGCAACCACTCGGCGCCTTGTTCGAGGGTGAGGCGCCACAGCGTGTCGGCGGAGATTTCCAAATCGTCCGACCAATGACTGCACCAGCCCCATTCGCCGACAGTCACCTTGCGGAACAGATCATCATTATCCCGCAACGGCCTGAAGACTGCATAATCTGCAAGGAGCTTCGACACATCAACAATGCTTTCTGCTCCACCCCTCCACGTAATCACGAGACGGCGATCGCCATCAGGGCGGATAGATCTGATGTTCGGAGCGGTTTTCTCCATTCTTATGCTCTCCGATTAAGGCGGCGCCATTCGGCGCGCGGCACTTCGTAGGATGGGTTGAGCGAAGCGAAACCCATCAGCGGCCGTGCCGCGCGGATAAGCCCATGATGGGTTTCGCTGCCGCTCAACCCATCCTACGGCGCTACAGCGTAAACACGAAGATCATCGTGGCGCTGCGGCCGAGGTTGCGCTTCTCGGGCGTTGTCGCAAGTCGGCCCATGGAGTTGCGGGTGAGGCCGGTGGCGATGGCGATGTATTGCTTGCCGTCGACCGCATAGGTCATGGGCGGCGCGTTGATGCCGGTGCCGACATTGAAGCTCCACAGCTCTTCGAGGGTCTCGTCGTCGAGCGCCATCACGGTGCCTTCGATCAGCGCCGTCACCACGATGCCGCCGGCGGTGGCGAGCGCGCCGCTCGTGTTGGGATACGGCATCGGTTTGCGTTGCTTGAGTTCGCCGGTGGCCGGATCGACCACTGCGATTCCGCTTGAGAGCCGCCCGTCATAGCCGAAGTCGCCGCCGTCGAACTTGCCGGGCACATGACGGGTCTGGTCGCGGGTGATGTTGGTGCAGCCTTCGAGTTCCGGGATGTAGATGAGTTTGGTCTTCTGGCTGTAGGCAGCGGCCCAGAAATTGTTGCCGCCGGGTACTCCCGGGCATACGCCGGGCGTCTTGGCGCCGGTAAGAATCTTTGCCACCGGGTCGGCGTAGGTTTGCAGCTCCTTGGCAGGGTCGTAGTCGACGGGTTTGCCGGTCTTGGGATCGATGCCCTTGGTCCAGGTTACGCTCGACACATATTGGGTGGCTTTCAGGAACTGGCCGTTCAGCCGGTCGAACGAATAATGGAAACCGTTGCGCGCCGCATGGGCAAGGAGCTTGCGATTCTCGTCGTTGACCTTGCCGTCGATCAGGATATGGGTCCCGGTCTCGTCGTAGTCCATGGTGTCGTTCGGCGTGTATTGGTGGAACCACCGGATGCGCCCGGTCGCGGCGTCGATGGCAAGCGCGCTGTTGGTGTAGAGATTGTCGCCAGGCCGGTACGATGAATCGTATTTCGGCGTCGGATTGCCCGCCCCCCAATAGGTGATGTTGGTCGCCGGATCGTAAGAGCCGGTGACATAAAAGGCCCCGCCGCCGGTCTGCCAGGCATTGTTCTTGTCTTTCCAGGTCTCGCTGCCAGGCTCACCCGGCGCCGGGATCGAATAGGTCTTCCACAACACGTTGCCGGTCTTGGCGTCGAGCGAGGTCACCCAGTTGCGCGAACCGCCGTCGCCCCCAGAGGCGCCGATAAGGATCGAGTCCTTGAGCGCCAGCGGCGCCGCGTTGAGCGTCATGGTGGGCTGGTCACGCAGGTTGCGCTCCCACACCATCTTGCCGGTGTCGCGATCGGTCGCGATCACGCGTCCGTCTTGGCTTGTCACCGAGATGACGAGATTGCCCCACAGCGCGACGCCGCGGTTGCGGTCGATCTTCTCCTGGCCCGGATCCATCTTCCACACGATGTCGCCCTGCCGGCCGGAGCGCACGTCGATTTTGTAGACCACGCCCCAGGCATCGGTGACGTACATGAAACCGTCGTCAACCAGGGGCGTCGCCGTCAGGTTCTCGCTGCCGCTGGTGCCGCCGAGCGCCACCGCGAAGGCGAGCCGCAGGCCTTTGACGTTTCCTTTGTTGATGGCCGCGAGCGCCGAGTAGCGCTGCGCGGAATAGTCATGGTGGTTCATGAGCCAATTGTGCGGCTCCGGATTGACAAGGCGCTCATAGCTGACGTCGGCAGCGCGCGCGGAGGCACCGGCGGCGAGCGCAATGCCGGCCATGATCGATGTCGAGATTGTCTTGCGCATGATATGTCGTCACCTTCCCGGATGGAGTTCTTTGGAGTTGGGGTGTCGAGGATGCAGCGTCGAAAGAGCGCTATGTTAGCGCATCGAGGAGGGCGATGCGAAGCCGCATAGCGCTGCTCCCTCTCCGTACTTGCCATCAGGGCGTAAACGCCCTGATGATAATCGGGTCAAGGCGCTGCGGCGAGCGGTGGCGCGCTTGCCGGCGGACGCCGGTGTCGGGTCGCCTGCTCGTAGGCGTAACCGATCTTGAACAGTGTCGGCTCGCTCCAGGGGCGCCCAAGGATCTGGAGGCCGGCCGGCAACGTCCCGTGCACGAATCCCATCGGGACGGTGATCGCCGGAAACCCGGTCGGCGGCGAAATCCGCGGGCTGTTGTTTCCGTGCGGCGTGTTGAGATCGCCGATCAATCGCGGCGGGTTGTTCCACGACGGATAGACGAGCGCGTCGAGCCTTAAGTCGTCCATCGCCTTGAGCACGCCTTGCGCGAGGCGCCGCCCGTTTTCGTCCGCCTCCTGGCATCTGGGGTTCTGATCCGGCGGCGGCTCCGCCGCCGCGTCGAGCATCCGCTTTTCGATCGAGGGATGGAACTTCTGCGAGGCGAGAATCTCGTCGAACGTCCTCACCGGCGCCTGCGGACCAAGCCGCGCGAGGTAGGCGTTGATGTCGTGCTTGAAGCGGTTGCAGAAAAGTGTCCCCGGGGGGATTTCGGCGATTTCCGGAATATGGATCCCCTCGACGATCTCTGCCCCCTGTTGCTTCATGTCGGCGAGCGCCTGCTCGAGGAGTTTCACGACGTCGGGATCGCTGTCGGGCCCCATGAAGAGCTGTCGGACCGCGCCGACGCGCGCGCCCTTCAGTCCGTTGCGATCGAGGAAAGCCAAGTAGCTGTCGGGCCGCTTCCCAAGGGCTGCCGCGGTGACCGGATCGGCCGGATCGTAGCCGGCAATCACGTCGAAGATAGCCGCGGCATCGGCCATGGTCCGCGCCATGGGCCCGCCGATGTCGCGGTTGAGAAACAGCGGGACGATGCCGTCGCGACTGGTAAGCCCCATGGTTGAGCGGATGCCGACGAGGCTCGTGTGCGACGACGGCCCGCGTATCGAATTGCCGGTATCAGTCCCGAGGCCGACCGCCCCTAAGCTCGCCGCCACCGCCACCGCAGTGCCGCCGCTGGAGCCGGCTGGGACGCGATCGAGCGCGTAGGGGTTGCGGGTGTAGCCGGGTACGAGCGAGTTCACCGTCTCGAACGGCGACCACGCGAATTCCGCCATGTTCGATTTGGCCAGCATGAGCGCGCCGGCCTCGCGCAGCTTGCGCACCTGGAAAGCATCGCGCAGCGGGGTCGACCCCTTCAACGACAGCGATCCGGCCGAGGTCGGCATGTCGACCGTGTCATAATTGTCCTTCACGATCACCGGCACGCAATGCAGCGGACCGGCGAGCCCGGACTGCGCGAATTTTGCATCGAGCGCATCCGCGGTCGCCAAGGCGTTGGGGTTGACCATGACGATGGCGTTGAGCGCCGGACCCTTGCGGTCATAGGCCTCGATACGATCGAGATACATCTGGACTAGCTGCCGGCATGTCAGCTCCTTCGCCTTGAAGGCGGCGAGGATGTCAGCAATCGTGGCCTCCTGGGTCCAGATCAACTGGAACGCACCGGCCTCGCCCGGCATCACGGCGAGCAGCAGCAGGAACAGTGCACGTCCGACCAGACGAACGGGCTCTTTGCACATTTTCTTCCCCCATCGCTCTGTGCCACGCACCTAAGCCGGAGCGTGACAGACTGCTTCGATGTTGTGCCCATCGTGATCGAGCACAAAAGCACCGTAGTAGTTGGCGTGATAGTGCGCGCGAACGCCCGGGGCGCCATTGTCCTTGCCGCCCGCCACAAGCGCCGCAAGGTGGAACGCATCCACCGTCGGCCGATCCTTCGCGACGATCGCGATGTGCACCGGCTTGTCCGGCTTACCTTCGCCGCCGATCCAAAAGTCAGGTTTGCCGCCGCTGCCGAAACCGGCCGCTGGTTGCCCGGCCTGCTCAGCGGTCACCTCCATAACCAACGTGTAGCCAAGCGGCGCTAGCGCCTTTTCATAGAAGGCCTTTGCCCGCGCGTAGTCCGACACCGAAAATCCCACGTGATCGATCATGATGTTCTCCCCGAAATGCAGCGTTCTAGCCTTGCAACAACAGACGGCGCGCCTGCGCGATGGTCGCCCGCGCGTATTGCGCGAGCTCGTCATCCGAAGCGCTGCTGATCGGGTGGCCGATGACGACGAACCTGTACTCCGGCATGCCGGCGACCCGGCACATGAGTTCGGCTGCGCTGACGAACCGCTCCGTCATCACCGCGATGGCCGGTACACCTTGCCGCTCCGCTGCTATCGAATCATGCAAACTGCACGATGAGCAGCTGCCTCAATCGCCGACCCCGGCGACGACGGCGTCCCATTTCGGGATTTCATCGATGATGTGGGCGTCGGCCGGCGCGCTGTAGTTCGACTTCGTCCGCCATATGACGTGCGCGACTTCGAGTTCCTCGCGCAGCATGCGTTCGAGTTGCGCGAAATAGCCCTTGGTTCCCTCTTTGCCGTTCGAGATGAAGCCGATGGTCTTGCCCTTCAGCGAAGACGGCCGTGCGGCCGGCCGGCCGCCGGCTCTTCTCATTTCATTCGTGGGATCGAGCACGCGAAGTATCATCTGCCAAACTCCCGCTCGCTCATTAGAGTGCATTCTGATGAAATCGAATCATCTCTCCGCCGTCATGCCCGCGCTTGTCGCGGGCATCCACGCCTTTCTTGCGGCACCTCAGCAAGCAAGACGTAGATGGCCGGGACAAGCCCGGCCATGACTCCGGCAAAGTCGTTCGACATAACCAGAATGCGCTCCAAGGTCCTATGGTCGCAACTCCCCTTCAGCCCTTTGGCGGCTCGCAATCGATGCAGGCGCCGATCGCCGCCGTTACCGCCTTGGTCTTGCTGCCCATCCATGGCGCAATGACCGCGCCGAAGCCGCCGGCAGGGCCTCCCGCGGCCACGACCAGGAGATGCTCCGGCGATTCGAGCGCGGCATGGATACGCTCGCCGCGGTCGCGCACGATCGAGCCCTTCCCCACGCCGGCCCATTCCGCGCGGCGCACACGGGCGCGCTCGTACAAGAAGTCGGCGATGTTACGCTTGGTCCAGCCCGCCCGCTCGATGGGCTCGCGCAGCTGTTTCGGGATCACGATCGCGTAATTGCCGCCATAGATCGAGTAGTGGCGCTGGTTTGCCCGCATCTCTGCGGCGAACGTCTCCAGAATCTCCCTGGGGGCCGTGCTCCACTCGTTCATGATCTGACGCGGCGCCATCGCCGCCATGACGGTGACGGCGGAGACGCCGTCCGGGATGCCGCGGACGACCGACAGCGGCTGCCATAAGGTGTCCTCCTCGTCCTCGGCAACGCAGTACGAGAACTTGCCAGGATGGCCAAGCGTCGTGCGGTCGATGCCGCCGGGGCGCACGTCGAGCAGATTGATCAGCGCGAGCCGCAGGGCGCGGCCGATGACCGCGGTTGCCCGATCGCTGTTGGCGAGCGCATTGAAGCCTCCGTTTGCTCCGATCTCGAGACGGACAGGCCCGTTGATGATCGCCAGGATGGCGCATCCTCCCGTGCTGGAGGTCACGCCATGCAGAAGAAACTCCTCCTTCATCATGGCCTGCCACGCTGCCGCGACCACAGGAAAGTGCATGGGCAGACAGCCGGCCATGACGGCGTTGATGGCGAGCTTCTCGGCTGTGATCGGCTGGGCGCGAACCGGCTCGATCCCGATGAGCTGGTCCGGCGGCATCAAGGCCCATTCCAGGCAAGCCTCGACCGCTGCCTCGGTCGGCGGCACCACCGGCAGGCCATCGGTCCAGCCGTTACTGTGATAGAATTCTTGCGCCGCCGCGAAATCGTCGACGTCGTAGGTTTTGGACGTCAGTGCCGTCTTTGTCGTTTGCATTGACCGCCCGGAATTTTCGAGGCCCGGGGAGAGCATAAGTAGGCCAGCCACAATGTCCAGCGATGACGCAAGCCAGGTTGAAATGCGGCTTGACGAGCGCCGGGGCGGACTCGTCGCTTTCGTAACCATCAACAATGCGCCGCGGCTCAATGCCATGCATAGCGCGCTGATGGACGAATTCGTCGAGAGGCTCTCGCCGCTGATGGCTGACGCGGAACTGCGCGCGTTAGTGCTCACCGGCGCGGGCGACAAGGCCTTCATCGGCGGCGCCGACATCAGGGAAATGAGCGCCTTGACGAACGCCGAAGACGGCCGCCGGTTCATCACCCGCTTGCATCGCTGCTGCGATGCCATCCGCGCTCTTCCCATGCCGACGATCGCCCGCATCAACGGCTTGACGTTGGGGGGCGGGCTCGAAATGGCCGCTGCCTGCGACGTGCGCATCGCCGTGGAAAGTGCGGTGTTCGGCATGCCGGAGGTCAAGCTTGGCATTCCGTCCGTCATTGAGGCTGCCCTTCTCCCGATGCTGATCGGCTGGGGACGGACCCGCCAGATCCTCCTGTTCGGCGAGAATTTTTCTGCGCAGGAGGCGCGTTCGTGGGGATTGGTCAATGAGCTGGTGGCGGACGGCGACTTGGATGACGCGGTCGGACGGTGGCTGGACCAGCTGCTTTCGTGTTCGCCCGGTGCCGTTCGCCTGCAAAAGCAATTGATCCGTTCGTGGGAGGACCTGCCACTGCGGGCAGCGGTCCAGGCGGGAATCGAAAGCTTTGAGGCGGCCGTTCGAAGCGGCGAGTCCGCGGCCGCAATGCGCGATTTTCTCGAGCGCCGGAAGGCACGCAAGACGATGTCCTGAGGGATTGCCCTGGGATGTGATATTCGCGATCCGAAGCGGAGCCAAGCCATGGTTACGATCAAGACATGGATGCGTAGACGCACAGTGGTAATCTTCGCCATCGCCGTCGCGGCGGCGACGTCCGACAGCGCCTGGTCCCAGACGCCGAAAACGATCAAGATCGTCGTTCCGAATCCGCCGGGCGGGGTCAGCGATCTCCTCGCTCGTCTTGTGGCGGACGAGATCGGCCGCAAGCAGGGCCAGGCGTTCCTGATCGAGACCCGCCCTGGCGCCGCCGGCGACATTGGCAGCGAAGCTGTCTCGCGCGCGGCTGCCGACGGCGAGACCCTGTTGATCAACGCCAACCCTCTCGTCGTTAACGCGAACCTGCGCAAGCTCAACTTCGATCCGCTCACCGACCTGGTGCCGATCTGCCAACTCGTCAGAGCGCCGACGGCCTTGGCGGTCAGTGCCGCCTCATCCTATCGGACGCTCGGTGAGTTGCTGGACTCGGCGCGGCTGCAACCGGGTAGCTTGACATTGGCGAGCATTGGTCCCGGCTCAGCAACTCATATTGCCTTTGAGGCGCTCAAGCGCGCAGCCAAGGTCGACATGACTTTCGTGCCTTATGCGGGCACGGCGCCGGCCGTCAGTGCGTTGCTCGGCGAACATGTCACCTCGTATTTGGGGAACTACGCCGACGTGCGTGAGCAAGCGGCGGCCGGCAAGCTGCGCCTGCTCGCTACGGGATCAGCGACGCGGACCGAGCTTCTTCCCGACGTGCCGACAATCGCAGAGGCGGGCTTTCCAAGCGTGCACTTCGAGGTCTGGTTCGGGGTATTTGCGCCGGGCAAAACACCCGATGAAACGCAAGCGCGGCTCGCCACCATGCTGTCGACAGCGGTCCGCTCCGCCGACTTGAAATCGAGGCTCGTTCTCCAAGGGCTCTATCCGAGCGGCATCTGCGGTGCAGAATTCCGCAATTTCGTTCGCAGCCAATACGAAGACTACCGCCGCATCATTCGCGAGACCAATTTCCCGGCGGAATGAACGCCGAAATCCGGGCCTGAACGGCCGAAAGCAACGGTCCCGGCCGCCCGTTCGACCCGAGTGGCTGATCGGCCTGCTCGCTGGAGATCCGTCGCGGCGCAGTGGAAAGCTGGGATAACCGCCGCGTCCAACTCCGTTTGCAGGGGATTACGGTCGGGTTGGGTTGACAAGAGTTTTCCTTTGGCCGATGCCCCTCACATTGGGGAGTGGGCGATGTTGATGAACCGTCAGGAGTGTCGGGAATCCGACAAACGCGATGGCGTTGGTCCATGCGGAACGCGACCTAGCGCCGAGTTCGACTTGAAGGCGGTGCGCGTCGGCATAGGCGCAGCGATACGCACGATCCATTCTGACGTGCTACGCGAGGAAATCCCAGACAGGATTGCCGAGTTGCTGAGGCAGCTCGATGAGCCAAAGGACGTCGGCAGCGGGTAGCGTCGGTCAAGCCCCTGCGGCAGGCAGGCTGTGGATATCACCGGAATTATACTTGACGGCCTCCCTTGCGCGTCGCCCACTCGCGGTCCGGGCTCTGCGGGGGTAGCAGCATGCCAATCAATTCCTCCATAGAACATCACGCGTTTGAACCTGAGGCAACTGCGGCGATGGGTGAAGCCTTTGAGGCTGCCTGCATGCAGCTGCACGACGCCGGCAAGGCCGAAGTGGTGCGCAAACTCCTCGCCGAACGAATTATTGCAGCGGCGAGCAGAGGTGAGCTTGACCCAATTCGCTTACGAACGGCGGCGCTAAGCTGGATTATCAGTCACCCCACCCTCGTCCGCAGCTTCGCGCCGAGCGAATTATGATCCCCGGGCAAGCCAGAGCGGCCTCGCAACGGGCGGGGTCAAATTTGATCCGGTAGACCGTCTGGACCTCAGACCGGCGTCCTTTGCTTAATCGCTCGCCGGGGCGGCACAGCACAGCCTTGCGTGACATCAACGACCTCGTAGAACGTGGCCTTCTTCAGAACGGCGGGAGGCCGACGGAGCACGAGTTATGCTTTTTGCGAGAATTGACTAAAGGCGAAATTGATTGGACATAACCGTGACTCCGGATCGCAGGGGATCGCGTCATGAGGCGTTCGGTTGGTTTGCGGCTCATCCGGTTGCTGACGGCCGTGATAACGGCCGCCGCGATCTCGTGGGCAGCGCACGCGCAGGATCGGGTGGCGCTCGTCGTCGGCAACAGCAAATACGTCAGCGCGAACGGTGTGCCCAATGCGGTGAACGATGCCCGTGTCATGGCGCGGGCGCTGCGCGACATCGGCTTTGTCGTCGCCGACGGGTACGATCTTTCCCGCGACAGCATGGAGCGCCAGATTCGCGAGTTCCTGCGCAAGTCCGAAAGCGCCCACGTGGCGCTATTTTTCTATGCCGGCCATGGTTTGCAGGTCGATGGCCGCAACTATCTGCTCCCGGTCAATGCCAAGCTGGAGGCGGCGAGCGATCTTGCCTTCGAGACGGTCGGGCTCGACAACATGCTGGAAAGCCTCGATGGCGCGTCGCGGACCAATATCATCATCCTCGATGCATGCCGCAACAATCCGTTTGCGCAGAACTTCGCGTCTCGATCTGGAGCTGCGCGATCCGTCACGGTGCTGTCAGGTCTTGCCGGCTATTCCAACCTCGGGACCGGCACCCTGATTGCGTTTTCGACTGCGCCGGGCGCGGTGGCGCTCGACGGCAACGGCTCTAACAGCCCATTCACCAAGGCTCTGGCCCGGCACGTACGCACGCCCGGGCTTGAGGTACGCCAAATGCTCACCCGCGTTCGTGCCGACGT
>Ga0137415_10008555_pt1 | contig 10142 bp, 9 predicted proteins | sample CZODoug3_1_1_16f_FD_183082 | JGI IMG/M metagenome (GOLD analysis project Ga0137415, IMG submission 183082) | Vadose zone soil fungal communities from Angelo Coast Range Reserve, California, USA - CZODoug3_1_1_16fungal (Hybrid Assembly) | ecosystem: Environmental > Terrestrial > Soil > Vadose... | reverse complement strand
TTTCTTTACATCACTCCGGAAGAACGCATTCGAAAGGCGCTGCAGTTCATGGGGCGATCTCCCGATGAGCGGCTCACGAACCAGCTCGCGCGCGAGATTTGCCAGCGTGAAGGAATTAAAGCGCTGATCTCTGGTTCCGTTTCCGGGCTGGGAAGCCAATACGTGATCGCTCTCGATGCCATCAATGCGCAAACGGGCGATACCCTGGCCCGCGAGCAAGTGCAGGCGGACAGGCGCGAGAACGTCCTGGTTGCGCTGGGGAGGGCCGCTTCGCAATTGCGGGGAGAATTGGGCGAATCGATTAAGTCCGTCGAGAAATTTGATACTCCGATTGACGAAGCGACTACCTCTTCTCTCGAAGCGCTCAAGGCCTTTAGCTTGGGCAACGCTGAACGAGCCAAGGGCCGCGAATCCGAGTCAGTCGCATTTTTCAAAAGAGCCGTTGAGCTCGACCCGAATTTCGCCATGGCTTATGCCACGCTGGCTACCGTGTATAGCAACCTTGGTGAGGAGGAACTCTCCCGCGACTACATCAAGAAAGCGTTCGAACGGCGGGAGCGTGCGAGCGAGCCGGAGAAGCTATACATTACTAGCCACTACTACTGGTTCTTGGGAGATTTCCAGAAGACTACGGAAGCATTTCAGCTTGCTGTCCAGGAATATCCGAGAGATTACACGGGCCACAACAATCTGGGTCTACATTACTTGGAACTCGGTGAGCCGGAGAAAGCCTTGGGCGAGGAGCAGGAGGCAATCCGGATCGACCCTCATCAGGTTTTCGCTTACATGAATCTGGCGCGAGCATACATGCAGCTCAATCGCATTGACGAGTCAAGGGCAATTGTGAAGCAGGCTTTTGACAAGGGATTGGACGCTACCGGGTTGCACTTAGTTCTTTTTGGCATTGCATTCGTTCAAAACGATGAAGCTGGCATGAATGCGCAAGTTACCTGGGCGCGTGGCGGGCCCTCTGAGTCTCGTTTGCTTTCCCAAGACGCTCAGGCGAACACCTCACATGGGAAGCTCACTAGGGCCCGAACGGTGTGGGAACAAGCCTTTCAACTGGCGCGAAAGGAGAACTCTCCAGAGCCTACCGCGCGCTTCCGAGCGAGCGAGGCGCTGAACGAGGCTGAGCTAGGCAACTGCCGAGAGGCGCGTTCTCTCGCGTCAGCCGCCGTGGCCATGAGCAAAAGCCCGAGCATAGCTCCTCTCGCGGCCCTGGCTGTCGCATGGTGCAATGACACACAGACAGCTGAGAGACTCGTTCGTGACTTCAATATCCGGTTTCCAGATGACACGCTATTGAACGCACTCGACTTGCCGCTTGTTCACGCTGCCGTGCAAACCCGCATGCGCAACGGTTCGCACGCGATTCAGTTATTGGAACCCGCTCGATCCTATCAGTGGGGCACGGTGCCCGTAAGCATACCTGCCATTGAGGCAGCATACGTCAGGGGGCAAGCTTATTTGAGCCTCGGCGACGGGAAAAGTGCGGCGGCTGAATTCAAGAGCATTGTGGATCACGCAACACTTTTCGCGGCACAGCCAATACACACGGTCGCGCATTTGGGCCTTGCACAGGCCTACACTTTAACCGGCGAACCTGAAAAAGCTCGTAAAGCCTACCAAGATTTCTTCGCCCTCTGGAAAGATGCCGACCCAGACATTCCCGCCCTCATCGCCGCCAAAGCTGAATACGCGAAGCTGAAGTAACTAGGCACACCTTGCAGAAAAGTGAACAGTTGCCTCGCCGAATGGAGATTGGTCCCTCAAAGTCGGCTTGTGGAACGTGATTTCCGGATTGCTCCTGGATCGCGCTAACCGGAACGTATTCAAGGCTCGCCGGCTTGCTCCTTGACCACGCTTCGAGGATTCTTGTCCTCGCGCAAGCCGACAAACTTCGAATGTCGCAATCTATCGATTTACGCTTCATACTGCACCTCTTCATGGCATAGGCAGCCAAACCGGAGACCATAGGGTTGCTGAATCTTGAGTCAGCGTAACAATAGCAATGACGTGGGAGGCGAGGCAACATCAGCGTTTCCACGTAACTCCCACGGAAGCGAACGTCAACGAGATCTCCGGTAAGGCGACTCTAATCGGGACTTGGCAAGTCCTCTGGCTTGGTCACCACGCTCACGGAGAATTCTGACCGCCACTTCCCTTGATCACAAGCTAAGCGAGTGGAACAATCCTTACGTGGCATCGACTGAAGATTTGCGATTCACCCCTCGGCTTCTGACCAAGCCGTTCCCACGGGGCCTGGCAGTTGAAACCACCCTTCAACACTTTGTTATCGTCACATACTGGGTTGATCAGTCCAGTCTGCGGCATCTCATTCATTCTCGATTTGAACCAGTGTGCCTCGCCGCCAACGGCAGATCACAGAGGGCATTGGTCTCCGTCGTGACGTTTCTCGATCGCGATTTTAGATTTGCCGCGTGTCCTTACTTCAAGGGCAGCTTTGGCCAAACAAACTATCGCGCATACGTGCAAGACACTGAAACGGGTGAACAGGCAGCGTGGTTCTTTGGAACCTGCCTAGACTCGGTGTCAGTCGTTATTCCGCGCTATCTATGGCGGCTGCCGTGGTATCGCGCGCGGATGGAATTCGACTGTCGGTACGATCAAGCGGGGGCGAGGTACTCGACGTTCAACGTCAGAACTCAGTCCTACTGGGCGCCAGCACGGCTTGCGGTCGAAGACTCAGGGGAAGCACCTGTGGAGTTGGCTGGCGTCTCCAATCTGGAGGCGGGACTGGTATTGCTAACCCATCCCATGCGTGGATATTTCTACCGTAGGGATGCCGCCTTGGGGAGCTACACAATTTGGCACGATCGCACGCTGCCAACTGTAGGGATAATTCAGGAGGCATCATATCCCCTTCTGCAGCGACTCGGGTTGGTCGATGATGGCGATCAGAGAGATATTCATAGCGTTTTACTCCAACGCAACATCGATTTTACAATCTATCTGCCGCCATCCCGTGTCAAAGCCAAATCTCCTGGCTAAACGCGCGTTACCGGAGAAGTGAAATCAAGCCCAAAATCGACTCGGCAGTTGTCCGATTAGGCGAACTAACCAGACTTAGCGCCCTGCCCCGCAATTCGGCGCGACGCGCGGGCTCCAAGCTATACTCTAATTGTCTAGTTATGAGACTTTCTAAATCCACTCTCGTAGCTATCACCCTCGGAATCGGGATTATCTGCGCAAAAGCGCGCCCAGTCCCAGGCCTGTCTATCAAAGGTCTTGTCGACGCCGCCGATTTGATAATCGCGGGAAAAATTGAACGCGTGCAACAAACAGGAACGGGCTCGGTTGAATTGAACGGGGTTGACTATGCGCGTCTGGACTTTCAAGCCGGGATGAGCGTCGATGAAACGATTAAGGGAAGATCCGCACCGGTCAGCTTCACCTTCAGCTATTCCACACCGGCCATCGATAGTGTGGGAAACGTGGCAGAAGGCGGTTTGGCTCCCAATACCTACCGAGTAGTGTTCCTGAAGAAAACGGTAACGGGCTATGCGTTCGTCAGCCCCTATTACCCGTCCATCCCGTCGGCTTCCAAATCTTGCCGACCGAATTGGCAAGTGCAATTGGGCGAAGACGCATATCACAAAGTGTTGCAAAGGCTCCTAGACTTGCTGTGCACAGACTCCACCCCCGAAGAAAAGCAACCGGCTTTATTTGACCTGAACTGGAATGAGGATTCCTCCTCCGCGCCATTCCTGAGAGCCGCTCTAAACCTTCCAGACGTGAAATCCAACCGGACCCTGAGAATGTCGATAGTCAGTGACCTTTTACACTGGAAAGACTTAAGCGTTTTGCCGCTCGCCGAAGAAGACTTATTCGACCGGTCTGCGAAATCGCCGTTCTATCCGAAATCGAATTTGGTGCTGGCAATATCTAGCCTTGAACCACACACCTCAATCCCTTTGCTCGCTCGCGTGCTGAAATCGCCAGAGCCTGAGGAGAGGGTTGCTGCGGCTCGTTTTCTGGAATACACAAACTCTGAAACCGCTCTGGATATTCTGCTCTCTGCCTTGGACGACCCCGACCGAGAGGTCCAATTCGCGGTGATGCAATCGTTAGGAAATCTGACTGGACAACACTACTGGCGTCTTAACACAGGCACCACAGAGTCCGACCCTCACTGGGTGTCCTGCATCCAACATTGGCGAGAATTTGGAGAACAGCGGAACGCGGACCGGACTAAGTCCCGATAAAGCGCTTACCGGACAGGTGCCGTTTTGCGATTCCACACGTACACCTACCTCCACTTTTGTGCTCAGGGTGTGTACCCTCTTTGTTTCCGGAGTTAGCAAAACCACTCGTCCCGGCGATTCTTCAATCAGATCAATCGCGTGAATTGCCTCAGCGTAAGGGACATCGGACTTAGCATCAAAAAACACGATGCAGCTTGTCCGCCCACCGATTTGCACCCGCAATGCCTCTGGTAGGTCTTCCGGCTCAATTCTTTTGGAGTTCAAATACCATTCTTCATTTGATTCCACTCGGACCACTCATGCTTGGGCGCAAGGGACGTGTCGGAAAAACGATGACTCTGGAAAATAGGTGAGGACAAACAGTCCATAGGAACTGTCATGTGCCCACGCATAGTGGAAGACGAGGACCCCTGGGATAACCCATAAGAAACAAGACTTGCGAATACAGAAGAGCAATTTGAGAGAAAAAAGGAATCCACGGCGGTCGCGGACTCGTGCGAATCCCCATATCTATCAGACTCCAAATCAATAAAAATGTTCCCGGTATTGGCACTCTTCTGGGCCCTAATGCGTCAGTGCCTTCTATAAAGGTAGAAGTCAAGAAAAAACACATCTCCTTCGGCTGGAATTTTTCTTTGCTTCTCAGCCCACTTGATCGAGGCGTCGCAGTTTGCTCTTCCGAACAGGCAACGCCCCCACCGCCACTCTTCGTTCTAGTTCAGTGTCTAATTAGATGAGAGCCACGCTCTGCTCCTCGCGGAGAAACCCCCGGTGCCCCCACACGTCTCTCTGTTTCCACGAAAACACAGCCTCCCTTTTTGGCTTGCCGTACTCTTTCTCTTCTTTCTTTTCCTTCGCGATGACGTGTCGGCCTGCCAGTGCAGTGGACCCGGTCCTACGACCTGTCAAGCCATCGGTCCGCAATCCGCTGTCTTCCTTGGCGTGGTGGACTCCATCGAAACCCCTTCATTCTTTGGCTTCCTCAAAGTCGTCAGCCTCCGCTCATCGATTTCTTTCCGCGACCAATACTGGATGTATTCTGACAAAGTCACGGTCGTTTTCACCGTGGAAGAGTGGTTCAGCGGTCAGCCCCAGAAAACCGCGCGCCTCCACATCAACAAATTTCTTGGAGCCTGTGGTTACGAGTACCACCCGGGCGACCTCTTCTTTCACAAAGGGGAGCGCTACCTTGTCTACGCGGGCGACAACAACGGCATTCTGTCTACCAATCATTGCAGCAAAACACGCCGCGCGCATGACAAAGACGACGCGGAAATCGAAAACCTCCGCCGCTTGCATCGCCTGCCTTCCTCCATCGTAACGGGGACCTACGTCCTTCCTTCCGTCTATGGCCCGAGCGCTCCTCTTGTTGGAGCAAGCGTCACGCTCACTTCTCCCGTCGGCCAGCGATTCACGGCTAAAACGGACGCGGACGGCGGCTTTACCTTCTCCGGGCTGCCGCCCGCAACTTACCAAATTCAATTCGACACTCCGCCTGGCTACCTCGTGGATGGGGCTCCAAATTCGGGTGCCTACTGGCGGACCAGCGAAGGCATCATACCCGCGAACCCCCGCGAACTCGTCGTCTCCCCCAATGCGTGTCGCGACGCCTCATACGATGCTCTTCCCAACGGTCGCATTTCCGGTGTTGTCACCTCTCCACGAGGAAAACTGCCCGAACCCGTCCGGATTCGCATCTGGCCCGCCAATCATGTCCATGCCATCGAGAACTCCTGGTGGGCTCAGTACGAAACGAGCCCCACTGGTGCCTTTCAGATAGGGCCTCTCCTCCCAGGCACCTACGTCATCGCCACTTACCTCTTCCCTGCCGATTTCAAAGAACGGTCCAAGGACGTGAACTACATGGCACACTTCGTTCCTCAGCCATGGTTCTATCCCGGCACGACCGACCCCGCGAAAGCCAAATCCATCACAGTTGGCTTTGCCCAGCAAGTCTCCGGCATCCATTTTGTTGTCCCAGGAGCGTCCGTCAAAGTCCCGCAAGAACACAAAGCGTCTCCCACAACTGGTACCCAGTGAGAGTCTTCACCCATCGCCAAAAACCTCCATCAACAGGTAAAACAGCGAAACCGCCGAAGTGGGTACTAGCCGGAACCTTTCCGATTTTCTAACTCTCCAGGAGTGACCCACTACACGTATTCGGCAATGGGTCAGTTTTGCGGCGCGCCGGCCAAACACCGATCCATCCACTCCTGAATGAGCTTTCGCATCTCGGGTAGCTCCACGTGGGCACAATCGAACAACTCTACGCGGAGTTCGGCTTCCTTCCCGTACTTCCGATATAGCGGTAGTAAATAATCACGTACCTTGTTCACACCTGCTGGTGGCGTTAGTTCATCGCGCTTCCCGTTCACGCTGAGATGCGCCCGCGGGACAATCAGCTCATTGATCTCCGAGGTCTGAAAATGCTTTAGCAGCGCCGGTACGTAATAGTAGATCCCGTGCCCCTGCAAGCCATGCGCTTTGATCAGCTCTTCGTAATCCGTCAGGCAGCACACATCCATGCAGAGTTTTACGCGCGGATCGAGCGCCGCCAGCCACCACGCTTTCGTCGAGCCCATAGACATACCCAGCGCGCCCAGCCGCTGGTCGTCCACTTCGGGACGGCTCGCCAGATAGTCCATCGCACGAAATTCGTCGAACATCATCATCCCGTATAGCACTTGCCCCTTCCACAACATCAGTTTGAAGGCATTTTCTTCGCCCTCGTGACCGTCCTTCTCGTGCTTGCGCTCGCCAAAGCACCAGCTATCGATCGCCAGCGTCACCAGCCCCTTCTCCGCGCACACGGGCGCATACGCTGGCGCGACCTGCACACCCTTGAGCAGCATCTCTTTGCCCAGGTCGTACATACCGCCATGCCAGTGGATGTACAGCAGTCCCGGTGCGGGCGTTTGCCTTTTACGCGGAATCAGCAGAAGGGCTGGTACCGGCTCCACGCCGTTCAAATCGAGCACTAGCCGCTCAAGTACGTAGTCTTCGTGCTCTTCCTTGCTGACGAGCTTCGCTGGCCCCGGTTTATGCCCCCACGGCAAATCCCCTAGGAGCCCCCATAACTCTTTTCGTCGTTCCTTTTGCCGAGCCGGAAGGACGTCGTCGTTGGGTTGCTGCGGAGCAACTTGAGTCAGACCATTGGAGGCAGGGACAGGCGCTGAAATTGTGGCCACAGCGGAAGCTTGTAGGAACTCACGTCTAGTCAAAAGCGTATTGGCTGGCCTCATCGCAAAACTCCATTCTGGATACTTGGGAGTGAAATGCCTACGGCTTGCACAGATCAACCCCACTCCAGTCCCCATGTTTACACAACAATTGGATTTTCGAGGACGTGATTGTGCATGTCCGGTGCAACTTGCCAGAGCTTTCACGGTTCAGGGGCAAATTGCGAGGCGGCGTGACAACGGCGATAGACGGGTTACCGGGAAAATGGGAACTTTTCCGATTTCGCCACTTACCAGGTGGGTGAATTCTTAGCAAGGGTCCTCAACTTTTACCAACTCAGAGTATCCGCTTCCGAGACATACTCTGCCGTTTCAAAAGAAAGAGGTGCATGAATCCTGGAAACCATCGCCTTGATATCCGGGGGAAGGTCGGTCACGCGCAAGGGACATTCCGGTTTCGCCACGAGGTAATACTTGGCTCCGTGACCGTGCCGCATCTCCGTATTGTATGAGAAAATCCCTTTGCTCCCCATTTTAGCAAAGTCCTTTAGATATCTTTCGGCTCCTTGCCGTTGCCATCCACCGGCGTCGGCTTCGGCTCCGTCACGAACAGAATAACCACCGCTATCGCTGGCCTCCTCAAAGAAATATTGGGCTAGACGCTCGGCGGCCTCTTTATCATGCTTAACTGCCTTAGGGAGTGCACGCAACCCAGCGGTCGTAAAGTGGCCTATATTGCCTTCATCGTCGAAGGCGTACCAATCCCAATCTCGAGTAAATTCCTCGTCTTTTGCGATTTCCACCATCGGCCTCGTGACCCCTTTGATTCTATCAGCCAGGAAATATCTTTTCGCAGTTAGCGCAATTGGCCACTGATAAACAGCGATCTCGTAGATATGAATCGGTCTGAAAGCACTTCTCCGCGAACGCCACAAATCGGGAGTTGAGTCCAATCAATGCGCGAGAAGTTAAATCAGCTGGGCAAGACATCGCTCCGCTATACTGCAGGTACATCTACCGATAGGCCAAGGGCTTAGAACCGTGGAGGGTTGCGTTTGCGAACATGCCGGCGGTCAATGATCTTGATGTGGCTCCTTGGCCTTGCCTCCTTGCCTGCACTCGCCCAAGTGTCGCGAGAAACGCCCGCTAAAAAGACCGCAATCGACGGTCCCGGTTTCCTTGCGCTAGACAAAGAGGGCCATCTTTTTGTCGCGGAGATTTACGGTAACGTAGTACGTCGCATGGATCTCCGGACGAAGACGATGTCCACCGTCGCCGGTAATGGCAAGCCTTGTTGTTACCGAGAAGGCGCGAAGGCGACCGAGGTAAGCTTGGAATTTCCACGGGCACTTGCTCTGGATTCCTCAGGTAATCTCTTCATCGCGGAGGGAGAGTTCATCCGTAAAGTTGACGTACACACCGGTTTGATCTCAACTTTTTCCGGACGCGGGAAATCAGGAGACACGAAAGAAGGGCTATCTATCGAGTCTGAGAGCTTTCAGAGGATTACAGGTCTTGCAATAAGTTCTGCCGGTGAGATGTATATCGCAGATGATATTCAGGGGAAAATTTTCAAGTTCGAGGGTCAAAATAGGAAGGTCTCTCGGGTTGCAGGTTCTGGCGGGATGGGATTCTCTGGAGACGGCGGGCCAGCCCTAGACGCTACTTTTCGATTTATTGAATCGATTGCATTGGATCCTGCGGGAAACCTGTTCATCGCTGACGCCGAAAACTGCCGGATTCGGCGCGTCGATCACCAAACGGGCGTGGTCAACACCGTAGCAATAACAGGTGACTCAAAGCAGGAATGTCCGCCGCGACCTGGAACTAATCCTCCGCTTCCCACGCCCGACGATCTTGCTGTCGGGCCAGACGGCAACGTGTATTTCCTCGAACCCGCCATGAACGTTGTGGTGCAATTGGATAAAGCGAACAATCTGTCGATTGTTGCTGGAACCGGCGGCATTGGCTTTAGTGGAGATGGCGCTCTGGCGACCGACGCTGAATTGAGTGGCCCTTCAGGACTCGCAATCGATTCAAACGGGAATTTCTTTGTTTCCGACTGCCGAAACAAGAGGATAAGGAGAGTCGACGTGCGGACGAAAATTGTCAGTACAGTTGCAGGAAACGGTTTTCCGCATACTATCCACGCCGAAGAATAGCCTTCGAGCCAGAACAGCTCCACGACCTAGCCTCCGCGTAAGTCCTGATTGACAGCGTTCACGTCGATGTGGAATCTGTCAGTGATACTGGCGGGCAAATGGCCGAGAACGCGACCGTCCTAATTATTGCTGCACCCCACTTTCTGTTCAACCTCGACTGGCTTGTCGAGCACGAGATAAGGCTTGAAAACCCATTTTCGCACTGCATTTTCGCAGGCTTTGTAGCCCTCCTGAGGGCCTGAGACCGCGTGGGCACTGACGACATGCCCATCCTTTCCGACGACAATTTCTACCATCACCGTAAAATGTTGTTCCCTCAACGACGCCGGCCAATGCGGAAGGCTCGACATATTGATTGGGTGCAGACTCACGCCCGAGATCCTGTCGCCGAGTGGACCAACCGCGTCCTGCGGCGGTATAAAGTCCGCGTCATCCACATGAGAAATGAACTCAACGGTTTCCACGCGCAACTTCAGGTACGGCTTGCCACCATCCGTGACATCCACTTCCTGCGCGAGGTTACGCCCCTGAAACGGCACGATTCGGTTGTAGACGGTCTGGAACCAACCCCACCC
>Ga0137415_10008554_pt1 | contig 10142 bp, 19 predicted proteins | sample CZODoug3_1_1_16f_FD_183082 | JGI IMG/M metagenome (GOLD analysis project Ga0137415, IMG submission 183082) | Vadose zone soil fungal communities from Angelo Coast Range Reserve, California, USA - CZODoug3_1_1_16fungal (Hybrid Assembly) | ecosystem: Environmental > Terrestrial > Soil > Vadose... | reverse complement strand
CTATCTCCGCGCCTTTGTTGGATCGATGCGAAATCATTCAGCTGTCTGGCATGTCTTACTCCCTCTTTAACCAATCGGAGGATTATCGAATCGGGACCCGGCCAATCCATATAAGCGGATCCCATGATGTCAATCCAGATCTCAAAGCATTCCACGGATCCAAGATACCAATAACCAAAGCGTTCTTGAGGATCCCATTCGAGCTTTAGCATTCGTCGAGGGTCGCCTGCATGGCCCGTTTACGATCCTCTTTCCGTTCGCGGGCCTTGCTCTTCACTTTCTTAAGATTCGTCCATTCGGGCGAATGCTTAGAACGTGGCCGCCTACTCGCCTTTATCTCTGCTACGTGCTGGGCCTCTTGTGACTTTCTCAAGCTCTCTCGATTCATCGTAAAGATAGAATGTTCCCTCATAGAGAATCATATCATCGCCCATGTTCCCGGTGAAGTGATCGCCGTTCTTGGGTGGAAAGCTCATAATAATTTCCATGGTTGGAGAATGCCTAAAATTAACCCAATGATGAAAAAGGGTAGAGCTTGTAATAAAGGCGGTCCGATATCAATCAATCCGTGAGCCCTCCGGCCTCCGCCTCCATCAGCTTTAGAACGAGAACCGCTTTCTCGTCGAGCGTCAGATGGCGCCGGCATCGCCTCCATTTCAACCAACGCCCATAAGCGAATTGGAGTTTGGATCCTCGTGGACATGAGGCGCACATCTTCCGGTCGGGCATGAATACGAGAACGAGGTCAGATCGTAGCAAATCAGACATGTCCGGTTTTACCGGTCCTCCTAACGCCCGCATATCTTCATCCCTCGTTCTTAGAATGGCGTTGGGCTCTGCCGCGTCTGTCACCAAACACGGGTTTGCCACGCGCTCGGTTGGCTTACCCGTTCCATCGCCCATGCCGGCGATAATAGAGCCCAATCGTCCGCGCTCGCGTATCGGGTCATCGAACATACTCGCCGTTGGCATGGATATCCTCAATACCGAGGACCCTTGATTTAAGATGTTCGGTCTTTCTCGGCTTTCTGTTCCATATCGTAAGTCTCTCCGCTCTCGCCCGTATCTGGATATTTCATTCCTTGCCTGTCTTTGATTTCGATCGATCCTTGATTCGCGAGAATGTAGCCCATGTACCGTAATGCCTTTCGGATTTTGATAGCGGCCCATAGACAAACACCTATCCAAACGAACGCGAATATACCAATCACGAGGAGAGATACTGGATCATGGGTCATTGTGGGATCCTCAATTTGCCGCCATGCCGGACGTTCATATCAATATGGGCTTTCGTAAAAGTGTAACATTTACAACAAACATTTGGGTTCGCCCCGAAACGATGTGATCCATTCCGCGCCGTCGCCTTGACAGTATGCCAGCAACACGCCGAACCGTCGATATGTCTCGGTAATTCAATTACCATGCAAGAATTCCAACTATGGCGCCGATGACGAAGGCCCCGAACAGAATGTGAGGAAACAAACGGCGGAGCAATGGACCCCAAACCGGGCTATCGAAAAGATGAGGTTTCTTGCCCGGATGCGGGGTATTCGCGACAAGAGTCCGAGCCCATGCCGGAATCTCGGAATCGTGCGGATTGGCGCTCGTAATCGTCGTCGCGCCCGGTTCGATCCCGAAAGCATGGTCCGTTCTATAGTGTTGTTCGAGATTCTTGACATTCACGAGATTCTTACAGCCCGGACATCGGATCGCTTCGATGCTCATTCGTTAGCCCACTCTTCAAGTAATTTAAGAATGAATTGATGATAACGTGAACGATCATCCCATGCCATTAATGCAAATGGCGGATAATCGTTACGATCGGAATATGCGTTCTCTATCTTCCGTCGAATACTTGCAACCGCTTCTTGACGATTCATTTAGCTAAGAACGCCTCCATTTCCTCAATGATCTCGACCGTGTTCCCGCCATCCCTGAGGCGATTCTTCCAATCTTCAACGCTTTTTCGGACGGAGAAGATGAAAGAATCGATCGCATTCAAGTCCTCTAAGAACCGGGTCCGGAGATTGCTCATTCTTTCCGAACCTCGATAACTCGTTTCCGGGATCTCGTCATCTGGCGCGTGACAAAAGGATTCTCGGTTTTCACGCCGCACTCGGCGAGATGGATAAAATTGGTCTCGATGTCCGGCGCCTCCGGCGATTCTGACATGGGAATGTCAATCGCCGACCTTATTCTTAAGTCTATCTCGAAGCATCTTGGCGAGTGATTCAAGCATGATCGCCATATTCTCCGTGTAAAGTGGTGTCAGAAGCGCCCATAATTCTTCGACCGCCTCACTACTCCCTAAACCGTGACGGATAAGCCAATCGGCGACTAATTCCGCCTGTCTCTTCCGTTCAGCGCTCAATAGAGAGGATCCTCATGACGATGCTTCTCAGGATTATCCGTGAATACGCGGCAATGATCACACCAGTAACCGCCGAATGCATCGAACTCGGGGATCTTGCGGACGAATCGATTCTTGCGTGGCTTAGGCGTCAGGGTCGAAATCCCTCCATTCTTGCGCTTCGTCAGGGCCCTCATAACCGCTTGCATCTTCTCGTGATTCGTGGCGTTCCTCGTACCATTGCAAGAAATGACAATCGCATCCATCGAGGCACGCTTCCGGATTCTTCTTACAATATTCACAATGTTCCAATGGTTCCACGGGAAACTTAGGGGTCCCCGATTATAAAAGCGTCGTGTAACCGATCATCCTAAATATGAGTTACATCTTCATGTCAATTTACGCGAGCTTTCTTCCACATTTCTCGCAATCGACAGAATTCTAACGGAGGTGATTGATTGAAAAGAATAATCATTCTTCTCGCCATGATCGCCGTGTTTGTGATGATCGCGCCATCTTTCGCGTCTCAACATATCGCATCTGGCTATCCGGATCTTTGGTTTGTCTCGTGGGTGCCAACGTCTCAGATGACCGGGAATTATTCTCAAGGTTTCGGCGGTTTCACATGGGCCGATAGCCATTCCTCCACGATCTCTATTCGCATCGATTGGGGCGATAGCTCAAGCGATTCATTATCGGTGACCGGAATCTTGGATACATCATTGCAACCGCCATCCTATACGGCATTCGCTGATCCTCAGCATGTCTATACAATTGCTGGCACGTTCACGTTACATGTCACTCTTTCCGATATTGTCGGGAGTACGATAACGAATGCTTGTCTTGTTACTGTGATTCAAGGTCCCCTCTCACTACACGGAGTCTATGGCGCTGGCGGCCGATCGCCCGTCAAAATGTGACGGGCCCAATCCTTTTTTATTGTGATCTCAATTCTTGTAATTGGTCAGAGTCTATGCATATTTTGATGTAGATCATAGACCATTTTACGATGAAGAGAAATATCTTATCTGCGATTGGCATCGGTTAGACTGTTACCGTTTGGGCCGATAATAATGTGAGACTCGCAACTGGAATAATAACGCTAACTGTCGTTATTGGATCAACGACTACGTTCGGTGTACCCGTAAAACTTGTTCCGAATGTGACGCTCACGTTGCAGGATAGGGTTCCGACATTGACCGTACATGATGAGGACCCGCTTTCAGTCAATACTCCGTTAGTCGTAGCTATCCATTGAAAACTGATGCTTGTTGTGGCCGATGTGGGATAGACTAACCGAATATTTGCCAAGAATGCTGTTGTTGAGATACTACTCGGATGGCCTACGGCGGCTCTTGCCAATAGTTGAAATATTGTTACCGTGATCGAAGAGAATCGTGGATTATCACCTGTGCCACTACCCCCCGATCCTACTACTCTGAAGATGAAAGCTCCCACACCAGAAGGCAACACTTGACCGAATGTTCTATCACTGAATAGATTGCCGGGACATGGCCAGTTAGTGGAATTGTCAATGAATACTTGGCCTGCTCCTGCTATTCCGGGAACATTAACGAAATTACTTGAGTTTGTCCTTGTAATCAAGGACATGTTGGCATATTGAAGTTGGAGGAATGCGCCGACAGTATTGGAAGGCAGGATACAGCTAACTGTTAATACTACTTGAATCCCTGATTCTATGCTGACTGCTCCGAATGTCAAAACTTGGCGATAGCTCGTATTGCCCATCAATTCGCAATTTATCGCCGTGAAATTGCCAGTCGAACATGCTGATGCTGGCGGCATATTGAACCATGTTCCTAATGGCATCGTATCCGAGGTTGTGATTACGGATCCCGTGACGGGAAACAATGAAAGAGCCAGCATCGGCACGATCAGAATGAAAGCTAATTCTCTTTTCGTCCCATCTTCGAGTTCATCATTGTTATTGTTCTTTCGGCTCATTCTTTCACCTTGCGACCGAACATATCCCGCCCGAATCCCTCGAATAGATTGGCCATGGCAACGTATGTGAATAGGACGAAGAAAAACGGAATTGTCGTGACGATGAGAGGCGGATAGAAGAATCCGATCGTGCCTCCCGTATCAAGATTCCAAAAGATTTGTTTCGCGAGCCACATCGGAACCTGTACCACATTGCATCCAACGGCTAACATCCTCGATGGCAATCGTCCTTTCCAAAGAAAGAATTCAATAGTCAAAAGAATGAATTCGGCCGCCAGCGATGCGGGGAACCATGTCGCCATTTATGCAACAACCTCTTGCCGATGGATCCCGGCGAGATGATTGTAAATATTCTTGAATGTGAGAGGGTCGATGAAATATCCCTCCACATATTCATTGGGTTTCGCGTATCTTGATTGTGTCAGGATCCGGATCGCCTGTAAGGGCGCTTCGGGGTCTTTCGGGATCCGTTCGGTCCGGATGAGAAATGTTGGATTGAATCGAATCCTAAACTCGATGTCCTTATGGCGGGTCGTATCGAAATGAAATTCGCAATCGTTTTTCATCACTTGTTTTTCCCAATATCCGATCCGTCGGATCTCTTCTTTTTGCGAAAGCCGAGCGTCGAAGAATTGTTCGGCTTGATCTGTCATTATGTAAGTGTTGAAGAGACGCATCCGGAAGAGATCCCGGGGATGATAATGATAATGCGGAAAGTTGAGGATGCAATCGTAACCTCCGGGTCTCGTCGCATCACGTTCGCAATTGCAGAGGATCATCCGGCCCGCAAGCCATGCAAGCCACGCGAAGAATGCCATTAGAAATGTTTTCCCGGATCGGTTGTCGGCGATGTGTTCGAAGATGCCAATCATCGTAATATTCCAATCCCGATCCAGATGACCGCTCCAATCGTGATGAAAATTATCATCGCTTGCCAGATCACGGGGATCGAATAAAAGAGACGGTTGAACCATCGCGCTTTGGGATCCCTCCAATCGAGGACCGCAAATTTCTTGCATCGGAAGCATCCGGCATAGACCCGGGCCGGATGCGATCCGTACTGCCATGTCGTTATGACATGATCGCAATTCTCGAATGAATTCGTCGGCTCGAGATGCATCGTACCATTCTTGGTTTTCCCTTTGAAAGGCCACATCAGCAATGACCCGCCTTACATTGTAGATCGTGGAGATACCATGCATAGTAACCGATGAGGCCGATAATGCTAATCCCGATGAGGGCGAGCCAAACGCCGCCACGCTTCTTTTTCTTCTGTCCTTCCCGGTGAATATCAGTAACGACTTTGTTTTGAATTGCTCGATGCACATTGATGGGATCGCAACGCTGGGCATCGCTTTCTTGAGGAATGGGCCGCGCATCATTATAATTATAATCCCATGATGGGCGGCCGTTGCTTCGCGATTGTTTATCACTCTCGATAAGATATTCCCCGGCATTCTCTCCATCGAATTTGCCGGTTCGCCAATCAAATGTAAAGGTCGCGGGCGAATGGGATTGAATCCGATTAGACCGAATGACCCAGCGTTTTTTCTTCCCATCCGGTTCGCGGATGAATGCACAAAAATATTCTTTCCGGAAGATTCTCCAGTATGCCTCAGGCCATCCTCCGAGCGTGAACCAGATTCGGAATAGGATCGCGATCGGAATGATGATATATAGAGAGTAGTCAGCCACAGCGCCCTATCATCCATTTTTTGGTTCTTTCGGATCTCCGACCGTTCTTTTTTGGATACGTCTTACGCTTCCCCATTCTTACTTAGACCTTTCCCAACTCTTCACGGCGATAGGCGCTTCCGCAACCTCATTTCCAAGACGCGCTTCTTGAATGCCGAGGATCCTTTCCTCTTGTGCATATACGCGGGGATTCCTCACTTTCAGATCATCGAGATGATCGCTAATTTTTCTGAGTAACGGGCCATGTGTCATGCGTTATCCTCCAACAAGTAAGGGATTCGTTTTTCCCGTTTTTTCGGCGTCGCGTTGCCAGAGCTTGATTGTCCATGCCGAGGCGGCCCGCTCGAAAGCATCTCGCGAATCGCCATTGATGGAAACATAGGCCCGCATCTTTTTTACGATCCATTCGCCTAATTGTGGGATTGGATAATCGAGATTATCACCGCCCGCGCCATGCTCCGCGAATTGCGCCGCATCGCTGAAAAGGTCCGCCGTATATTTATCTGGAAAGTTTGTTCTTTCGAACATTGCGTATTTATCCGTCTCTTCGCCTCCGACGATGATCATTAATGCGTTGGCGATATTTTTGGATCCGCCCTCGAATTTGAAGAGTTTTCCTAAATCGATCGTTTGACCTTGTTGCGGCAGATTTGCGAGTTTTTTACGTTGCTCGTCGGAAATTGTCGCCGCTTCTAATTTTGGTTCAATGATTCCATTCGTCGATGATTCCGAGTTCTCGTTGGTGTCGTCGGAATTCTCGCTCATCGTCTAAACCCCTCCGCATCCTGAGGCCGAGCCATAAGAGCAAAAATCCGGCGGCGCTTGCGATAGGGATCTGATTGCCGAACCAATCGATAGACCATATCCAGAATTCGATCGGATCGAATGTTCCGATCGGAATGGGCGCGGGCGAGGTATAGGTCTCGATGGATGTCGCCAGATAGATCGCCGCGAGGATCCCGATGAAGAGAAGCCAGCGCACATTTTTAGGTCCCGCTCGCTGATCCTCGGGCGATTCTGAAAATCTCTATCAATGCGCTGATAATTAAAGCGGTCATCACGAGACCGAGAACCGGCACGCCGCCAGCTTGAAAGGCACCTCCAAACAGCAAGATTTGGAATATGGCCATCATCGCATTGATACGCGTCGCCGCCGAATAGAGTAAGCTGAAACCGTAGAGAAGCGCGATCCCGGGGTATGCGGCGGCGGCGTTGGCGGTTTTGAAAATACAAACTAGATCGGTCGATGAGCAATTAGTCAGAACGGGAAAGGATGGGGCGGGCCATGGGCCGAAAATCGTATTCGTTGCGCTCTGAACATCTGGAATCGTGGAGCTTAACCCATAATTTGATGTCAAGATCGTGAAAAATGCGGCGAATAGTAGCACGGCCTCCAGCTTACTACTCATATGTAGCGCCCTACAGCTTTACCCATGAATAATGATACGATGAAGAAGATTAGGATCGGTACCCAAATCGGAAGTAATCCGAGGCCGGAGAACATTAGAATGTATCCGACGAATAGTAGAACAAAGATCTCACCTCCGGCAATGATTTTGGATCCCGGTATTGCACGAGCGAGGGTTATTTGCAGGACGAATAGCGTCCCAACTGTTAGCATGATGACCCAAAAAAGCGCCGATGATGTTTGGCATGATGCGGTGAACGTCGTACAGAACTGATTTACGAGCGCCGGAAAGATGCAATCGATCCCCGCGAAAGATTGGCCGCATGGACCCGGTAGAGATGGCGGCGTTCCGATGATCGATTGTCCATTGATGAATGCCCATAATCCGATTTTGGATGCGGTGTTAAAAACTGCTGAGGATGAAATTATCGATGGTGTTAAGCCGGTCGTGAAGAGAATTGGCACCGCCGTATTCGTATCATTTAGAATCAGGCCCGCAAAAATTGCGGTTATAGAGATGCCGACCCATTCGCCGTTAAGAACGCCGATATTGGTTGCCCGCATCGATTGCGCGCCTTTAGCAATCGTACCGATGAAAGTCTGTCCTTGAGCAAGCTGGCCCGGACATGCGTTCGTGAAAGGTGATTGCGCCGCTCCACATGTCGCCGTATAAATCGCGAGTTGAAATTGCTGATTGCTATTCGTGGCCGTTCCGAGATTCGTCGTGACGTTGAGGATGACGCCGTTAAGATTCGATTGAAATTGGTAAAAGAGCGTGATCGATTGGTTGAAATTTACGGATTTCGTGGAATTCGTATTCACGAGTGTGATCGCCGGGGATCCACAATTCCCGTAACATTGCGTTAGGGTTCCTCCGCTGATCACGCTCGATAATGGTTGAAAGGTTCCGCCAACTATCCATGTGAAACCGCCGGCGGCGGTTGTACCGGTTCCCGTGACTACTGGCGTGGTCGTGGCATAATTGAGATCAATTGCCGCGTAACCTGTTTGTGATGGGTTCGAGCATCCTGAATCGCATTGATCGATCCATGTGGCCACGTTTACGGTATCCATGAAGGTTGCGGCGATCCATTGATTCGCTGAAATTGTTACTTGATTCGCAAGCGTGAGCGTTTGGAATGATCCGCCTGCCGCGCCCGAGCTCGTAAGGCCTGATACCGTTTCCACATCGACTATGGTGAATGTTTGACTACTTGCGACATGACTACAAACTGAACCGCCGCCACTATTCGAACATCCTTGATTCTGGTTGAGTGTTGGATTCGTACCGACGGGAAAGGTCGCGATAACCAGTTTATTCGCGCCTCCGGAGCCTAATGCGAGACTGACGGAGACAAGGATCGCCGGATTGTTGGTTAGCGGGTTTTGCATGGCCGTACCGATGCCATGTTGAGAATTCGGTTCGGCCGAACAATTTACTTGGGTTATAGTATTGCATCCTTGCGTGTTGTTGCTACTCGTGAATCCGAGATATGTTGATGGGGCGTGTGCTAATGGGAAAGATCCAAGAAAAGCAAGAACCAGAACGAGAATAATCCGACGAGACCTAAAAATAGAGGAATGGGGGCGTCGCGTTGCGAGACCTCCATTTATAGACCCGTTTTCTTCCAACCGGCAACGACGATGAAAGCAACGAATACAAGCGGTATGATCTGGGTGATCGGTACCGCTCCGGGCGACGCCGTTAGATTGGGGTTTGGAGTGAATCCCGTATGCGCGATCGTGATTCCGGTCGAAGAGTTCGCGATGAAACCGATCAATGCGGCCCCAATCGCGAAGAAGATCACGATGTCGAAGAGTACGCCGACTTCACGGGTCGGACGCCTAAGCCCGGGCATTCCGAATGGAACGCCAGAATTGGAAAAGCCGTTCAGCGCCCTGACTTGTGCATAGCCGGGGTTTCTGTAGTTTCCGAGCAGATTGTCGTCCCCTTATGCTCGACGGGTCCGAATATAACCCTTTCGGACTATTTGGACTCTTTTTCCGATTGTTCTATGTTTTTGACGAGCTTTTTCCGTTCGAGTTCTAATTCGTTACCGGCATCGACGAGGTTCTCCCGATAAGTCTTTTCCTCGACGCCATAAACGATGTACCCGTTGGAAATCGGCTCGATGCCTATTCTTTCCATCGAATCACCGAGAGAATGCGCTTCGCGCGAGGTTTTAAGATTTACTCTCGTTTTTCCCGGTGATGTTTTACCATACCGCGTCCTATTTCGAAGAAAGCCGCGAATTCTGTAAATATGAGACCTCCGGTTCCCACGATGAAATCATGGGTGAGACCTCCGCCGAGAATGCCGACGATTCCCCATATGTAGAGGAATGCCATGAACCAATCCATGTGATCCATAATTTCAGTCGGCCCACAAACGCTATAAGCCTTTCCCTATGACCTTACAGGTCCGGAATACGCATCACATCGCCCAATTGAGTCTAAATCAGGCTCTTTCGTTTGGTGTGTTGTTCATTCCCGAGAGTAAACCGTTGGGAAAGCTAACGGGCGCCGGATCCTCATCGAGGATCCCCGGGTAGAATTCAGAGGCGGCGATTAAGCCAGATGCCTCGCGCCATGACCCGGAGAACTCGACAAGCCGGCCCGATCGCGTGCGAGCGAGCGCCCACACGCGCGACCTCGGGAACCGACCCTACACCGCCCAAACGAGCGATTGTACGGATGCTTCTACCTTACTTAAGAGTCTTTTGG
>Ga0137415_10008553_pt1 | contig 10144 bp, 4 predicted proteins | sample CZODoug3_1_1_16f_FD_183082 | JGI IMG/M metagenome (GOLD analysis project Ga0137415, IMG submission 183082) | Vadose zone soil fungal communities from Angelo Coast Range Reserve, California, USA - CZODoug3_1_1_16fungal (Hybrid Assembly) | ecosystem: Environmental > Terrestrial > Soil > Vadose... | reverse complement strand
TACAGTGTTTTAGCTCCTGTTGCAGCCAGCCATTTGCGCAGATCTCTGGCTACGAACTCAGGGCCGTTGTCGGATCGCATGAACTGAAATTTGCGAAAAGTCAGCGACTGTAAATTTCCTTGCTTCCTGACTCAGGTGCTTGCTGAGCGATGCCATATTATCTGTATAAAGTTTGATGTCCAGACTGGCGCGAGAAACGGAAAGATAGACAAAGCGCGAATTGATGAGGTCAGAATGTGTGCTGGCATCGACATGGATCAAAATGGTCAGCGGCGAGACCCTGAGATCTGGGACTGGTGACCATATACCCGTGATTAAAATTGAGTTGCGCAGTTCTCATTCCAGCCTGGCGCAAATGCCCGAATAAATTTCCGCCTCCACACTCTCATGCTGCCGCGTGTCTGCCCAAGGGCTGTGGGAAGAGTGGGACAACTTCACCGTTTTGTAACTAATCCCCGGCGCTTTGAAGAATAGAAAAAAATGCTTACGAACTGACGATGACCTCGCGCAAGAGACGGAGATTCGCTGATTTTGTAGAAGCGGCTCAGTGGATTGCAGCGAATGCTCTGCAAGGCCATTCAAACCCCTGGCTTGCGAATCGAATGTCGGTTAGTCCTCTTGCTTCAACACCGGTAGCTGGTAGCAGCGATGGACGGGCAGCAGCGCGATCTCCTCGGCGCGATGCAACTTTTCGACCACGAAGGAATTACCTCGGCGATCCGGCAGGCGTTTGTGGTGTACCTGGCGAGCCACAACCGTCCGATTCACGAAGTTCTCTTTCCGGTCAAGCGCGACATTGTGCAAGAGTATAAGCGCACCTTCCGTGGCATGACGGTGGAACCCGTCGCACTTGAAGACCCGCTAAAGGCAAGGGATCGGATGATGACGGAACTACAAGAGGGATTGAATTCGGCGGTACAAAATACGGAATTGACCCTGGAGGCGACGGAGATTCCGCCGTGTAGCTGCTCCGAAGTCGGAAGCATTCAGAGGCATTTAGTACAGTTCCGCCACTCTCAGTAAACCGTACCATGTTTGTACCAAAATTTAGCTATTTTGGCCTTTTTAGGTCTTTCGTAAGCGATTGAAAATAGACAAATTATTGATTTTAAAGGGTCGATTTTCCGGTTCGACTCCCGCCGCCTCCACCATACCTAACCTGCTTCTTACCAATAACTTATAATGGCAATAAAACGCTTTAAAAGATTGCTACGCTTTTTCGCAGGCATTTTCTCCAGTGGACAAAGATGGATGGCTTCGAGTATCTCGATGAACTCGACCTCGATGCTCTACTGAAGTTCCGCAGCACGTGGAAAGACGGGGCGCGGGCGCTCGCCAAACAATTCTTCCTAAATAATGTACTTAGCGGCATCCAACCTTCGACGCCAGGAAGAAAGCCCGGCTGGTTTGCCGGGCTTTCTTCCTGCCTACACTGTATCAATCGAGTCAAGTCCTAACGGACGCGACACTAGAAGGTGACGCGCGCCCTCAGCCGGATGGAACGACGGCTGTCAATACCTTCCTGCTCATAGCTGCGGTAGAGTCGGCCGAAGTCTGAGTTGATGTTGACGAGATCGGATGTGATCGGTAGCAGCCCAGGCTGCTTGCCGGGAGCTGGCGGTGTATTCTGATCGACTCCCACGTAGAAGTCGCCCAACTGCGCGAATGTTCCACCACCGCCGCCATCGCTAGCATCCGGAGAAAGGATAGGATGGTTGAAGACGTTGTTGAAGTCCGCTCCAATCTGAACAGCGATGCGGTCATTGAAGTGAATGGTCTTATGCGTTCCGAGATTGACACCATAGGTTGACGGGCCTATGAGGCCGTTGCGTCTGACTACGCCGGGCTGGCTGTACAGATCGGCACCCACGGACGGCAAATCGAAGGCGGTCGCATTCCACTGGAATCCCGGGGGGGCCTTTTTGTAATTGCCGGTAAGGACGGGACGGAACGAAGTTCCAGCGAAATCACCCACTGCATCGATTGCTCCCGATGCGACGTTACCAGGAATCACCGGATCGCAGTCATCGCAAAGCCAGAATGGAGTAAAACCAGTACCAGACTTTATAAACAGGTTTGTAGTGCCTTGCCAGCCGCCAACGAGCGCATCCATCAAGCGCGATGACGACGACATGTAGCGCTTGCCGCGGCCGAACGGCAGATCGAAGATGCCATAGGCAACGAAGCGGTTGAGAGAGGTGTAACCATCCTGACTGTAGTCACTCTCCGGTTGGAAGGGATTGTAGGCCTCACCGCCGAGACTGGTATTCCCTACGTCAAGAGCCGAAGACTTCTGATCGAGGTAGGTATAGGCCACGCTGAAAGTCATGCCGTTTGTCTGTCGCTGGGCCTGTGCCTGGAATGACGTGGTGAAGCTGTGGCCATTGTTCCCATAACCCAGAACGTAGTCGCCCAATCCAGGGAATCGGATGCGAGCCATGTCCGCCGGGGAGTAGGCGCAGTCGCCATTGTTAATAGGATCGCAGGGAGTTACCCCATCACCCGTAGTGGTGCCGAAAGGATCGTCGCTGGCTGGAATCATGTCAAGATCCCGACCGATGATCTGTCCCGACTGCTGCGAGCCTATGTATGAAAATCTGAGCGAGGATTGCCAGCCAACCTGCTGCTCATAGGTAGCATTCCATTGCTGAATGCGAGGATTCTTGAGGTCGACGGGAACATAGTTGGCGGATGGCGTATTCCCGAAACCGGCGATGATTCCACCGGATATGGGACTGGTGCCGCTGCTTCCTGTCGGCCAGCCTTGAAGCGGGTGTGCAGCCGTGTTTTGCTTGGTTCGGCCATTGTTGAAGGGATTTGTTGCGATCGGATCGCGAATGCCCTGGGCTGCTGATGTCGGGTAGTACATTCCGTATCCACCGCGCAGAACACTTTTATCGGTGAGCCGGAAGGCCAAGCCAAAGCGTGGGCCAAAACTGGTTTTGTCAGTCTGCACAAGGCCCCGGCCAACTCCCAGACCAGCCTGGTCTGCAAGGACGTAACCGAAGTTGACGATATTGGGATCAAGATGCTTCAACGTCTTGTTCGACGGAATGACAAAGCGCCCATTTTGTCCTGTGGCTGCGTTTTGATAATTGGGATCGAAGTTGGCGAGCAAGTCATTTTCATCAACAAAGGGAGTAAACAATTCGTAGCGAAGACCAAGATTCAAAGTGAGTCGCGGCGTTACGTGGAAATCATCCTGAACAAAATATCCTGTCTCCCAATTGTGGACATTCATAGCCGGTCGAGGTTGATTGACGAAGCTTGCGGTTGCTGGAGCTAGACCCTGAAGAAAGCTGGAGAGCGCGGCTGGCCCACTTCCTCTATAGGTGATAAGGCCACGCGGATTACCGCGATTCAATGCGAATCCGTCCACCGCCTGATTGCGGACAAAGTCAGCTCCGATTCTGAGATTGTGTTTGCCCAGTGCCCAGGTGAGCGTGTCACCAAAGGTAATGAGGTTCTGATCGAGGGGACGATCGGTATTGCGTCCGCCGGTACCAAAGGTCTGGAAGGCGTTGCCGAAGCTGATGCCGACGTGGCCATATGTATCCAATTCTTGCGGACCGACCACCTGGCCGTAAGCGTTAATGTCCGCACCGGAGAATCCAATGCTGGAGAGGAAGCTGCTCAAAGTAGTGTTGCTGTGAGTAAATAGATGCTGCTTGTTGAAGCCTCCACGAGCCTCATTGACCAGGTTGGACGAAAAGACATGCGAATAGGAGACCGAAATCGTGTTGTTGCGGCGATCCGTCTGGCTTAGGCCAAGACCGGTAAAGGGTGCGACTACGGGATTGAGCGCGATGTTTTCCGCAGATGCATGGTAGACACCATAGACATGATTAGCGTCCCCGAAATCGTGATCGACACGCAAAGTAGCCATGTCCTGACCGGAATGCCCAGGGACCGAAGCCGTATACAGGGGAATGCGTCCTGTTGCGGGATCGATGGGAGCGGACACACCGGTGTTGGGAAAGTACAGATCGATGAGCTTTGCCGTCACGGGATTTAAGAGACGGCTCGGAATCTTGACGAACCGCATGGTGCCATCGGGGGTGGTTATGGTATCCGATGCAATCTCGGCTGGGGTCAAAACCGCATTGCCTACAGGCGGCTTCGCCGAGTCGTTCAGGAGAGAAAAGTCTCCGGCCAGAAGACTGGGATGTGGCATCGACTTGGATGATTCGCGTGATGGCTGGACCGTCCAATTGTGCTCATAGGCCATGAAGAACCAGGTTTTCTTCACCTTGGGAATAGGACCGCCGACTGACGCTCCGACATCGGTAATGTTGAAGAACGGCTTAGTGTATTTCGGTTGGAAGATGGTAGGAGCGAAACTTGCAGCCGCATCTTTGTCGGCCAATGCCCATGCCGCAAGTGCTGAGTTCTTGTTGTTGTAGAAGAGAGAACCGTGATACTCGCTTCCGCCGCGTTTGGTGGTAACGCGAATGTTGGCAATGCCGGCATACTCGGCGCTGAATGTATCGGAGAGCACGTTCAAATCGCTAACAGCCTCGAGAGATGGCTCGCTCTGCGTGGCCTGGCCAAAGATGCCGCCGTTTGAACGCTGGCCGTCTACTGAAAAACTGGCACCGTAGCTTTGCCCACCAATGAATTTGAAGTCGCCGGGTTCACCGCTCTGTGTGATGTTCGGATTGATATAGAGGAAGGAGTAGATGTCGCGACTATCACGGGGAAGATCGATGATTGCTCTTGAACTGATCGTCTGGCTGAGTGACTGATCCTGCGTGTTAATCAAGGGAGCTTCTGTTGTCACCTCGACTGTGGTAGCGTTTGCCGCCGCACGCAACTCGGCATTCGCAGTGACGGTGTCGGAACCTGTCAGGACAATACCTTCCACAATGGATGTGCCGAAGCTGGACGCTGTAACCGTGACTTTGTAATGTCCACTGGGCAATGCAGCCGCTTGGTAGTCGCCGTGTTCGTTGGTTGTGACGGTATGCACGGTAAAGGTGGCGAGATCGGTAACATCGACCCGCGCATTCGGTACCACGGCACCGCTGGAATCCGTTACCGTTCCTCGAATTGTGCCAAGGTCTGTGCCCTGTGCGAACAAATTCGTTGTACTGATTCCGATGCTCAGAATCAGGACCATGAGGCATGATGTGAGGCGTTGTGGGGTCATAATGGCCTTCCTCGAGTTCTGGCTGGCTAAAAGAGATACCATAGCGAAAGAAGATAAAGCAAACAAAAAGCAAGTTAAACAATAATCCGCAACAAAGGAGCTTCTAGCAGGTCTGAAATGAGACGCGCAACAGCTTTCCTGAAAAATTGATTCAGGAAATGGCCTCTGGGCGCATGTTTAAATGGTCTGGCGAATAAGGGTATTGATTCTTATTTTTCTCGGGCTCATTGAGACGCTTGACGTTTCCTACAAAAACAAACTAGAAACAATGCCAATGGAAACTACTGATTTGCCAAAACGCAACCTAACAAAACAAACAACAATCGCTGTGTGTATAGTCACAGTGATCTGCTTTGCCACGCTCACTGCCCGGGCTGCCGACTTCACAATCGTGGGACCCGGCGGAGGAGGTGCGATGTTCCACGCAACCATCAGCCCGCACGATTCCAATGAGGCTTTGGTTGCCTGTGACATGACAGGGTCTTACATCACCCATGATGGTGGGCGCTCGTGGAGGATGTTCAATTTGCGCGGGACCGTGCAGTTCTTCGCTTTCGATCCGCTGGAGGCGAAGACCATTTACGCAGGCACGCAAGGGCTGTGGCGCAGTACCGACGATGGCGAATCATGGAGATTGATCTGGCCGCGGCCCTCAACGGTGCGGGACATTCGCATGAACTCGGACCATGCGGACGAAACTTTCATTTCCGATGCGAATCCCTTGGGAGAAATCGTCGCACTGGCGATCGATCCAGCCGATTCAAAGACGCTTGTTGCTGCCACTGTCAAGGATGGCGCTGCTGCTGTATTTGTTTCTACCGATGCCGGCGGGACATGGAACAAGGTTCATGACCTGCGAGAGGCTCCACAAAAAATCCGGATTGATCCTCATTCCGACAAGAGCAGCCGCGACATTTATATTGCGGGGAAAAACGGTATTACGGTTCGATCCAGGGGAACATGGCAGGATCGGCCCGCCCCCAAAGGCGTTGCCTTTACTGATGTCAGCGCAGGATTCTCAGCCGCGCAGGGGAACTTGATGTACGCGACTTCCGAAACGGGTGCATTCATATCGCGCAATGGAGGCGTGTCCTGGACGTCGACTCCTCTCCCTGGCAGCGGCGCCAGGGTTCGCGCGATTGCGACGAGTTTGAATCATCCTGAAATTGCATATGTTTCGTACAGCCATCTTCTGCTCGATGGAAAAACATGGATGGGTGTAGCGCGAACGCAAGATGGCGGGCATCAGTGGTCTCTGGTGTGGAAAGAAGATAAGACAGCTTCGCCGAACATCCACGATGCCTGGATTTCCAAGCAGATTGGCGTGGACTGGGGCGAGAATCCTCTGGGGCTCGGCGTAGCGGAACAAGATCCGGAGTTGTGCTATGGCACGGATTTTGGCCGCACGATGATTACCGCTGATGGCGGCACGACATGGCACGCCGCGTATTCGAAACAGACATCCGGCGGCGACTGGACGAGCACGGGGCTGGATGTGACGACGAATTACGGTTATCTGTTCGATCCTTTCGACGCAAAGCGCCGTTTTATTCCGACGACCGACATAGGGCTGTTCCGGAGCGAGGACAGCGGGCGCTCGTGGACGCGGTCCGTCAATGGAGTTCCCGAAGAATGGAGCAACACGACGTACTGGGTGGCGTTTGATCCGGCGGTGAAGGGCAAGATGTGGGGCGTGATGAGCGGGACACATGATCTGCCGCGGCCAAAGATGTGGCGGCATACGCCGGTGACGAGGTACAGGGGTGGAGTTGCTTTGAGCGTGGATGGCGGACGCACGTGGAAGCCGTCGAATGTAGGTATGCCCGAGACAGCGCCTACGCATATTCTGCTTGATCCAACAAGTCCGGTAGGCAAAAGAACGCTCTGGGTTGCGGCGATGGGGCGCGGTGTTTATAAGAGCACAGAAGACGGCAAGACATGGGTTCTGAAGAATAACGGCATTACGCAAAATGAACCGTTGGCGTGGAGGCTGGCGCGAGCAAGCGATGGCACGTTGTACGTGGTGATAGCGCGACGCAGCGAGGATGGAAGCATTGGGAATGCCGGCGATGGCGCGCTGTACAAATCTGTAGACGACGCGGAATCGTGGGCTCCGGTGAAACTCCCTGAAGGAGTAAATGGCTCGAATGGTCTTGCTATCGATCCGCATGATCCCAATCGTCTGTATCTTGCGGCGTGGACGCGCGCGACAGGCGTGCATGGTGTTGGCGGCGGGATATTCCTTTCAACGGATGCAGGCAAGACCTGGACGAATGTTCTGAATCGTGATCAGCATGTTTACGATGTGACGATCGATCCGCGTAACCCGGAGATGCTGTATGCAGCGGGCTTCGAGTCGTCGGCGTGGCGGTCGAATGACAGGGGAGAGCATTGGGAACGCATTTCTGGATTCAACTTCAAATGGGGTCAGCGAGTCATGCCCGACCTCGAAGATCCGGCGATGCTCTATATATCAACTTTCGGCGGCGGCGTGTGGCATGGTGCGTCGAGTGGCGACAAGCGACGCGCGGATATCGCCACACCCGAACTCGAACCGGGGCGATGATGCAGAACCAGAATGCAAGGGAGATTTCCTGATGAATCGCAGAGACCTATTCAAGGGCGCTGCGGTGTTGCCTCTGTTGCCTGGGTTACAAGCGGTTGCAGACAGCCAAAAGCATCTTTGGCAGGGATACGACTTTGGTTCGTATTTTCCGGCGCGGAATCGACTGAATCAGGGACCGTTCGACGTTGATGAAGATCAGGGCTGGCAGACCGTGCTGTTTACCACACCATCGGAGAAACCGCTACGAAACCCTGGGCTAGGCCTTGTCGGGTACACATGGGAAGAAGGAGGCCCATCGATCGCCGTACGCGAAGGACGTCAGACGCTCGAAGACCACGTCGAAAAAATGGCCTGCCTGCCTTTTGTCGATGTCCTTTACATCCGCTGTGACTGGCGAAATGTACAGAAGCAGCCCGGCAAACTGGATCTGGATCCAGTCTGGGACCTAACTCTCGCGGCTGCAAAACAGCATGGATTGCGCGTCGCCTTCCGCATCCAGTCATCGAATACGGTATTTCAACCTCAACAGCTTGCTTTACCGGAGTTCCTGCGCGACAAAGTCCCGATGGTGAAGATTGGTCCGATGGGCAGACATGGTGGCGGCAGTCTTTCGGGCGGAGCCACCGGTTATTGGGTTGAGCCACGCTACGATCATCCTGAATATCAAAAGGCGCTGGACGAATTGAACCATCTTCTCGCCGCTCGCTTTGATGGTGATCCGCTGATCGAATGGGTGGACATGATGCACCTGGGATTCTGGGGGGAAGGCCATTTTGGCGGTTATCCCAGCCCCTTTCCCGACACGGCCACAGCTCAGCGTACGCTCGATCGGATGGTTCTGATGCAGTTGGCTATCTGGAAGAAGACGCCTCTGGCGATGAACACACAACCTGACATCAGCAACACGGGAAACCGTGAGGCGATTGAAACCGCTGTGCGCGGCGGAGCCTGGGTGCGATCCGACAGCATCATCATCGAAGAGCCGATTCAAATTGAGGAGCTGACAAATCGGCCACAGTGGCTGGCAGCGATCCTTGAGGATGGATACTTTCGCGCGTACGGCACATCGAAGCTAACCATCGATGCAGCGGGGGTCAATGCGTTGGAAAACTACATGCTCCATGTTCTGGATTTGAAGGCCAATTACTGGTCGCTGTGGACAGAGTCGGAACACCTGGCCAACTACAATGAACGCTTCCCCCGCGGGTTTCAACGTCTGCGGACAAACATTGGCTATAGATTAAGACCTTCGTGGGTGTGGCAACGCAAGCGCTCCGGCACCTCGGAACTGGTGATCGCCATTTCAAATCGAGGGGTTGCCGGCGTTCCCGGCGTGTTGTGGCTTCAAGTCGCAGACACTGGCGGATCGTTCAAACTCCGAGGTTCGCTGGATCCCGGTTATCCGCACGGTGGCGGCATTCGCCTCGGCTCTTTTCTGTTGCCGTCTGGATACACGGGCAAGGTGAACTTATTAGCAGAGATTGAAATGCGGCCCGGTGTATTGCGACCGTTGGCCTGGGCGTGCGAACAACCCGTCAATGAGGATGGTTCGGTTTCGATTGAAGTGAAAAAGATAGACGACCCAAAATGGCGCAAAGCAATCTGAAAAGAGAGCAATTCGGAACATATGGCTCCCAGAGTGTGTCAAGCATTCTTTTGGCAGGCAAGCTGTAATCCATTCATTTCAGATGATTTGCCTGAAAACATATTTGGCATGAAATTTTGCTGGATTCACTAGAATAGAAATAGAGGGAAAAGGGCTCGCCGGGTGCCGGGTGCCCCATCCTTTCGCGCGTTTTGCGAAAGGGTGGGAGAGCAAGCTGGAAAGTATTGAAAGTTCAATAGGAGATACTAACTGCCTCTGAATGAAACAGTTACAAATTTATCCTTTAGAATCGAACAGTTACAAATCACAAAATGAATTCCCCTTTGAAATCGAACACTTACACAAAGTAGGGGGTATACCCCCGGGCAAAACAATGATTATCCTTTGACAGCGGCGAGCGCCGAGTAGATCCGGGTTTGTATCAGGGCACGACTTTACAGCTTGCGGAAAAACTCGATATTTTGGAAAAACGGCTTGAGAACGGAGGATAGAAAAGCCATCACCCAAGCCTAAGAAATCGATCCTGGGGCATTCTGATGCGATTTATTTTTAACCATTTTCTTTCGCAATATGACTTTGTCAGCACTCTGAGGCTCGCCATCCGTGGCGGGCCTTCGCTTTTTCCAGCACAAATACTTAGGCCTTGATAGCGATTCTGCCGTTAAGTTAAGCCCTGATCTGGCCACAAAAAGCAGGTCAGGGCCTGACTTAAGCACAAAATGCATATGAGGGCCTGACAGAGGATATTTGAAAACAAAGGAGTTATTTATTATCAAATCTATAAATAGAAAATAAGTCCTTAAGATTCGAACACTTCCAAAAT
>Ga0137415_10008551_pt1 | contig 10147 bp, 9 predicted proteins | sample CZODoug3_1_1_16f_FD_183082 | JGI IMG/M metagenome (GOLD analysis project Ga0137415, IMG submission 183082) | Vadose zone soil fungal communities from Angelo Coast Range Reserve, California, USA - CZODoug3_1_1_16fungal (Hybrid Assembly) | ecosystem: Environmental > Terrestrial > Soil > Vadose... | reverse complement strand
CTCCAACGAAACATCCTGACGGGACGCAATGTCGCAGAACCGGCGCACCGGCGCCACCGGCTTTTGCGCATGCGAGCCGCGAGTCACGTCGGGGATTGCGGGAATGCGAGGCGCCGCGGTCACATCGGAAGCGGCGAGAGATCCTTGCTGAGAACAAGGACCATGCCGTTGGGCCGGTGGCCGAGCTCGTATTTCTCGCCGGCGATCGTCTCGATGCGCTGGCGGTGGCGCACGAAGGTATCCGGCAGGCTCCCGCCGTCACCGTCGCGCGCGCTGCGATCCCGCAACGCTTCGTGGCTGACCTTGCAGAGAATCTGGGCGGCGCCGTCCTTCATCCAGAAATAGACGCCCTCGTGGCGCTCGAACTTGAATTCTTCCTGATCCCTGAGCAGCGGCATGAGATCCCTTATGTGTTGCCGGTGACACGTCCGGCCTCGCGCGGCCGACACGCCCGGCTGCATGCAATCATACAACGTGGACGGCGGCGCGGCGAGCGAAAGGATGCCCCGCGCCGTCCAGAAACGGCCCTTTCCTTGGGCATCCGTATATGGGGGCGGCGAGACCGATTAGCGAGCCCGCGGCGAGGTTTAGTTCTTATGTCGCACGCGCCACATAGTTCTCGACATCGCGCCGGCTAAGGCGCAAGCTTGGAAGACGCCGTCATGCGCTCAGCGCGGGCGGCCACAAGCATGAAAGCCGATCTTTGATCCCCGCCTGAAAGCCGGGGCCGTAGGATTCACGACGATTCGTAACGCGCGTACCGAAAGCGAATTTCCACGCTCCAGCCGGCGTTTGATGGCGCGCAAGAAGCCGTGCGGTTCGAGGCGCCCCTCGGCGGCGCTGGCCGAGCTGAAGGCGGCGCTTGCGCGCGAAGAGGAATTGCTGCGCGAGAAACGCGAGCTGTTGCAGCGTCAAGAGCTGTTGGCGCAGGAATTCGAGCACCGGCTCGTCAACAGCCTCCAGATGGTCGTGAGCCTGCTGTCATTGCAAAGCCGCGCGGCCACGACACCTGAGGTCGCGACGCAGTTGAAGATCGCGGCCGGTCGCGTCGCGGCGTTTGGACGGATCCATCGACAGCTGCATCACCTCGATCACGAGGACAGCGTGGAGCTCAAGCAGTATCTCCGCACGCTGTGCGACGATCTTGCGGGTCTCTTGTTTCAGGACGGGGCGGGGCGGACCGTGGTGGTGGCGGGTGCGGATGTGAGGCTGCCGACCAAGCTCGGCATCCCCCTCGGCTTCATCGTCAACGAGCTGATCACCAATTCCGCCAAATACGCCAAGGGCGACATCACGGTTCGGGTCGAAAGGTCGGCCACCGCGCTGTCGCTTTCGGTGGCGGATGACGGGCCGGGATTGCCGGGCGCGTTCGATCCGGCGAGCAGCAAGGGGCTCGGCATGAAGATCATTCAATCCCTGGTCCGGCAGAATGGCGGCGTGTTGCAATTCGCCCCGGGCGACGACGGCCGTGGAACCCGCGCCACGGTGGCGTTCACGCCCCCGAGCGCCGGGTGCCGGAAAATGGAATCGAAATGCGAGCTCTGATCCCGCGTCACATCGCCGAGCAGGAATCCGACGATCGCGGCATCAAAGAAGGATGGTACGCGATGCGACGCAACGGCACGCCCAGATTCGGGCCATTCGCAAGCCGGGGCGAATGCCTGGTTGGCATTGCGCAGTCCAAGGACGAGCCGGAGCCGCGTAGCGGCCCTCAGGGGCTGCACTAGCGAGTTCTCGAGAAAAATCCCGACTGGATCCGGCGTCGCGGCAGTCGACGAAGCGTGCGCCGCAGCCTAGTCTAGGCGGCGGGACGCCGCGCGCGTTCCTGACATAAAAGCCGGCGCGATCACGCGACCGCGGGGAGGCTGGTGATGCAAACGAATCGCAAGGCGATGGTCTTTGCCGTCCTGGGGGCGCTCTGGGCCGTGTCGGCCGCGGCCCAGGATTATCCCGCCCGCCAGGTCAACCTGGTGATCCCGTTCCCGCCCGGCGGCAACACCGACCTGATGGCGCGCGCGCTGCAGCCCGAGCTCGCCAAGGCGCTCGGCCAGGCCGTGATCGTGATCAACAAGGGCGGCGCCGGCGGCACGCTCGGCAATATCGAGGTCGGGGCGGCGCGGCCGGACGGCTATACGATCGGCTTGTCGCCCAACAATCCGCTCACCGCGCAGCCGCATATCCAGAAGCTGCCCTATGACATGAACAGCTTCCGCTATGTGTGCCTGACCTACGACGTTCCCTATGTGCTGATCGCGTCGCCCAAGGCGCCGTTCAAGACCTTCGCGGAGTTCATGGCTTTCACCAAACAGAAGCCGGACAACCTGATCTATGCCTCGCCCGGTCCCGGCACCCAGCCGCATCTCGGCATCCTGGCGGTGCTCAATGCGATCCGTGCCGAAGGCATTCACGTGCCGTTCACGGGCGCCGGCCCGATGTCGCAGGCGCTGCTGTCCGGCACCGTGATGGCGATGGCGGAATCTCCCGCCGTCGCCAAGGCGAGCAATCTCGTGGTGCTCGCCGCGCTCGCGAAGACGCGCATCGCGGCGCTGCCGGATATTCCCACCATGGCGGAGCTCGGGTTTCCGGCAGAGGCTTTCACGGCCGGCGGCATCATCGTGCCCGCCAAGACGCCGGACGCCGTGGTGGCCCGGCTCGAGAAGGCCTGCGCCGCCGCGGTCGCGAGCGACGGCTACAAGAACGCGGCCGACAAGCTCAATGCCGTTGCGCGCTATCTTGGTGAAAAGGAATTCCGCGCGATGTTCGAGCAGGATTCGGTACGCAATGCCGAGGCCGTGACGAAGGCCGGAATCGTCCAGGCGAATTGAGACGGATCGGACTTAAAGCTCATGGCCGACGAGGAGGCGACCGCAACCGTCGGCAGGCGCTGGCGCCTGCTCGGCTACGGGCTGCTGACGGCGGCCGGCGCCTATGCGCTCGGTGAGGCATGGCGGCTCGGCCTGTGGCGGCAAGGCTCGCCCGGCGAGGGGCTGTTTCCGTTTCTGACCGCGCTCGGCATGACGGGTTTCGCGGCGCTCTGCCTCGGTGCCGCGCTGCGCGAGCCGGAGGCCGCGGCGCAGGCGCGGCCCCGCGCGGAGCTGCGCGCCATGCTGCTGCGCATCGGCGCCTATCTGGCGGCCCTGCTGTTCTATGCGGTCGCCTTCGATCCGCTCGGCTTCGTCATCTCGACCATCGCGACCGTGGTGTTCATCCTGCGTTTCGCCGAGCGCTACGCCTGGACGACGACGATCGCACTCGCGGCCGGCACCGCGGCCGGATGTCATCTGCTGTTCGTGTACTGGCTGCAGGCGATCCTGCCGACCGGCTACCTGTGGGACAATCTTCTGTATTGAGCCTGGGGCCGGAGCTGCGCATGGACGTCTTTGACGCGATCGGCATCGGCTTTGCGACCGCGCTCACGCTCAAGAACATCATCTATTGCTTCGTTGGTGCCTTCGTTGGGACCGTGGTCGGCGTCTTGCCGGGTCTCGGGCCGGTCGCCACGATCTCGCTGCTGCTGCCGTTCAGCTTCACGATGGACATCACATCCGCCATCATCCTGATGGCCGGCATATTCTATGGGGCGCAATACGGCGGCTCGATCACCGCGATCCTGGTGCGAATCCCGGGCGAGGCGTCCGCGGTGGTCACCTGTCTCGACGGTTACGCGATGGCGCGCAAGGGGCGCGCCGGCGCCGCGCTCGGCATCGCGGCATTCGGCTCCTTCATCGCCGGAATCCTGGTGACGATCGCGCTGTTCCTGGTCGGGCCGGCGATGTCGGGCGTCGCGCTCGCTTTCGGCCCGGCCGAATACACCGCGCTGGTGCTGCTCGGGCTCCTCCTGGTGACGCAGCTCTCCTCGGGCTCGCAGACCAAGGCCCTGCTGATGGTCTCGTTCGGGCTGCTGCTCTCGACCGTCGGGCGCGATCCGATCTACGGGGCGGAGCGCTTCACCTTCGGCATTTTCAGCATCTATGACGGCCTCAACATGGCGCTGCTCGCGATGGGCCTGTTCGGCGTGGCGGAATTGCTGGTCATGGCGGAAGGCGGCGCCCAGAACGCCGTCCCGGTCGCCCAGCCCACGCGGCTGTCCGACCTGCTGCCCAACGCCGCGGATTGGCGCCGGAGCATCGGGCCGATCCTGCGCGGCACGGGCCTCGGGTTCTTCCTCGGCCTGCTGCCGGGCGGCGGCGCCACGCTGGCGTCGTTCTCCGCCTATGTGGTGGAACGGCGGCTCGCCAAGGAGCCGCAGCGCTTCGGGGAAGGCGCCATCGAGGGCGTGGCGGGACCCGAATCCGCCAACAACGCGGCGGCGCAATCCTCCTTCGTGCCGCTGCTCTCGCTCGGCATTCCGGCCAATGCCGTGATGGCGGTGATCCTGGGCGCGCTGCTGGTGCAGGGCATCACGCCCGGCCCCGGCTTGATCGCGAACCGGCCCGACCTGTTCTTCGGGGTCATCGCCAGCATGCTGATCGGCAACATGATGCTGGTCGTGCTCAACGTGCCGCTGATATCGGTCTTCGTTCTGCTGCTGCGCGTGCCGGGCTCGATCCTGGCGCCGCTCATCATCGTGTTCTGCGTGGTCGGCGCCTATACGCTCTCGAACAGCGTCGCCGAGGTCGTGATCATGATCGGCTTCGGCATCGCGGGCTATCTGATGCGCAAGATCGATCTCGATCCGGCGCCGCTCGTGCTCGCCTTCGTGCTCGGCAATATCCTGGAGACCAATTTCCGCCAGGCGCTGCTGGTCGGCAAGGGCACGCTGTCGCTGTTCTATACCCGCCCGATCGCGGCCTTCCTGATCGCGGTGAGCCTTGCGCTGGTCGGGCTCCAGCTCGCCCGGGCGTTCGCCCAACGCAAGAGCCCGGCAAGCCGATGACGCAAGGCGCTCGGCATGATGGCGCGTCGCGCCCTTACCCCGCCCCCAGCCGCTCCGCCATCCAGTCCGCCGACTGCGGGCGCCAGCGGTAGCCGCGGTTGTTGGCGACGTGGCCGCCGTCCTCGATCACCAGCAGGTCGCACGGGCCTTTGACCTCGCGCGCAAGCCGTTCGGCGTCGCGCCAGGGCACCACGCGGTCGAGCTTGCCGGTGACGATGAACATCGGGCAGGCGATGCGGCTCGCCACGCCTTCGAGCGTCAACGTCGCGGCGTTGCGCTTGGCCTCGGCCTGCGTGGCGCAATGGCTGCGCACCCGGAAGGCCTCGCGCGTGAGCTCCGGCAATCCGTCCCAGGCCGCGCCGAAATCAAAGGGACCCGACAGCGCGATGCAGGCTTTCACCCGCGGCTCGAAAGCGGCGGCGCGCGGCGCGTAATAGCCGCCCAGGCTCACGCCCCACAGGCCGATGCGCGACGGATCGACGTCGTGCCGCGTCTCGATGAAGTCGGCCACCGCCTTGACGGCGGTCTCGTAGTTGCCGCGGATCGGAAAATCATCTTCCGCCTCGCCCTGGCCGGGCCCGTCGAAGGCCAGCGTCGCGATGCCGCGCGCCAGGAACGGCGCCTCGTAGGCGTCGGTCTCTTCCTTGCAGGAGTCGAGGCCGCAGACCATCGCCATGATGGGCGGCGTCGCGACCCCTGCGGGCTTGCGCAGAATGCCGTAAATCGTTTTGCCCTCGAACGGGATCGCGACCCGCTCGCCCGGCGGATCGAGATAGGGCAGGGCGGCTTGGCGGCATGCGACCGCCTTTTCATGGGCCGCCGTCATCTGCGCGGCGTCGTGCACGAACAGGAACTTGGCGAAGTGGTAATACACGCCCGCGCGTTGCAGGTGTTCGCCGGCGCTGCGAAGTTTTCCGCGCGCCAAGGCGTCGCGCCCGATCTGCTCGTGGGTCGCGGCGCGCGCCGACCACGCGCGGCACCAGTCGTCCCAGGAGGTCAGCGACGCGGTGACCTCCTCGAAGTCGGTGAGCACGACGCCGTTGGCGACGAGACGCGGCGCCCAATGCGCAACGGCGGATTGGATGCGTGCATCGGTCATACGCTCGGCTCCGGTGTTCTGGCGATTTGCGACGATGTTCGAGGCTTGGCAGGAGCCGTGTCCTGCGCCCGCTACGGGCGGATCGAAGCCGCAAGCCGCAGCCCGAAGAAGGCCATGCCGGCCTGCGCGAGCCGCAGGGAGGAAACCGGCGCGCCGACCGCCTTGCAGAATGCGGCGATCGGCGCGGCAGCTATCGATTCCTACTCCGCGGCCTGCGACGGCACGGCTTTCGTGTGCACCCAGTAGTTCGGGTCCGACTTGGAGCGCTTGAGGGCGTCCTCGGTCTCGAAGCCGGGCGCCATCGAGGCGTCCGTCCCGGCCAGCACCTGGTGGTGCTCGATGTCGAGCGTGCGCAGCCAGCGTTGCTGGCCCATGGTCAGCGCGACGAAATAGCCGATCTCGACCAGCTCCGGCTCGCTGAAATGTTTGTGCAGGCGGCCCCAGAACTTATCGTCGGTCGGCAAGTCCCAGGTGATGGCTTCCGCGTAGGAGAGGGCCGCCTTCTGCTTGTCGTCATAGCGCGTGGAGGTCTCGAAATTGATCAGATCGCGGTAGTCGTCCTCCACGATGCCGGCCTTGGCGGCCTTCATCGACCGCTGATTGCCGCAAAACTCGCACAGCACCGAGCGCGACACGTAGATGCGGCACAGCTCCTTGATGCTGTGGTCGGCGACTCCGCGGTGGAAGACATCGCGCCAGCTGTTCGCGAAGGACCAGAACACCGCCGGCACATGAGCGCGGACCGCCTGGCTCTCGGGGCGCGGCGTGCCCTCACGGCGGCAGCGGTCGAGCTCGGCAAGCATGTCGGCATCGTGGATGGCGGCCGGGTCGACGTAGCTGATGCGAGGCTTCTTCATGCGTGTTTCCTCCAGAACTGCGATCAAACGCACAAGTCTTCTTAAACTTACGCGTCGCACTTCGTTAATGCGATGTCACCGGATCATCAATAGCCGATCTTGGCGACCTTTGGCGGCGCGAAGTGTCCCACTTTGCCCACCCGCCCACGGTCTTGCCGGGCCTGCGCGGCCTCGGAACGGCGTTTGGGTTCGGAATGGTAAATCCCCTTCAAGGTTACGCTTAAGTTTATTCGACTTTGCACATTTCGTAAACAATACGCCTTCAGTCAAACTTCAGCATAGCGCCAGAACACGGTAGCCGTTCACCGATTCAATACTGTCGGGGCTCCTATATTGGCCGCGACCGATCTGCGAAATCGCAGAAACAACATCAGGAACGTAGCCCCGTGCGCAGCAGCACCATCATCATGATCGCCGTGGCGGCCGTCTTCGGCCTCCTCGCGGTGTTCGTGGCGCAGTCGTGGCTCAATTCCCAGGCCGAGGCGCGCCTGCGGAGCCTCGAGGCCCAGAAGGTGCAGCCGGTGTCGGCGCAGACCATCGTGGTCGCGAGCCGGCAACTGCGCTTCGGCAACGAATTGTCGGCGTCGGTGCTGCGCGAGATGCCCTGGCCGGCGGACGCGGTGCCGCAGGGCGCGTTCCGGTCGATCCCGGAAGTGCTGACCGCCGGCAAGCGCGTCGTGCTCACCGCGATCGAAGCCAACGAGCCGGTGCTCGCCTCCAAGATCACCGGGCTGGGCCAGCGCGCGACGCTGTCGGCGACGATCGGCGAGGGCCACAAGGCCGTGACCATCCGGGTCAACGACGTCGACGGCGTTGCCGGCTTCGTTCTGCCGGGCGACCGGGTCGACGTCATGCTGAGCCGGCAGCTCGAGAAGAATTCGGCGATCAACGACGTGGTGCTCAAGAACACGCGCGTGCTCGCGGTCGACCAGCTCGCCGACGAGCGTTCCGACAAGCCGTCGGTCGCCAAGGCGGTCACGCTCGAGGTCGATCTCGCGGGCGCCCAGAAGCTTTCGCTGGCCAGTCAGGTCGGCACCCTGTCGCTGGCGCTGCGCAAGGCCGGCGACCAGGACTCGACGGCGTCGCGGCCGATCACGCTCGCCGATCTCGTCAACTCGCGGTCCTCCGACGATCCGGACGACCACGGCAAGTTCGCCACCATCTCGGTGACGAGGGCCATGAACAAAACCATCTACAGCGTGCTGAAGGACGGCGGCGCTCGCGCCACCGTGCTCCTGGGGCAGGAGCCGGCGCGCTGAGGGACTATCCGGGCGGATGGGGATTCGCCGGAGACTTGAGCAGATCACAAGGCGGGGAGGCCGATGTGAAGAACCATAAACACCACGATGCCGCGGTGCAGCGCGCCCGGCAGACGGACAGGACCTCGGCCGGGCGGATCGGCGGGCGCCTCGACTGGCGCTCGCTCCTCCTCTCGTTCATCGCGGCTCTCGCGCTTTCGGCGTCGCCCGGGCTGCCGGGCTTCGCCCGCGACGCCATGGCCCAAAAGGTCATCCAGATCGGCGGCAAGCGGACCCTCGCGATCGTGGTCCCGGTCGGCAAATCGGAAGACGTGCGCACCGATTCGAGCTTCGTCGACATCATGATCGGCGATCCCGAGATCGCCGACGTCAACGCCCTGACCGACCGGACGCTCTCGATCCTCGGCAAGAAGCTCGGCACCACGCGGGTGTCGATCTATGGCGAGGGCAAGAAGCTGATCGGCGTGTTCGACGTCGAGGTGTCCTACGATACCTCGGCGCTCGCCGCCGAGCTGAGCCGGCGGTTCCCGACCAACAAGCTGCGCGTCTCCTCCGTCAACGGCCGCATCCTGTTGACCGGCACCGTGAGCGACGGCGTCGTGCTCGATCGCATCCTGACGGTGGCCCGCCAGTTCGGACCGGAGGTCATCAATTCGGTTCAGGTGGCGCAGCCGCAGCAGGTGATGCTCGAGGTGCGCTTCGTCGAGGCCTCGCGCCAGGCCGGACGCGAGCTCGGAGTCCAGTGGAACGTGCTGCCGACGCCCGGCCACCGGCAGAGCTTCGTGGCCAATGTCGGCGACCAGCTGCCGGCGGGCGCTCTTCCGACCGCGGTGGCCGGCGCCGCCGGCGTGCTCGGCGGGGGTTCGCCCTTCGGCTTCCTGGCCGGCAACATGATCGCCAAGGGGCTTCAGATCGACGTCATGCTCAATGCGCTGGAAACGCGCGGGCTGGCGCGCCGTCTCGCCGAGCCCAACCTGGTGGCGCTCTCGGGCGACACCGCGAACTTCCTGGCCGGCGGCGAGTATCCGATCCCGGTGCCGGGGTCCTTCGCGGGCCAGATCTCGGTCGATTACAAGAAATACGGCGTCAGCCTGGCGTTCACGCCCACGGTCCTGCAGGACAGCCTGATCAACCTGAAGATCGAGCCGGAGGTGAGCCAGATCGACCCGACGACCGTGATCACGGTCGGCAGCATCACCATTCCGGCGCTGATCGTGCGCCGCGCCAATACCACGGTGGAGTTGCGCGACGGACAGAGCTTCGCGATTTCCGGGCTACTCGATCACCGCACCACGGACATATTCAGCAAGATGCCAGGCATTGGAGACGTGCCCATTCTAGGACAGCTGTTCCGGTCAAAAGACGTTAACCACTCGACGGTAGAACTTATGGTGGTGGTGACCCCCATCTTAGTCGATCCGTTGACCGATGTGACTTCGCCCGCTTTGCCTAAATTGCCGGTGCCGTTGCTCGATCCTACGCAATTCGATAAGACGATGGTCAAACAAAAAGCCCCGGCGAAACCGCAAGCAGGCGGCCCACAATGACGCAGAACGCACACCATCCGGATGGTCTGCAGGTGGCGCTGCTGACAGTGCATGTCGATCAAGACACGGTAGACCAGATCCGCCAGACGGCGGCCCGCATGCCCTGGGAGCTGATCAATGTGGATTACGGTAACTACTTCTCGGGAGCCAAGCTAACATCTGTTACCCAGCGGGCGATGAGTGCCCAGGCATGTGTCGCAGTGGTTGATTTCGACAGTGATTCCGAGCGGGCGCTGGAGACGGCTGAATTCCTGCGCGAGAACTTCCACCTCAATATTGGGATTCTGGCTCTTTCGGCCAGCACCGATCCTGACTTGCTACTACGCGCGATGCGCGCCGGGTACAGCGAATTCCTGGCCAGGCCTTTCGACCTGGACGAATTGACCGACACACTCATCCGGCTCGATCACCGTTGGGCGAATAGCATGGTCCGGCCGCGGCACTCGGGAAAGATTCTGTCCTTTTTCGGGGCGAAGGGAGGTGTGGGCACGACTACTCTGGCGGTCCAC
>Ga0137415_10008550_pt1 | contig 10147 bp, 7 predicted proteins | sample CZODoug3_1_1_16f_FD_183082 | JGI IMG/M metagenome (GOLD analysis project Ga0137415, IMG submission 183082) | Vadose zone soil fungal communities from Angelo Coast Range Reserve, California, USA - CZODoug3_1_1_16fungal (Hybrid Assembly) | ecosystem: Environmental > Terrestrial > Soil > Vadose... | reverse complement strand
CCATTTTCCCCGCCCCTCGCGCATTTTCAGCTCGCTGGGCACCGCGAGCGCGAAATCGATCAGTGCGTTGTCGAGCAGCGGCACGCGCGCTTCCAACGAAACGGCCATGCTCGTGCGATCGACCTTCGTCAGAATGTCGCCCGGCAGATACGTGCGCCAATCGGTGAGCGTCATGGTGGTGACAAGATCCGCGTCACCGAGGTCGGCCTGCCAGGCGTCAAATGCCTGCTCCACATCGTCGCTCGACGGCGCCAGATCCGCGCGCACGATGCCGCCATATCCTGGATGAGCCGGCAGGAGCATCGTCGCCGCATACCGCCCGAGCCGCGTGCGCCCGAGATCGAGTAACCAATTCCGCCCCGGAGCGCCGTGCGGCAGTCTTCGTGCGAGGGCTCGAAGCACGGGGCGCAGCGGGGGCGGAAGCTCGGTGCGCCCGAGGGTCTCGGCATAGCGGGCGTAACCTGCGAACAGCTCGTCTCCGCCGTCGCCCGACAAAGCGACGGTGACGTCCGAGCGCGCGAGGCGGCAGACGAGGTACGTGGGGATCGCCGAGGAGTCGCCGAAGGGTTCGTCGAACGCAACGATGAGATTGTGGAACAGTGCCGACACATCGGGACGCACGACGAGTTCCGTGTGGTCCGTCCCGAGCGCTGCGGCGACGGCCCGGGCATCATCGGCCTCGTTGAACCCCGGCTCGTCGAAGCCAATAGAAAAGGTGCGGACGCGGCCCCGCGCGTGGCGTGTCATGAGCGCGACGACGGTGGACGAATCGATCCCGCCCGACAGGAGCGCGCCCAGGGGCACTTCCGACTCGAGGTGGGACGCGACCGCCTGGTCGAGGAGGCGCTGCAATTCCGTGATCGCCTCTTCTTCGCCCATCACTTGCGGCCGCGGGGTCGCGCGCCAGAACGGCCCGAGCACGGGTGCCGCCTCTTCGGTCACGTCGAGGAAATGACCAGGCGGCAGCTTGTGGACACCCGCCAGGATGCACTGTGAGTCGGGCACGTAGCCGAAGCGCAGATAGGCAACGGCGGCCGCCGCATCCACGTTGGCGCGCGCGAGCCCTCCCGCGAGCAGCGCTCGCACTTCGGAGGCAAAGCCGAAGGATCCAAGGCGACCCTCGCCACAATAATAGAGCGGCTTGATCCCCATGCGGTCGCGAGCGAGCACGAGGCGGCGTCGCGGCGCGTCCCAAATCGCCAGCGCGAACATGCCACTCAGGCGCGCGAACCCGTGTGGGCCAGCCTCTTCGTAGAGGTGCACGAGTACTTCAGTGTCCGAGTGTGTCTGAAAGACGTGGCCGGCCCGCTGCAGCTCCGCGCGCAGCCGTCCATGATTGTAGATCTCGCCGTTGAAGACGACCCAGATCGTCCCGTCTTCGTTCGAAATCGGCTGATGCCCGCCCGCGACGTCGATGATCGCCAGACGCCGCATCCCGATGGCGACGTCGTCGTCCTGGTAGATGCCCTCATCGTCTGGACCACGATGTGAGAGCACGTCGCACATCAGCTCGACGCGCTCGCGCACCGACTGCCGGTGGATGGCGCCCGCAATACCGCACATGGCTCAGCCTAACGGAGACAAGGGGAGGGCGGCCGATCGCCGGGCCCACGGTGGGCGTGAGACCCACGCCGCGCCGCCCGTGACCCAACCGTCAAACGCGGCCTCGGGTTGCTGCGAGGTATCGAGAAAGCGCGGCAGGGTGAACTGCGGGGAGGCGGCCGCGGCCAACGCCACCTCGCACGTCACCGCGCTGCTCACTCCGGCCGAGGCCAACCAGTCGAACATCGCGGGCGCGTAATCGCCGCTCGGATAACAAAAGTGTCGCGGAGTAGACCCACTGAGCCGCTGGATCACGCGCGCATTCTCATCCAGCTCGCGGCGGAAGAGCGCGGCGTCCCGAGGCGTGCGGTGACGATGCGTATGCAGCTGCACCGCGACGCCGCTGCGCGCGCAATCGGACACCTCGTCCGGAGTCATGATACTCAGCAGGCGCCGTCGCCGCAGCATTCGCGCGTCCCCGCCGAGCCGGGCGGCAAGCTCGTCGAGCAGGGCGTCACGCCGCGCCACGGTGAACGCCGGTCCGCGCGTGGCGGCTACGATGCGTCTCGTGAGCGCCGCCCGCTGGCGTTCGTCGTCGAATCGCACGACCTCGGTGATGCCCATCTCGGGCCACGGCTCCAGCACGCGCGCCGGTCCGCGCCACAGGAGGTAGTCGATCGCCAGCGAATAGATCGGCCCGCCGGCGAGGCAGTAGTACGTCGTCAAGTAAACCGTGGAAGGCGTCCCGCTCGCGCGTAGCAGCGGGAGCGCCGCGCTGTGGAAGTCGGCGCCTCCGTCGTCGAACGTGATCGTCACGGCGAGCGGCGGGAGGGTACCGTCCCGCAGGCGTCGGAGCGCCTCGTCGAGTGGCAACACGGTCGCGCCAAGCTCGCGGAGCCGAGCGAGCCGAGTCTCGAACTGTGCCGGGGTCACGTAGAGACCGGGACGCCACAGATGCTCGTCCTCGAGCGCGAGGCCATGATAGCAGAGAATGGTCAGGCGGCGCCGGCGCCAGTCGCTTTGCCCGACGGCGCGAAAGGCACCGCTGGAGCGCGCGAGCGACAAGGCGGCGCGGCGCAGGCGGCCGGCGAGCGTCATCGGATGACTGCCGCGGTGAGGCCTGCATAGAGCGCCGTCAGCTGTCCCACGACGTGGGCCGCCGTGTAACCGGTCGCCGCTTCATGAGCCGCCGACCCGAGCCGTGTCCGCAACGCCCCATCCGCCGCGAGGCACGCGAGGGCGACGGCGAGTCCGTTCACATCGCCTGGGGCGACCAGGAGTCCGTTCACGTCGTGGGTGATGGTATCCGCCACGCCACCAACTCTGGTCGCGATCACCGGTCGTGCGACGGCCATGGCCTCCAAGATGGAGTTTGGAGACGCTTCGCTGAGCGAGCAGAGCACGGAGATATCGAACATCTCGTGCGCCGTCGGCCGCGAGCGGAGCTCTCCGAGGAAGTGCACACGTGATCTGATGCCGAGCTCCGTCGCCAGCCGCTCCAGTGTGCCGCGCTCCGGGCCGTCGCCGACGAGTGCTGCCTCGAGCCGCACACCGGTGGGAAGGCGCGCGATCGCGCGGAGCAAAGTTGCCTGATCTTTCACCGGCGCGAGGCGGGCCACCATGCCCACGAGCGGAACATCGGTGGGCATTCCGAACGCGCGCCGCGCATCGGCCAGGGCGGCAGCCGGGCGGCGAATGAACGCGGCTGGCTCGAGAAAGTTGGTGATGGTGACGATCTTGTGGGACGACACCCGCTCTTCCCGTCGCAGCAGATCGGCGACGGATGGACTGTTTGCCAGCACGCAGTGGGCGAACGCGTACGCCATCCGATTCACCGTGAGCAATCCCCGGCGCGGCGTGCGCTTCCACCACCGTCGGCTCGCCAACACTTTGGCGCCGGCGAGGCGTCCCACCGGCACCCCCCAGATGTTGCCATAGACATCATGCGTGTGCACGACCTCAACCCCGTGACTCTTCAACCGTCGGGCACTCTCCCAGGCCTGCGCCAGCGCTCGGACACCATACAGGTTCCGCAGGCGCACCACGTCGATGGGCACCCCGAGGGCGTCATACCGTTCGCGGAGGGGTCCATCCGGATGAAAGGCCAGGACCGAGAGTGCGACACGCGCCGGGTCGAACGCCTCGGCAGTGCGGACGGCGTTGAGCTCTGTTCCGCCGATTTCGAAGGAGTTCAACACGAAGACAACGCGCAGCGGCGGGCGTTCTGTCAGCAAGTTACCACACCTCATTGGCAGCGCCCGCTCACGATGGAGTGATTTATCCAATGTTTGCGCGGGGAAATCGTGCGATGACGTGGCACGGGACTTTCCCTTGCGCAGGTCAATGTCTGCATTCGCAGTCGCTGTTGCCATGGCCGGCAGCTTGTTGTTCATCTGGCTGGGCTATCCGGCCATCGTCGGACTACTGGTGCGCGTGCTCGGTCCCCGGCCGGTGGAACGTCGGCGGGCCCATGAACCGCTCCCTTTCGTGTCGGTGCTGCTGGCGAGTCGAGAGCGCGCCGACGTGATCCGAGCGAGAATCGCCAACCTTGTCGCGGGCGACTTTCCGCCCGCACGCCTCGAGGTGGTCGTCGCGCTGGACGGCGACGCCGCCTGCTTCGCGAACGATCTGGAGGGCGCAGCCCCGCGGCTTCGGTGTGTGCGGGCGCCGGCGCCCGGCGGCAAGGCCATCGCCCTGAACGCAGCGGCGGCGGCGGCGTCAGGCGAGGTGCTGGTCTTTGTTGATTCCTTCCAGCGGTTCGCTCCCGATACCATTCGGCGCCTCACAGAGCCCCTGGCAGACCCCACGGTCGGCGCAGTGAGCGGAAACCTCGAGCGTGGTGAGCGCAGGAACTGGTGGGAGGCGATCACCTTGTACTGGCGTTTCGAGCGCTGGCTCCGGGAATGCGAAGCGGCGCTCCACTCGGCGATCGGCGTGACTGGGGCCATCTACGCGATGCGCTCGCGCGACTGGCATCCATTGCCGGCGGGACTGATCCTCGACGACCTGTTCGTGCCCATGCGCCTCATCCTCAATCGCCGCCGGATCGTGTTTGACGCCCGAGCGTCCGCCGAAGACGTGCGCAGCATCGCTCCCCGAGCCGAATTCCATCGCAAGGTTCGGACCCTGACCGGCAACTGGCAGCTCTGCGCCTGGCTTCCGGCCGTCCTCGTTCCTTGGCGCAATCCGGTATGGATTGCGTTTCTCTGTCACAAGGTCCTGCGCCTGCTTACGCCCTTCCTCGGCGCGGTGCTCCTGACCTCGTTGGTCGTTGCGCTCGCTGCACGGATCGGTACGGCCCCAACGGCGATTGGTGTAGTCGCGGCAGCCGCAGCCATCATCGGCCTCGGCTCTCGGTTCAATCCCTCCACCGCGGTATCGGTTGCCGTGCAGTCGGTTATCCTGCTGCCCACCGCCGCTGGGTTCGCGCTGTGGCGGGCTCTGCGCCGTGACTGGACATGGGCAGGACAATGAGTGCCCTACCGCGCTTACAGTGCCGTCGCCTACATGTAACACGATTGCAACAGTTCACATCCCCGCGGAAGCCGCGCATGATTAGGCGATGAGCGACATCAGGAACGCGTTGGCGCTCTCCACGCGAGCGGCGCGCGAGCCGGGGAAGGCCGTGAGCGCCGGCGTCGCCGTGCTGCGCGGACAGCTATACGTGCTGTGGTGCCGGCTGCGCGGTGTCAGATTCCGAGTGGGCAAGGGGTTTCGCGTGTACGGGTCGCTCGACGTGCGTGGTCCCGGTGAGGTCATTTTCGGTGCGAATGTGGCCGTCCTCGGGGATGCGACGCCCCACACGTACACACCCGAGGCGCGCATCGTCGTCGGCGATAACGTCCTGATGGGAACGGCGCGCTTCGGCTGTGCCCGGGAGATCGTGGTGGGCGATGACTGCATGCTCGCCGAGTGCAGCCTGTCGGACACCGACCATCACAGTGCACGGGCAGATCGGAGGTCACCGCTCGCTCCGGTCCGCGTCGCGCCGGTAAGGCTCGCACGGAACGTCTGGGTTGGGCGGTACGCCGCGGTGCTCCCGGGCTGCACGGTCGGGGAGAACTCGGTGCTTGGGCACGGCGCCGTCGTCATGCGCTCCTTCGGCGCTAATCTCATCATTGTCGGAAATCCGGCGAAAGTCGCTGCGCCGATTCCGTCCCTCGAGGCCCGCAGCACTCCCGAGTCGCTTCTCGTTCATTCGGGCAGCGCGTCCTGAGCACGATTGCCCGCGCGCTCAGCACGGCGCAGGTAAACCGGCTCGGCGCTCTGCGCATCCTGTTTGGTCACCAGTCGGTGGGCGGTAACCTGGTGGAGGGTTTGGCGGACTTGGCCCGCGAAGGGGAGCCGATGCCGCTGGTCGTGACGCGGGGCTTGCGCGTCGATTGTGGGGGACGCGGGGTAATGGCCCATGAGTGGGTTGGCGAAAATGGCGCACCTGCCTCGAAGCTCGCGGCCATCGGCGATGCACTGCGCGGCGCGGCGCGGGATGCGAACGTCGCTATCGTGAAATTCTGCTATTCCGACTTTCAGGCCGACTCGGATCCCGACGCCCTGTTCACGGCATATCGAGACCAGATCGCGGTGTGGCGGGTGAGTTTGCCTGGCGTGACTTTCATCCACGTAACGGCACCGACAGTGCGCCCGGAGGGGGCAGTGGTTGGCTGGGTGCGGACCCTGCGCGGGCGGTTCACGATGCGAGCCCGGGCGGCAAAGGTGGCGCGCTATAACGAGCGGCTGCGAGAGGCGTACGGCGGGCGCGAGCCTGTACTCGACCTCGCGGCGTACGAGGCGGCAGGCGCGGAGGGTCTCGAGGTGCCGTTCCTTGATCCGGCGTTTACCGACGACGGCGCGCATTTGAACGAACTCGGCCGCAAGACCGTGGCGCGCCGATTCCTTCACTTTCTCGCCGACTCGGTCGTGCCGCTCGTGGGCCGGTAGCCTACGGGGACGTCGACCCGGGATGAGAACGCCGGTCCGCGGCGCGGCGCGACCGCCGGGGCCTGGCTCGCCGTGGTCGGAACTGCTGGCGCGCTCGCCCTCACACTCACACCCATTGGTGACTCCTTCGCCCACCAAGGGTTCGTGGATCAGCGGCTCGACCTGCGGGACTTCATCCTCAACCTCGGACTCCTGGCCCCGGTAGGCGCTGGGCTGCGCCTGCGCGGCTGGCGACCGGGGGCACTCTTGGTGTCCGTCCTGGCGTTGTCCGGTGGGATCGAGCTGCTGCAGTTTCTTCTCCCCATTGGGCGCGACGCGAGCCTGCTCGACATTGTGGCCAACACCGCCGGCGCCGGCATCGCCGCGTGGGTCGTGCCTCGGATTTCACGGTCACTCGCCGCGTCGGCCGCGGCGGCGCGGTGGCTCGCGGTGACCGTGCTGCTGGCGTGGGGTGCCCAGGCGGCGGTCACAGCGTGGGCCCTACAGCGCGACATTCCGGTGGCGGCGCAGTACCACGGTCAATGGACTCACGTGTTCGGTGGCATGGTGCCGCTGACCGGGGTCGTGACGGCCTTCGCGATACAGGGCCATCCTGTACGGGATGGCGCTGTGCCCAACACCGATACGTTGCGCGCCGCGCTCGCCGACGAGGGCACGGTGACGCTCCAGCTCGCTGTCCGCGATCTCGGGCCGTCGGTGGGGCGCGCCCAGGTGGCAGGGGTGACGAACGGCGCCGGCGACCTCGTGGCCGGCGTCGAGAGGGATGGCTGCCGGATCCGATTCAGATTGCGAATGCGTGGGGAGCGTCTCGGTTTAGGGCCGCTCAGTGTAATGCTTCCCACGTCTTGCCGTGTCGAATCGGGCGCGACGACGATCGCCGGTCGAGCCACGCATGCGTCGCTCGCGATTGCGGCCGCGTGGGACGGCCAGGTACGCCGGGCGATGCTGCGGCTCGCGCCGTCGCTGGGCTGGCGTCTGTTTGCGCCGCGGCGGTGGCGCGGTGGCGCGTGGGATGTACTTGGATCGATTGCCTGGCTGACCGTGTGGGGGGCACCGCTGGCCCTGTGGCTCCGGGCGGCGTGGCCTCCCCCCCGGAATCTCGCGCGGCCGGCGCTGCTCTATGCGATCGGTCTCGTCGGTGGCACGGCGCTCGTCGCGATGGCCAGCGGGCTGGCGGTGGGGACGCCCGGCGACGCCGTCGGCATTGCGCTCGGTTGGTGGCTGGGCGGACTCGCAGCTCGACGGGCGAGATCGCTCAGCTGAGTTCCGTCTTCGAACATTCCAGCCAGCACCCAAGCAAATGCCAGGTATAGGTACAGATACGGCAGGGACTGATAGACGCCGAACGAGGCACACATCATGAACCCGGCGAGACCTGCCTCGAGGTAACGAAGATCGAAGCGCCATTCCTCGAACCGTGCCGGAAGCCGCCGGCGCACAAGTGCTATGCGCCGAAAGACGGACCCGAGCATCGCGAGATACAGGAGCAGACCCGGTATGCCGGTCTCCGCGGTGATGGAGAGCCACGTGCTATGTGTGGCCCACTTTCCCTGCACGTTGGCCCATTCGGCGCGTAGCAGCGAGTAATCAAAGTGCGCGTCCGGATACGCTCCCAGGCCGATGCCGAACAACGGGTGATCGGAGATAATCGCCGCGGCCACCTTCCAGATGGTGTAACGGTCGTGAGCGGATGCGTCAGTAGGCATCTCGTACATGCCGCCGATCCGCTCCCAAACCGACGACGGGGCGAACAGCACGACGGCACCGGCCGCCACGACGAGCAGCGCGATCACCCGAAGGTTGGGCCGCGAGCGCAAGAGCAATAGGACGGCGAAGAGTGCGAGCCCCAAAAACCCCGCCCGCGACTGTGTGAACATCACGCACAACGGCAGGATGAGCATGCCGGCGGCGGCGCCGGCGCGTTGCCAGCCTCTCGTCGCCGACTGCAGCGCCACGACCGTAAGCCCGAGCATGAGGATCGTCAGGGTCGCAAAATCGTTCGGGTTCGAGAACACAAAGTTCCAGGCATACCGTCCCATGTGATCCTGTCCGGTCACGATGTTGTACAGGATCCCGCGCACCGGATACAGCGCGAAAATGCCGAGATAGACCACGAGGAAGGTGCGTATTTGCGATCGCGTGCCCAGCACGTTCACGGCCCCAAAGAAGATCAGCCAGATCTTCCAGAAGTCGATCAGCCGGTCGCTCACCGTGGGCCAGTAATTGGACGTGAGGCTTCCGAGTGTGGCCCAGACCAGGAACAGACCGAAGAAAAGCACCGGTGCGGGGCAGCGTATCCGCCGGCCGCCGAGGACGAGAGAAGCGAGCAACACCAGCACGGCGGCGAACCCGATGGGCGCCTTGTAACTGTGGATGGTCCAGACGTAGACGATCAGCGCACAGAAGTCGGGCGTCCACGTTGCGCCCCCGCCGGGAAGGCCGAGGCGGCCGTGCAGGAGCGTTTGCAATGCGCTCGGCTGAGCGTCTTCGGACGGACTCCGATCGGTCACGACGATGCGGTCGGTCCCGCCGCCAGACGGCGCAACTCCACGTAATCGAACTTGCCGGCCGGACTTCGCGGAATGGCGTCCAACACTTCGAAACGCGACGGCCACATGTAGCGGGGCAGCTCGATCGCGCAGTACTGCCGCAACCCCTCGAGCGAGCCCCCGGGGCGTAGCACGACGCAGGCGAGAATCCCGTCTCCGCGCTGTGGATCGGGCCGCCCGACGACGACCGCTTCCTGTACCTGACCGGAAGAGAACAAGACATCCTCGATCTCGTCGGGACTGACGCGATAACCCAGCGTCTTGATCATGCGGTCCCGTCGGCCAACGTAGTAGAGAAGACCTTCGGCGTCAGTCCGCACCAGGTCGCCCGAGTACGCGGCGCGCGCCAACTGCGGTCGATCGTCCGGCGCGAAGGGATTGGCGCGAAAGACGCGTTCGGTACCCTGCGGATCCTGCCAGTATCCCAGCGCCACCGTGGGACCGGCGTGGACGAGTTCTCCCACCTCACCGGGCTCGGTGCGGCTCCCATCCTCCCGCACGACGTAGACTTCCGCACCGGGTACGGCTGTTCCCATGGAGTCGGGGTGGACGTCCACGAGACGAGGGGGCAGGCACGTGCTCCGGAAGACCTCAGTGAGACCGTACATCAGGTACAGGTCCGCCTGTGGTTGGGCCGTCCGCAGCTGGCGGACGGCGTTGGGCGGCAGGCGTCCTCCAGCGTTGGTCAGGATCCGGAGTGCCGGCAGACGTCGTTCGCGAAACCCCCGATTAGCGAGCAGCTGCATCCAGAGGGGAGGCACGCCTGCGACGACTGTAACGTCCTGATCGAGCAGCCACGTCGTTATTTCGGTCGCGAGACTCGACCGCTCAACCACCAGAGTCGCTCCCGTCGCGAGGACGCTTGTCAGCTGGTTGAATCCGTAAACGAAGCTGAAGGGCAGCAGGCTGGCCACCCGGTCTGCGTCGGTGATCGGGAGATAGGACAGCACCGTCCGGACCCCTGCCCACAGGTTTCCGTGACTGGACAACACGCCCTTCGGCTGACCGGTCGATCCGGACGTGTAGATGATCTGCGCCGGATCCCGCGCCGATCGGGAGACGGGCTCGAAGGTCCCAGCGTCCGTCAGCTCGGCGACGTCGAGGATGGGCACGGCGAT
>Ga0137415_10008549_pt1 | contig 10147 bp, 8 predicted proteins | sample CZODoug3_1_1_16f_FD_183082 | JGI IMG/M metagenome (GOLD analysis project Ga0137415, IMG submission 183082) | Vadose zone soil fungal communities from Angelo Coast Range Reserve, California, USA - CZODoug3_1_1_16fungal (Hybrid Assembly) | ecosystem: Environmental > Terrestrial > Soil > Vadose... | reverse complement strand
CGAGCTAGGTAATGGCTTATGCGGGTTCTCCTGATCAACCACTCGCCCAAACAAAGCGGGGTGGCCGTGTATGCCTCGAATCTTTATCGAGAGCTCATGACTGAAGGTATTCGAGTTGAGATTGCTGATATCTCTGACCCGTCTGGTCTTGGATTTGTTTCAAGTCAGGCTCACAGGATTAGGCGTTCCATAGAGATAGCGAATGGGCTTCTAAGGCTACCCAGGGGTTTCGACGTCTACCACGCAACAAGTCAGACTATCGCGATATCTCATGCCTTACTAAAGCCAACAGTAGTCACGATTCACGATACCGCTGCCTTTCTATCATACAAAGATATAGTTGCTAGCATTTTCTTCAAAATGGCCCTAAGTTTCGCGAAATCAGCTGAGATGGTAATTTGTCCTTCAGCCTTTACTCGAGAGGAAGCCGTGTCACGATTAGGAGTGAGTCCAAGTAGGGTTGTTGTCATACCGCTTGGGGTAGATCACTCTCTCTTTCACTGGAGAGACAAGGGAGAAGCGAGAAGAAGGCTCTGTTTGCCACACGATGTTAAACTGATTCTCAGTGTTTCGACCACTTTGAAGCACAAGAATCTGCCCGTTCTCTTGAGAACATTTCAACTAGTGAGGAAGAGGCACCCCACTGTCAGACTAGTTCGGGTCGGCGCCCCAAGTCCAACGACCCTGGAGCTCAGCACACTTGCAGAACGGCTTGGCATAGCTGATTGCATCACCTACATGAAGCCAAGCAACGAGGAGCTTGCAGTTCTTTACAATGCATGCGATGTTTTCGTTCACACGAGCATGTATGAAGGCTTCGGTACCCCACTGGTGGAAGCTATGGCATCTGGTCTTCCAGTCGTCGCCTCAAATGCCGCCTCCATTCCAGAGGTCGTGGGAGATGGAGGAATCGTGGTTGATCCACTCGATCCTGATGGATTCGCATGTGAAGCAACGAACATCCTTACCGATGAAATACTCGCGAAACAAATTACAGAGCGAGGCATGATAAGGAGTCAAAGTTTCAGCTGGGAAAAATGTGCGAGGGACACCTTGAAAACTTATGAAGCTGCCTCTCAATGAAGTCCCAGAGGATGGGTTGTCGTATCTCTATGTACCTTCAAATTATCCAGCAGGCTCGACATTGATTTACAGCGACGCTGACTCCCTCGCGCCACAAGCAAAAGTCCCTGTCACAACTGTAGACTCGCTCGTGTTGATGATCGCGGTCAAAAGAGTACACTGGATGAAAATTGACGTTGAAGGAATGGAAACAGCAGTTATTGCTGGGTGCAAGAATGTCATACGAGATCACAAGCCCAAGATAATGATTGAAACAATGAACAATGACGTTGTACAATATCTTCGTGAAAACGGCTATCATGTCTCTCCATGAGAGGAGTTATCGGCCCAGTCTACGCGTACCCCGTTCCACTTTCAAATTGATCTTTCCATCTGTTGGAATATCCCCAAAAAGGCATGTTCCCGCACTTTACATTGGAAGCCGCGGACTATTCCCCCACGAGTACGTAAGAATAGCTTGGCGAATGAGAGACTGGAAACTCGAAAGAAAGGAAGCTGATTCCTACGTAGTTCGACATCGCGATGACTCGTTGCTTTTGACGAGTGCACGGGTAGGAGACATAATTTGCGAATGGAACCAGTGGGAGAGGTACTACCTGCCTGAGTTCAGCCTTGATGGAAAGACAGTTCTCGATGTTGGTGCAGGTTGCGGGGAAACCGCATATTTCTATTTCTTGCACGGAGTCAAGCGTGTTATAGCGATCGAGATGGATCCGGTTCATGTGGAGCACCTGAAGAGGAACTCCGAGCTTAATTGTTGGAACAGTGAGACCCGCGAGCTCAGGATTATTCCAAGAGCATTTGAGCTAGAAGATCTCGAAAGAGAGAAATTCGATTTCGCTAAGATTGACATTGAGGGGGGCGAGGCCAATTTATTGAAACTCGATACGATCGAATTTCCTGTGGCCTTGGAGGTTCACGGAGTCGAATTGCGGAGGCTGCTGATGCAGAAGTTCGGACTATCGATATTCGTAAGATCTCATCCCTTGGAAGACGTTTGGCTCCTGGGAAACCATTCCCGTTTTTCGGTTTTGGACCAGAGATCGAATCCAGGCTTTGGCCACTCACACTCAGGTCGGGGCTTGCGACGAGCACGTAACGTGGGCAATCCGTTGCTACAACATAAGATCATCGGAAAAAGCAGGATATGACATTGACCAGCAATGGCAAGATCCTTCATTTGAGTATCCATCGGTTGATCATTTGGCGTCGCCTAATGTTGCGGTAGGTCTTGGCGATATAGTAGAGGAGGATGCTGGATGTGACGCTCCACACGGCGAAGATCCATCTAAGCTCTACAGGTCCCACTAGAATGAAGAAGATGCTAACGATCAGGGCGACAGAGTTCGCTGAGAATGTAAGCAGCAATAGAAGTCTCGGATTCATTTCTCTCCTGAATTTCTCTAATGCAGCGGCACGAGCCCATAGTTCTTACCCCTCACTATGAGTAGTGAGAGTGAGTGCGTGATCGTGAAGGTCAGCGGCGGTTCAGGGTTCTACCACGCAAACTTGACTCTCACAGTGCAGTATCTAGCACATGTCAATGTAGTCTGGGACACTGGCAACCCCGGCGGCTGCTATACGCCAGTAACGATTAGCACTCCGGGAAAAACCCGTTTCGATTTCACTTGCTGACGAATGGTTCCCGCTAGGAGCATACTGTAACGGTCCGGATTCAACGGCGTTAACAGCGATACTCCGCGACGGAAGGATATCCTAAGGCGTTTTGGTAAGAGGCGGTCGTCGGTGTCTCGTTCTGAGCATACCGACTGCTCCAACGATGACAACTGCTGTGATTAGAACGAAAATACGAGCGTCGTTCAGAAAATTGAAAGCGTTGTTGAAGGCGTTGATAATAGGCTCGAACGGACTGTGGCTTGGAGGTATCGACAACCACCATTTGTTGGCCGAGTTAGGGTCGAAGGTCGAACTGTCGGACCTTAGCTGTTGTTCCGTGAATCCTCCCTTAGGCGAGGGGGGAAGCGTTAACGACTGACCAGACCTCATGGACAGGGTGCTGTTGGACAGAGGATCAAAGAACGTCACGTTTCCCTGATACACCTGTATTGTCGTGGTACCGTTCGGAAGAACCTCGGCGGTATACTCCGTACCCTTGTGAATAACGAGCCCTTGAGGGGGTACAGTGACCTCTTCCCCTCTGCGGGGCGGGCCGCCCGCCTCTTTCAAAACGTGAATGGCGCCCTCTGCTAGGAGCATAAGAAATGGAGTCGCCGTACAACCGGCCCCTGTCGTGCAGGCCAAGAGCTCAGCCAGATGGATTATTGCAAGCTCCGCTTCGATCAAGTTCGAGAGTGAGGGACAGGGAGATGATGGTCTACAAGGGGCAGCGGGCTTGCCTCCTCCGGAGCATGCGCCATTGTATGTATTCGCGCCAGTACAGAATCCACTCAACCAATTATCAAGCGCCTGGGATGCGAGCGGTGGGCTCGACGGAGCGGGAGCGGCGCTATACCAATCGAGTGCATTGGAGTTTATCGACAAGTCAATTGTCTGCCCGTCACTTGTCGTCATGTGGAGAATCGCGTTAATGTCGTCCCCGGTTAGAACCAGATCCCCAGAATTGACGGTTCTGTCAGATGACGCAACCTGATACTGGCCAGATGCTATGTCTGTGATGTTCGCATTCCGACCCTGGCCGATAGTCATCGAAGGGGTCACTGTCATGTCGACTGGTGGAGCATAGCGAAGAGTTGCGGTACATGGCCCTGAAGGGGCGGGCGTTGGTCCGGTTGCGACGTAGTGGCAATTGGTTCCCCACACAATCTCGTAATTTCCAGTAGTTTGTGAGGATGGAACATGAATGGTCCAGTCAGTGGATGCACAAGTATTAGATCCCAGGGGTCCCCACACTGGGGTTACAAATGCCCATGAAGATGCATTGCCAGTCGCGAATAGCGTGCCAGCCTCGACTCCGCTGGAGTCATTACAAATTGTGAGGGGAGCACTACCGTATGAAGAGAGGGACTCGCCTGGTGTAACTACTATTCTGAGCCTGTAAGTGGTGGTGTTGATGGCATGGACATGGTAGAAGGGAATCAACACAGTTGAGAGTAGAATCATCACGGCCGCGATCTTGAAGATATTTCTCATAGAAATAGGCGAGCTATTACCCCGCTGGTCAAGATTGAAATGCTTTGGGTAAGCCTCCAGGGTCACTCAACGGGCGTCGATGAGGTTTCGACTGCGGAAACTCTTGTTGTTTCCCCAAGCCATAAAAGGACTGAGCACAGAAAGAACTCCGTCGACAGGAGAATCTGAATCAAAAAAACGTTCGACAATTAAGAATTGCTAACACTTGTGGCTAGGAATGCCTGGTAGGCACGTATTGTCGAAGGGAGTGTTTTGAACAAGGCCGCGATCATTGGGACAGTAATAGCAATCGTTTTTGTTACTGGCATAGTCGTTAATACTTTCTTTTTCACGACACCACTAACTCCTTTCCAGCCTGTCTCTTTTCAGTCCAAGGGCGTAACTGGTTACATCTTCCCTAGCTCGAATCTTCAGTCGTCTATCTCCACTAAGGTTGGTGAAACCTTCATCGTCCAACTCACGTCGAGCGGAGATTACGAGTGGATTGTCACTACAAGTGGCGGAATTCACTTCCTCAACTATACCGTGGTCGGCATGAGCCACCAGCCTGCTGGTGAAGTAAGGAATTATTTCTTCACAGCTGTTCAAGCAGGCAGCCAGACAATAACCCTGCAGCACCAACATGGGTTACGGCCGAAGATCGTTTCGTCTACGATCAAGATCAGTGTTTCGGTCTCGTAAAAAGGAATACGCACTACAGTCCCAGGCATATTTCGCCTTAGTACAGGGGCCAGCTATCCCAACAGGCGCACAGTAGAAAAAAAATTACGGAGAAAGCTGGACATGACGGCACCAGCAACGACCAAAACAGGGTAGACTAAGGTAGAGAATGCTATGATCGGCTATCGTTGGCTGTAACGGACCCACTCAAGGGCTAAATCTCCACCGCCACCCAATATCCTATGTTGAAGCTCGCCAGACGATACTTACTATTCTCCATTGCCCTACTGTTCCTGGCAATAGGTTCAGGATACGTCCAGACCAAGGCCTCTCCTGCTCAGACGTCCGAGGCCAAATCTTCCCTAAATTCGACGAGCCTCGTTCTCCCAACCCTAATCAACCCTAACAACGCGCCGGTCGATGCATCCCAACCCCGGAACTTATTGAACAATCAAGCGCGTGTATATCCGCATCACACTCTTCCAGGAAATGTTCCCTTAGCTAACTCTCCCGGTCTCCCTTCGTCTCTGGCTCCCGCGAACTATGATGAGCAGATTGGGATGACATTCACACAGAGCTTCTCGAGCATGGCATGGAACGTAACCGCCGTTGCGCAATCAGACACTAACGGATATGGTCCCGCATATCTATTGAACGGCCTATCGACGGCGGGTTACTGGTATCAAGTCGGAATATCCTATGACTGGCCCTACGCAGCAGGTGGATACAACCCCGGCTTCCACTTGAGCTATAACGTGTTCGACTCGGCCGGTCATGTAGTCCTCCCTTCTAATGGTGGAGGTGGAGTATCTGATTTTTCTGGCGTGGTCAATTCTGGAGATCCGGTTCTCTTGAACCTCTACTTCAGCGGCGGTAGTGTGATTATGCTCGGTAAGGACATGAAGACTAGTGCTCTCGCTTGGACGAGTTACACTAACAAAGGAGCAAGCTCGTTCACAGGGTCCCAATCATCCTTTGCAAACTCCAATGGATTCTTCACTGGTCTGATGACAGAATGGTATCATACAAAACCGTACAATGGCACTGAGCAAGCTGTCACATATTCAGAGTCCGACTTCTCACTGTCCTCAGCTTGGATGTGGATTGGAGAATGGAATCCGAGTACAGGTCAGCGGTTGTTTCTGGACGCCACCACGTCGACCGTAGATTATACCTCAAATCCGACGCTGCTCCACTCCTTCTCTTCTCATGGAGCATCCGAGGCCAGCAACGCGCATACTCTAATCACAGGCTCCTTGGGCTGCGGAGCAGCAGCAAGTCCAACCAACCCAAACAGTCTCGTATGTAATGGTCTCGGACCAACAACGATCGGATTATCCTGGGGCCAGAGCAGCTACATTCTCCTCAAGCATTATCAAGTCCAACAATCAACAACGGGTCCAACAGGTCCCTGGACAACCCTCGACACAATGAGCACAAAGTCCAACACGACCGACTACTTCCGGAATCTCAATCCGGCCACTACCTATTGGTGGCAAGTCGTCGATGTCGACTGTTGCGGCGCTAACGCCACGACCAACGTCCTCGGGATCAAGCAATCTAGCGTGGCAATACTGAGCAAAGAGCCGATCAGCGATACGACATACACTTTCTCCTGGAAGAACAATGCGAACTATACAGGATCCGTTGCCTTCGATTCCTACAAGCTGGAGGAATCAGTCAGCGGCGGTAGCTACTCCGTCGTGTTCAACACATCTACGTTATCGGAAAGCAGTTACACCTTAACGCTAGCTTATGACACTCAATATTATTTCCGGCTGGTCACCACAGACAAGTGTTCCACATGCTCCAGTCCCGGCATCTCCAACTCAAACTCCGACAATGTCACTCTGCGAACCCCACTACAACTTGCCGCTCTAGCGACCGGGCCGCCGCCAGGATCGGCTGACGCGAAGCAAATCGTCTCATTCACATGTAACGCCGCCGGAGGCGTCCCTCCGTACGAATACTCATGGAGCTTCGGCGACGGATCCACTGGTCAAGGCCAAACCACGACTCACAGCTACGACAGCGATGGGACCAAGAACGTGATCTGCACCGTCACTGACAGTTTGCATAGCTCCACCCTCGGCATCACATCAGCAAGTATACTCGCTGATCCGACAATATCCTCCCTAGAAGCCAGTCGAAGCTCAGTAGACGTCGGACAAATAGTCCAGCTCACCACGCAAGCCAACGGCGGGTCTGGAGGCTTCACCTATGACTGGTTGAATCTTCCCCCTGGATGCGTCTCAATATCTAGCACTTACTTGTCATGCCAGCCTACTAGCGCGGGAATGTTCCTGTTCTCGGTAAGTGCGACCGACTCGAACGGATTCACTGTTCAGAGCAGTGTCTCAACACTTACCGTCTACGCAGATCCCTCAATATCCCTTTTCATAATCTCGCCGAGCAGCATCGACCTTGGGCAGAGCATTTCCACGGAAGCGACGGCGTCTGGAGGTAGTGGAACATTATCATATTCCATTTCTGGGCTGCCAACAGGATGCGTTTCCACAAATAGTGCATCCTTATCATGCACTCCTTCAGCGACCGGGGTCTTTCTGCTGAGTGTGGGCGTTACTGATTCGAATGGATTCACAATGGTCAAAGGTCCAATTCCATTAACGGTGAATCCTGATCCCACAGCCACGATCATCGCATCCTCGAGTGCCGTTGATGCCGGTCAGACCATCACACTGACGGTCTCGGTGAAACATGGAACCGGGCCCTACTCCTACTCATACCAGGAACTGCCACCCGAATGCTCGTCGACCAGCATGAACTCTCTCACCTGCAGTTTCTCCACGAGCGGTTCATTCTCCCTAAGTGCGACGGTAACAGATAGTCTCGGGGAAAGCGCGTCATCCTCCCTCAACCTTACAGTGAGTCCTGACCCATCCTTGTCCTCCTTCGCCACCTCAAGCTCGACAGTCAGTATGGGCGAAGACACTACAATTGCCGTCTCAATAGCAGGAGGAACAGGTCCGTTATCATACTCCTATACCGGACTACCTCCAGGCTGCTCGTCCACAAACTCCGCAACTCTCACATGCCATCCCTCGTCCACCGGGAACTACGCCATCAAAGTCACCGTCACCGATCAAGCAGGAAAAACAGTAACTGGATCTGTAAACATAGTAGTCGGACCGCAAAAGTATCTCGGCGTCACTCTTCTCAGTTGGGTAATCATTGCGGTTGCAGGAATAGCGGTCAGTGCTTCACTGGTAGTCCTGAGACACTGGAAACGAGGAATACGCACCAGCTAATGTACCAATATGGCTGAGGAGCTGAGGCATTCGTAGTTGCCAAGGGCCCCGCCTAGACCCATTTGTCCCAATTGCGGTAGCGGTAATCCTCCAACATTATCGGTCTGCTGGAAATGCGGCGCGAACCTACCATCTACTCCATTGCAACAATATCCGGCGCCCATAGCTGGTCCTTCTATCCCGGTAACTGCTTCTGCGCCTCCCACTACCTTCCAGACTCAACCAACTCCAGTGCCAGTCCCGTCCACGTCGTCTTACACGCATGCCTCGAATGATACATTGCGTGAAATGGTCGAGTCGAAGAGGAGGAGAGAGGTGAATCACACTAAGACAGGTTTACTATTGCTGATTATCGGTTCAATCGTAACGCTCGGTATATTCTCCACGTTTCTAATTGGTCCGATCGGGTTTGTCTTCATCATCGGTTCCTTCCTGAATCTTGTTGGTGTGATATCGATCATTCTTGGTCGTCACGGATTCGGACCAAAACACTCGAGAAACATGATCCTCAGCATAATACTGTATGCCGTCGCCATCGTTGCAGGTATAATTACCAATATCGCATTCATCACTTCCATTTTTCCCGCATATCTCAACCGGGCACAAGTCAGCTCGGCCATCACTGCCAATGCAGTAGCTGACGCTTACATGATCCTCTTCATCGGCACGCTAGTGTACTCCTCAATATCCGGATTGGCGCAAGTATTCCTGATCTACGCCCTCCAACAATTGAAGGGACGCATTCTCCTTTGGACGGCGTACGTCGCGCAAGTCACAACAGGCATCCTCACAACGCTAACAACTCTCTCTGGACTCGCCAACGCAGCTGGACAAGCCGTTGCCGCTGGACGTTTCAACCCTGCTCCTGTGGACAGCTTACAAACGCAGTCATCCATTCTTCGGCTCGTTGTGATAGTCCCTATCGTGCTGGATATTAGCGCGTTTTACTTGGCATTGTCCCGGATCAAACGTGGAGAGATACCCGAATCCATGACGGTCACAGGGACACCAACATACTGAAACGTCCCCCAATTATATTTTCTTCATGGGGTCCAAGGCTCTGCTAGACCAACTCGCTCATTTTGAGCTCTGATCGGCAAAATACGCACACCTTTTCTGGCCCCCGATATCTCCCTCGTAAATTTCCGCTATGTTTAAATGAATAATACCATTTCCGCAAAATGCTTTTCCTATCATAATGCACGAATTAGAACAGTTCTCGCTCATTTTGAGGCGCCTGAGAAAATAAAATTGCAGAAATAGGGGTGGGTAGCACCTCAAAGTTCAAGACGTGAAAGAGACTCTCCGAATATCTTCGGACCGACAAGGTACCCTCACTTTCTTACATTCCTGCCTCATCCTTCCTGGAAGCCAGAATTATGAGGCTAAGCTTTCAGACAGAAGGATAGAAACAAACAAATGAAAAAAACTGGGCTTCTCATAGATTCTGTGAAGGGAGAGACCGCACTCTCAATCCTGAACGAGCTAGACCTAGTTGACCGGCGCTTCAAGGTTGGACGGACCAAAAGCAAGCTGCGGATTCCCTTGGCTCGACTGCCGAACGTGCTTGAACGGGAACTGATCGAGACCCGAATAGGAAAGTTCTCCACGGCAGAGGACGAGTATGAACCACACCCTGAAAAACCGGAATCCTTAGATGAAGCTCTCGCGCTTCTGCCGCCCGAAGCACGAGCTTCCTTACCTAGGGCCTTTGACATTATCGGTGACCTAGCCATAGTAGAGCTTGCCCCAGAAACCATGGCCTACCAGAGCCTGATCGCTCATGCGCTAATGACTGTACACACGAACGTCAAAGGCGTCTACTCCAAAGCGGGACCAGTCTCGGGTGAAGAAAGAGTCAGACCACTGAAACATCTGGCTGGCGAGGCAAGGACCAGCACGATACACAAAGAGTTCGGTTGTAGTTTCAAGGTCGACATTGCAAGAGCCTTCTACAGTCCAAGACTGTCCGGCGAGCACAAACGCGTCGCAGATCTCGTCGAGCCGGGAGAACACGTAATCGA
>Ga0137415_10008548_pt1 | contig 10147 bp, 7 predicted proteins | sample CZODoug3_1_1_16f_FD_183082 | JGI IMG/M metagenome (GOLD analysis project Ga0137415, IMG submission 183082) | Vadose zone soil fungal communities from Angelo Coast Range Reserve, California, USA - CZODoug3_1_1_16fungal (Hybrid Assembly) | ecosystem: Environmental > Terrestrial > Soil > Vadose... | reverse complement strand
GGAGCAGAAACCCTGGAAATTTTGGAGCGTTGGGGCGTGCAGACACTGCAGGTGTTAGCGGCTCTGCCAGTGCTGCAGCTTTCAGAACGTCTTGGGCAAGAGGGCGTGCGCCTGAGCGAGTTAGCGCGTGGAGTCAGGCAGCGTTCGCTAGTGCTGGCGCAAGCGTCTTCCCATTTTGCAGAGGAGATGGAACTGGATGACGCCGTGGAAGAGCTGGAGCCGCTATCGTTTTTGCTGGGGCGGTTGCTGGACCAGCTTTGCGCGCGGTTGGAAGCGCGAGCGCTTGCGGTGCGCTCCGTGCGAATTCGATTCGAACTGCAGCCGTCGTTTGAAAAAGATTTCCAGACGCTGAAAGAAGATGTACGCACGAAACCAAGCGCGAAGCATTACGAAAAAGTTCTGACGCTGCCGGTGCCAATGCGCAATGCAAAGACGCTGCTGAAATTGTTGCGTCTGCAACTGCAAAGCAACCCTCCGCCAGCGCCAATCCAGAAAATCTATATGACCGCGGATGCCGCGGCGCCGCGCGTCGCGCAGAACGGATTATTTGTGCCATGCGGGCCAGACCCGGAAAAGCTGGAAGTAACGATTGCGCGCTTGGGGAAATTGGTCGGAGAAGGGAATTTAGGTTGCGCGGAATTGCTGGATAGCCATCGCCCGGAAAGTTTTCGCATGAAGCGCTTCGCCGTCGCCAACGAACAAAAGCGACGGGGCGGGGAACGTGAGCCAAATATTAAACAAAACTCTGAATCATGCACGGCTATAACCGCGTTTCGCGTGATGCGGCCAGCGCAGGCTGTTCGGGTGGAAATGAAGGAACAGCAGCCGACGCGTGTTTATTTGCGAGGGTTGCGCGGCGAAGTGGTGGCGGCTTCAGGACCATGGCGCAGCTCGGGAGACTGGTGGCTGGAAGATGCCTGGCATCAGGACGAGTGGGATTTGGCCATTACATTTCCGGTGACGCCAAAAGCAAGCAACCAAAAGAGCGCGGAATGTCCGGTGCAAGGACTTTATCGGATTTATTACGACGCGCTGAAACAGGAATGGTTTTTGCGCGGAGTGTATGACTGATGTACACGGAACTTCATGCGCGCTCCGCATTTAGCTTTCTCGAGGGCGCTTCTGTGCCGGAAGAATTGGCGGCGGCTTGCAAAGCGCATGAAATGTCCGCAATGGCCGTGCTGGATCGCGATGGGGTTTACGGCGCACCGCGTTTTTACCTGGCAGCGAACAAAATCTCCGTGAAGGCCCACATTGGCGCCGAGGTGACTTCTGCTTTCGGGTGGCGCTATCCGCTGCTCGTGAAGTCGCGCGAAGGCTACCAAAATCTGTGCCGCTTGATTACGCGCATGAAATTGCGCGCTGGACGCAAAGGCGAAGGCCACATCGAGCGCGAAGACCTTGCTGCACAACATGCGGGATTGATTTGCCTCACGGGCGGCGAAGAAGGACCGCTCGCGGCGGCTTTGGCGAACGGCGGAATTGCGCAGGGAACGGAGTGCGTGCGGCAATTGTGCGATCTGTTCGGGCGCAAAAATGTTTATGTCGAGCTGCAACGCCATCATTGCCGAGAGGAAGAAGCGCGCAATCAATCGGCTGTCGAGATTGCGCGGAAATTATCTCTGCCGCTGCTGGCCACAAATGGTGTTTGCCATGCCACGCCCGACGAGCGCGAATTGCTGGACGTGTTTACCTGCATTCGGCATCACCACGTGCTGGCCACCGCCGGGCGGCTGCTGAGCCGGAATTCGGAGCGGCACCTGAAATCACCGGCGGAGATGCAGCGATTGTTTGCGGATTTGCCGGAGGCGATTGCGAATACGCAAGAGCTTTCCTCGCGCCTGCAATTTACGTTGCAGGATTTGGGGTATGAGTTTCCCCGCTATCCGGTGCCGGAAGGCAGTTCGCAAATGCAGTTTTTGCGCGAGCGCGCCTATGAAGGCATGCGTGAGCGCTATGGTTCCGAGAATGAAAAGGCGCAAAAACAAATCGACCGCGAACTGGCCCTGATCGAAAAACTCGATCTCCCCGGATATTTTCTGATTGTTTGGGACATTGTGCGTTTTTGCCGCGAAAAAAATATCTTGGTACAGGGGCGCGGCTCGGCGGCGAACAGCGCGGTGTGTTATGCGATGGGAATTACGGCGGTGGATCCGGTTGGAATGGAGCTTTTGTTCGAACGATTTCTTTCCGAAGAGCGCGGCGAGTGGCCGGACATAGATTTGGATCTGCCCAGCGGCGATCAGCGCGAGCGCGCCATCCAGTACGTGTACGAGCGCTACGGAAAATTGGGCGCGGCGATGACCGCGAACGTGATTACGTATCGCGGGCGTTCCGCCGCGCGCGAAATTGGCAAAGCGCTGTCGTTCGATGCGGAAACGCTGGCGCGGCTGGCGAGTTTGGTCGGCGCGTGGGAATACAAAGACGAGAACGACACTTTCGAACGCCACTTCCACGACGCCGGCTTCGATATCCGTCACCCCAAAATCCGCAAGTTTTTCGAACTCTGTATCAAGGTGCAGGATTTGCCGCGGCACTTGGGACAACACTCGGGCGGCATGGTGGTGTGCCAGGGGCAACTCGATTCCGTGGTGCCGCTGGAGCCGGCGACAATGCCGGGGCGCGTGGTGGTGCAGTGGGACAAAGAAGATTGCGCGGACATGGGCATCGTGAAAGTGGATTTGCTCGGACTCGGAATGATGGCAGTGCTGGAAGATTCGCTGAAATTAATTCGCGAGCATCGATCAGAAGAAGTGGATTTGGCGAAATTGCCCGCGGACGACGAAAAAGTTTACAGCACGTTGCAAAAAGCGGACACGGTCGGAATGTTTCAGATCGAAAGCCGCGCGCAGATGGCATGCCTGCCGCGACTGAAGCCGGTGAAATTTTACGACATTGTGGTGCAGGTGGCGATTATCCGCCCCGGCCCCATTGTGGGGAAGATGGTGCATCCGTATTTGAAGCGGCGGCAGGGGCGCGAGGCTCGGGAGTGTTTGCATCCTTCGCTGGAGCCGGTGCTGGCGCGGACTTTGGGCGTGCCGCTGTTTCAGGAGCAGCTGCTGCGCATGGCTATGATCGCTGCGGGATTTACAGGCGGGGAAGCGGAGGAGTTGCGGCGCGCGTTTGGATTCAAGCGTTCGGAGAAGCGCATGGGTGAAGTGGAGGTGAAGCTGCGGCACGGAATGGAGAAGAAGGGGATTACCGGAAAAGTGCAGGACACGATCGTGCAATCGATTACGTCGTTTGCGCTGTATGGATTTCCGGAGTCGCACGCGGCGAGTTTTGCGCTGCTGGCGTATGCGAGCGCGTATTTGAAATGCCATTACCTGGCGGCGTTTACGGCGGCGATTCTGAATAATCAGCCGATGGGATTTTATTCGCCGGCGACGCTGGTGAAGGATGCGCAGCGGCACGGCTTGCGCGTGCGCGCAATCGATGTGACGTGTTCGGATTGGCTGTGCACCATTGAGCGGGATGGGGAGAGTTTGTGCGTGCGGCTGGGATTGCGATTTGTGAAGGGGCTGCGCGAGGAAGCGGGAAAGGAGATTGTGCGTGAGCGCGGCGTCCGTGCTTTTGGATCGATTGAAGATTTGAAGTTGCGTGTTCCGGGACTGCAGAAATCGGAGTTGACGGCGCTGGCCGAAATAGGCGCGCTGAATTTTGTTGGCAGCAAGGCCGGATTTCACCGGCGGGACGCGCTTTGGCAGATTGAGCGGGCTTCGCGGCGACCGGGGCCGCTGCTGGAGCGAGTCGAAGAATCGGATTCGGCCATGGTTGAGGAAATTGGGGATGCTGCGATGAATGGTGACGAGCAGAGTGTTGCGGCGGTACGCGAAAAATATTCTCCCCTTGCGCCGATGACGCCGGAGGCGCGGCTGGTTTCGGATTTTCGCAATATGGGGATGACGGTGGGGCCGCACCCGATGAGTTATCATCGCGCGAATTTGCGGCGGCAGGGAGTTTTGTCGGCGCGTGATTTGTTGCGCGTGGCGGACGGGACGCAGGTGCGCGTGGCGGGAGCGGTGATTGCGCGGCAGCGGCCGGGGACGGCTAAGGGATTTGTGTTTTTGAGCTTGGAGGATGAGACGGGGATTGCGAATGCGATTATTACGCCACAGATTTTTCAGGAGCATCACGTCACGGTGGTGCATCAGCAGTTTTTATTGATAGAGGGGCGATTGCAGAATCAGGACAACGTGATTTCGGTCAAGGCGGAGCGCGTGCGGGCGTTGGGGATTACGCGTGCGGAGACGACGTCGCATGATTTTCATTGATGCGGGCGCGGACGTTGCGCCTGAGTTGCGGGTCCGAAGAAAAAAGCCGCAGGGCTCCGAAGACTCCACCCTGCGCTACAGGAAAACGGCGCTACGAGATCCAGTCGAGGAGTTTGTACCAGGCGCCGGCGAAGGGGAGGAACCAGGGGCGGCCGTTGTAGAGGCCTAGCGGAGCGCTGGGGAAGGGGATTTGGGCGAACGGATTGTCGTTACGGCCTTGCGATGGTCCGGCGACTTTGTCGTCGTGGTCGCGCAAAATTGTGTGCGCGATTTTGTCGCCGAGGTAGGCGGACATGGCTACGCCGTGGCCTGCGTAGCCTAGGGAGAAGTGGAGGCCGTCGAGCTGGCCGGCGTGGGGCATTATGTCGAACGCGAAATCGAGTGTGCCGCCCCAGACGTATTCGGTCTTTGCCTCGCGCAATTGTGGATAGACGCTGAGCATTCCGCGGCGAAGAATTTCGGCGCTGCGGCGGATGGTGCTGCTGGTTTCGGGGAAAAAGGCGGCGCGGCCGCCGAAGAGCATGCGGCGGTCGGGCGTGAGGCGATAGTAGTAGAGATAGTTTTTGGAGTCGAAGATCATGCGATTGCGCGGACTCAGCTCGGCCGCGAGCTTTTCCGGCAAGACTTCGGTGACGATGATGTACGAGCCGATGGGGATGATTTTCTTTTGCAGCGCGGGAGTGACGCCGCTGGTGTAGCCGCTGGTGGCTACGAATACGTTTCTTGCGCGCAAGGTGCCCCGCGCGGTGGCAACTTTCCAGCCGCTCGCGCCTTCGCGCTGAATTTGGTCCACATGCGCGTGCTCGAAGATGGCGGCTCCGGCGCTTTGCGCGGCGCTGGCAAGGCCCGCAACCAGGCGGGCAGGATTTACTCCGGCGCTTACGTCATCGACCAAGCCGCCGTGATAAATCGCTGAGCCGATTTCGGATTGGAGCTGGTCTTTCGGAATCAGGCGCTGCTGATGGTTGAAGTGGCGCGCAGTCTCTTCGGCACTGCGGCGGAAGTCATCGAAGTGTTTTGCTTTGCAGGCAACTTCGAGATGGCCGCAGCGCGTGAAATCGCAGGCGATATTTTCTTCGCGCACTAAATTCTCAACGAAATCGATGGATTCGAGCGATGCGGCGAACATGCGCGCGGTAATTTCTTTGCCGTAGCGCGTGATTAGTGTGGCGGCGGGGAGTTTGAGTCCGGTGAGGACCATGCCGCCGTTGCGGGAGCTGGCGCCCCAGCCGATGGTTTGTGCGTCGAAGACGGCGACGGACGCGCCGGATTTCGCGAGTGTTCTGGCGGCGGAGAGGCCGGTGAAGCCGGCGCCGATGATGGCGACGTCGGCCTGTTGGGGGAAATCGCGTGGAGCTGGCCTTGGGATGTCGACCGTGTTAAGCCAGAAATTCTCGAGATAGATAGTTCTTTCGGTGATGTCCATAGTTTGCGGTGAAACTGTACAGAGAGTTGGTGAGGTTACACAAGATGCCTGCATGTCATCGGCACGAAAAGCCGCAGGGCTCCGAAGACTCCGCCCTGCGCTACAGGGAGAGCCGCCAACGTGCACGGCGGCGCGACCACTGGGAAACGGCGTAGGCCAAGGGGCCCAGCAGGATTGCGGCTGGAGCGCACAGCAGGACCATGCGGTCGTTGCGCTGGACGCTGTCGGCGACGCTGCCGGCGGTGGCGATGATGCCGAGGAGTAATGGCGCGGCTACCGCGTAGAGCAAGCCTTTGCGGCCGCCGGGGATTACGAAGGGGCGCGGCATTTCGGGTTTGAGCTGGCGCAGCTTCCAGGCGGAGAGAACGGTCATTACGGAAGTGGCTACGCGGAGCCAGGCGTAGACGGCGATGAGTTGCGTTAGTGTGAACATGGCGAAGGCGGCGTAGATTGCGCCGGAGACGATGATGGCAAGAGCGGGCGTGCCGAAGCGGGGATGCACGCGGGTGAGAAAGCTGGGGAGGAATTTGTCTTCGGCTAGTGCGAAGGGCATGCGCGTTGTGGCTAGGACGGTACTGTTGAGGAGCGCGGCGTTGGTGACCATGGCGGCGAGAGCGACCCACGCGCCGAGGAGCGGGCCGCCGATCAGCTTGGCGGCTACGGAGAAATAGTCGCCATGCCATTGCTGCCAGTTGTCTAGCGCGGCCAGGGAGGCGAAGGTCGGCAGGAAATAGGTGGCGATGGAGAGCGGCACGACGAGGGCTAGCGCACGCGGGAATGTGCGGCGGGGATTTTCTACTTCTTCGGCGACGGTGGAGAGTTGCTCGTAGCCGGAGTAGAGCCAGACGCCGAGAGCGAGGCCTACGCCGAAGACCTGGAAGACGGGTTTGTGCGGGGGAACCAGCGGGACGAAGGGATTGTGCTTCCACTGCGCGAGGCCCATCACGGTCATGACGGCGATGGGGACGAGGACGAAAATTTCGAGCAGAGTGGAAATGCGGCCGACCATCTGGATGCCGCGCACGTTGACGTAGGTGACGGCGGCGATCAGCGCGGCGGCGACGAGGTAATGATTGCGTCCGGTGAGCTGCGGGAAATAGAAGCCGAGGTAGTCGGCGAAGAGCACGGCATAGGCGCTGCCGAGGAGGAACGATGCGGTCCAGTTCCACCAGCCGGCGAGGAATCCCCAGAAGTCGCCGAACGCAGCGCGCACCCAGCGGTAGAAGCCGCCTTGCACGGGCATGGCGGTGGTGAGCTCAGCGGCGACGAGAGAGATGGGGATGCACCAGAAGAAAGGAATGAGCAGGTGATAGAGCAAAGTCATGCCGGGACCGGAGTTGCTGACTTGCTCTTCGAGGCCGAAGGGCCCGCCGGTGGTGTAGGAGTACATGACGAAGACGAAATAGAGGAGAGTGGCTTTGCGGACTACGGGCACGGGCGGGCGTGGGTTGGTCGTCACGGTGGGCTGAAGAGGTAGCAGTGTACCCTTAATAGGGAATAGGGGGCCCCCCCTCCCCCCTTTTTGCGTAAGTGTTCATTCTAAAGGTAGTTAAAGTGCTTTGTTTTGATACACTTTTACAAGTGTTCATTCTAAAGGTAGTTAGTCGGGGACCGATACGATGCCGTTTGGGGGCTAGCCTTAGCTCCAATTTGCAATCGCAGAGAATCGGTTAGAGCATGGAACACGCTGAAACGGAAGCGGCAACCCCCGCACCCTTAAAAATCAAAGGGTGCGCCACCCCGCCTGCTTACCCCATCGCGTCCTGCTTCCCGAAACCTCATTCATGGCTCAGATGGATACGTTCGGCCTTATCATTGTAATCAATGGGAGCAATGCGAGAGATTGAAATGTTGCAAACTCCCGATGTACAGTCTTCGCAAGAGACGCAGATGACCAGCCCGAAACTGCGGCCCGGAAACAGCGCCCTGAACTACCTTGCAGCGATTGACGTTCGCGCATACGTTCTTGCTCACTACACAACAAGTGTGAAGCTCTCCCATCTCGTTGATAGCATTCCCAGACTTGCTGCGATTCTCCGTGACGCATCAATTGACGTTGCTGAGACGATTTATCATGGTCAGAGTCCAGCCTCTCGGGTCTTTGGAAGACTCACAGGGAGGTATCGCCTTCTCGCTGACTGTGTGCTCGACCTCATGTTGGTCTCCCGCTTCCATGTTGTGCGCGAGTGCACCGAAAGCGAACTCGCATCGCTTTATATTGATGCGGTGCTCTATCAGGCGACGGGTAGCGAGGCGGAGGTTCCCACGGAATATCAAGTTCGTGACGAAGGGACTCACAAGGTGAGAGGGGTGGCCAAGTACGCCGTCAGGACTCAGTATTCCACCGTTGACAATGGCGATTCGTGGATGTTCGGAAAAGAAGTCTCCGCGATTCTGACGGGAAGTGCCAAGGACATAGTGGCCTGACCGCGGATTTTTGTACCAGGTGAAGTGAGAGAGAATTCACCTGGGAGGAAAACCGGTTATGGCTACGAAGAGGTTCAAGGCCGAGCAGATCGTGACGTTGCTGCGGCAGATCGAAGTAGAACTGGCGAATGGTAAAACCACTCCGCAGGCCTGCAAGGAAGCGGAGATCACCGTACAGACCTACTACCGCTGGCGGAAGGAATACGGCGGACTGAAGCTGGATCAAGCCAAGAGGTTGAAAGAGTTGGAAAAAGAGAACGCCAAACTGAGGCGGGTGGTAGCGGAGCTGTCGTTGGAGAAGCAGGTTCTAAAGGATGTGGCAGGGGGAAACTTCTAAGCCCCGAGCGGCGACGTTGTGCGGTGGAGCATGTCCGTGAGGAATACCGGTTGAGCGAGCGTCATGCCTGCCGGCTGCTGGGGCAGTGGCGAGGAACGCAACGCTACGAACCGATGATTCGCACCGACGAAGCGGTCCTGACGCGGGCGATCATCGCACTAGCCAGTGAGTACGGCCGCTACGGCTACCGGAGGATCACAGCGCTGCTACGGGAAGCGGGCTGGCCGGTAGGCAAGGATCGGGTGCAGTGCATCTGGCGGCGGGAGGGGCTGAAAGTGCCGCAGAAACAGCGGCCGCGAGGGCGGTTGTGGCTGAACGATGGGTCGTGCGTACGGCTGCGGCCGGAGCGGGCCAACCACGTCTGGAGCTACGATTTTGTCAGCGCCATGACGCACAACGGGAGGACGCTACGGATGCTGGTACTGATCGACGAGTACACGCGGGAGTGCCTGGCGATCCGAGTTGCCAGAAGGCTGGGGAGCTATGAGGTCATTGAGACGCTGGCAGATGTGATGGTGTGGCGAGGGATTCCGGAAAACATTCGCTCGGACAACGGTCCGGAGTTCGTGGCCAAGGAATTGCGGAAGTGGCTGGGAAATGTGGGGACTGGGACTCTGTATATCGAACCCGGAAGTCCCTGGGAGAACGGCTACTGCGAGAGCTTCAACGGAAAGCTGCGGGACGAGTGCTTAAATGGAGAGATCTTTTACTCTCTGAAGGAGGCACAGATCGTGATCGAGAAATGGCGGTTCGAGTACAACACCAAGCGACCGCACTCAGCGCTCGGTTACCGGCCGCCTGCCCCGGCTGCCGGTAACCCGTACCCGCCACCGGGCAAAGTTTCACAGCCCCTGGCTGTGATGTAGACTCTCTCATTCGCAGTGGTACAAAAACTCGGTCCGGTCACTGCTCAAAACGATTGCACAGATCACACCGATGAAGCAGCATGAGAAACAGCATGTTTGGAGCTTGGAAGAAATCGCTCTTCTGGGCTCAGTAAAGGAGAATCTAACAATGGCTAATAGTGACGCTCCAACCTGTCCTCACTGCGAACGACCTCTTGACATTACCATTGATCCCAAAACCGGCAGACGTGAAACAGGAGGTTGCACTAACCCCGACTGCCCTAGCAACACCGTTACGCCAAGAAGATAAATTCAAACTGAGACACTACCGGATTTTTGCGTGGTGCTTGCGTAGAGCCGCCCAAAACGGACCTAAACGAGCATACGTGTGCCTATGTTAAGTTATTGAAGATAAAGGGAAGTCCTTTGTTTCCAAGGGGCAGAAATTGATTCTAAAGCAGTTAGTGAGGAATGAATTTCGGTCCTATTCGGGGGTGGGAGGTGCGTCCGATGGTGTCGTGGGAGTCGGGGCTGGGGCCGTCTCCGCTTCCGGTTCTGGCGTCGGCGATTCGGGATCGGGCGACGTGTGATCGGCGGACTGTTCGTGGGAGGTGCGGATGGTTTCGCGCCAGGAATTTGTGCCGTAGGCGTTGATGTATTCGTGCTGTGCGAGGGGCAGGGTTTGGACGAGGGTTTGGCCGAGATAGGCGAGGGTGGAGGCGGTTTTGGGCTTTACGTGACCTTGGGCGACAGCGGAGAAGAGGCGTCCGAGGGCGGAGCTGAGATCGCAGGCGGACACGAAGCTGCCGGAAAGGTGATAGGCGATGTCCTTGCCGGC
>Ga0137415_10008547_pt1 | contig 10148 bp, 12 predicted proteins | sample CZODoug3_1_1_16f_FD_183082 | JGI IMG/M metagenome (GOLD analysis project Ga0137415, IMG submission 183082) | Vadose zone soil fungal communities from Angelo Coast Range Reserve, California, USA - CZODoug3_1_1_16fungal (Hybrid Assembly) | ecosystem: Environmental > Terrestrial > Soil > Vadose... | reverse complement strand
CCTATTCTGGCTTCTGGCTTCCTTGGCTTCTGGCTTCTTTTAAAACAGGTCGTTCTTGTCAGGCGGCTTTGCCGGCTCGTTCGTTCTCGCCGTGATGTACGGGCCCGTAACGATGTCTTTATAACCCAATCCCGGGCCGATCATCGGGAAGACGCACGCATCCGGATCGATCATCACTTCCAGGAATGCCGGCCCGTCAAAGTGCACGAATTCCTGTAAGACGCTTTCGACCCGATTCTTCTCGCTCAGGCGTTGAGCGAATTCAAAGCCATCCGCCTTCGCGGCATTGACGAAATCCTTCCGGTGCAGGAATTTCTCGGTTCCGCAGAACCGTTCGGAGAAGTACATCTTCTGCCACTGCCGCACCATGCCATCACCCTGATTGTTGAAGAGAAGAGTCTTCACTTTCAGGTTGTAATTCGTAACGGTCTCCAGCTCTCCGATGTTCATCCGCAGGCTTCCGTCACCATCGACATTGATGACAAGCTTTTCCGGACACGCAAACTGCGCGCCGATGGACGCAGGCAAACCAAAGCCCATGGTGCCCATCGAGCCCGACGTCAGGAAGGATCGCGGGTTTTTATAATCGAGGTACTGTGCAGCCCACATCTGGTGCTGGCCGACACCCGTACAGATAATCGCTTCGCCCCGCGTGATCCTGTTCAGGCATTCCAGGACGTAGTGAGGCTGGATGAAATCGCATTCGCGGTCGTAGTTGAGGGGATGATTCTTCCTGAGCTCCGCAACATGGCTCAACCACGGTGAAAAATCCTTTTTGAAACCGCTGCCGGCGGCAATGAGGTCCTGGAGGCCGCTGCGCGAATCGGCGACGTGCGACCATGTGACCTGTTTCACTTTTCCGATTTCCGCCGCGTCGATGTCGATGTGGGCAATGTTCGTTGCATTGGGCGCGAACTGCTTCACGTTGCCGGCAACGCGGTCATCGAACCGGGCGCCGACAGCGATCAGGAAATCACAATCTTCAACGGCGTAGTTGGCAAACGCCGTTCCATGCATGCCCAGCATATGAAGCGACAGGGGGTGAGTTGTATCGAAGGATCCGATTCCCTGGAGCGTGGTAACAACGGGAATCTGGAAGGTCGTCGCAAACCGTTTGAGATCGCGCGCCGCATCACTCTTGATCACGCCGCCGCCGGCATAAATCAGCGGCCTCTGGCTCTTTCGCAGAATATCGAAGAATGCCGCGCTCTTGGCCTCGGGCATCTGCGAGCCGTAGAGCGCCTGCATCCGCTCGCGGTAGCCGCGCAATTCCAGCAGACCTTCACCGCGGAAGGTTCCTTTCCAGTTCTGCACGTCTTTCGGTATGTCGAGGACAACCGGCCCCGGCCGATCGCTGCGGGCGATTTCAAACGCGGTTCGAACGGTCGCTTCGAGTTCTTCTGGATCCAGAACGAGGAACGTCCGCTTGGCACAGGCGCTCATGATGTTGAAAACCGGAGCTTCCTGGAATGCATCGGTGCCGATCGCGTGGCGCGGAACCTGGCCGCAAATCAGGACAATGGGAACCGAGTCGGCCATGCAGTCGCGGATAGGAGTGACGCTATTGGTCGCGCCGGGCCCGGACGTCACCATGGAGACACCGACCCTGCCGCTGGCCCGCGCATATCCCGCAGCCATGAAGCCTGCGCCTTGCTCGTTGGCGGGTACCACCAGCTCGATCGGCTTCCGGCGCTTGGATTCCTGGTCGATGTTGAAGCGTGCAAGCGCATCCCATGTGGGGAGAATCGCGCCTCCGCTGTAACCGAACATCACCTCCACGCCCTGTTCCGCAAGCACCTGAATGATCATGTCCGCGCCGGTCATGGTCTGGCCGGCGAGCGGGTGCCTGGAGGGTGATGTCAGTTCCGTTTGCAAACTCATCGATCCTCCCGAGCTCCAACCGTCGCCGGTGCAGGAGTCTGCTTCTGCTTCGGCTTTTGCAGGAAGGTCATCATGTCGCGCAGCTGTTTGCCAACCGCCTCGATCGGGTGATTCGCTTCCTCTTCACGCATACGCTTGAAGTTTGGACGCCCGGCTTCGTTTTCGGCAATCCACTGTTTGGCGAATGTTCCGTTTTGAACCTCGGCCAGGATCTTCTGCATCGTCTCCCGGACGTGCGCGTCGATGACTCTCGGCCCGCGGGTGTAGTCCCCGTATTCGGCGGTGTCGCTCACGGAGTAACGCATGTAGCCGAGGCCGCCCTGATAGAAGAGATCCACGATGAGCTTCAGCTCGTGCAGACATTCGAAGTATGCGATTTCCGGCTGATATCCGGCGTTGACGAGCGTTTCAAACGCCATCTTCACCAGCGCGCTGACGCCGCCGCACAATACGGACTGCTCGCCGAACAGGTCGCTCTCCGTTTCTTCTTTGAATGTGGTTTCGATCACGCCCGCCTTGAGGTTGCCCGTGGCCCATGAATAAGAGAGGGCATTCTCTTTCGCGTTGCCGCTCGCGTCCTGATGAATGGCAAGAAGCGCGGGAACGCCGACACCTTCGACAAACAACTCGCGCATGCGATGACCCGGGCTCTTCGGCGCAATCATCGACACGTCGACGAACGGGGGCGGCACAACCTGGCCGAAATGAATGTTGAACCCATGAGCGAACATCAGTGTCTGACCGGGGCGAAGGTTCGGCTCAATCGACGCCTTGTAGACCTTCTTCTGAGTCTCATCCGGAATCAGAATCATGACGACGTCTGAATTCTGCGTGGCCTGTTCCACAGTGCTGACGGGAAGCCCTTCCTGTTTGGCTCGGTCGGCGGACGGGCTGCCGGCATAGGTCGCAACCGTGACGTTGACGCCGCTGTCCCTCATGTTCAGGGAATGGGCGTGTCCCTGGCTTCCGTAGCCGATGACCGCAACGCGCTTGGATTTGATCAGGCTTGGATTTCCGTGTTTTTCGTAATAGACGTTGGCCATGGTTTCTCCTTGTCCGTCACCTCCACCGAGATGACATCCACTTGCTTGTTGAGCTGTTTGACCATTTGATCGGCTAGCGCCGGTCCGCAGCGAGCGACCATTGTAATGCGCGACAATCCGGGCTCAGCGTCCGGAACGACCATCAACCGCTCGATGTTAAAGCCGCGGGCACTGAACAGCGCCGTTATGTTGAATAATACGCCGAAGCGGTTCTCCACCAGGATCGAGAACGTAAATGTAGGAAGCTCTTCCATCCCTGCTATCTCTAATAAAAGGTACGGTTTAAGGCAAAAACGAATGACCTACCGACCGATCGGTAGGTCATTGTAGCATGGGATGCCTGATAGGAGGAAGAATGAACGCGGGCTAAAGCCCGCGACTACATTTGGACCAAGTCCCGGCCCTCCTGTAGTCGCGGGCTTTAGCCCGCGTTCATCAACCTATGGTAATGTACCGAGCCATGTCACTTCTCGAAGGAAAAACCGGACTTATCATGGGCGTCGCCAACAGGCGCAGCATTGCCTGGGGCATCGCCACGGCAGCAAATAATGCGGGTGCGCGGCTGATCCTGACATACCAGAGCGAACGGCTTGGCGAAAATGTGCGAGAGCTGGCGCCTCAGCTGAACAATCCGATCCTGCTGCCTTGCGATGTTACCAGCGATGAGCAGATTCAGTCGCTTATGAGCCGAATCAGCGAGGAAGTGGGCCATCTCGACTTCCTGGTCCATGTGCTGGCTTACGCTCCCGGCCAGGCGCTCGAGGGCATGTACGTGAACACCGCACGCGATGACTTCAGGGTCGCGCTGGACATCAGCGCCTATTCGCTCGTCGCCGTTTCGCGCGCGGCATTGCCACTGATGAAGGACCGCAACGCGGGCATCGTGACCCTTACTTACCTGGGCAGCGAGCGCGTCATCCAGAATTACAACGTCATGGGTGTTGCCAAAGCGGCTTTGGAAGCTTCAGTCCGCTATCTTGCAAATGACCTCGGTCCGCAGGGAATTCGCGTGAATGCGATTTCCGCCGGTCCTATCAAAACGCTGGCTTCTTCGGCCGTCGGTGGAATTTCCAACATGATCAAGCTCCACACCGAACGCGCGCCTCTCCGCAAAAAGGTCGAGACGGACGAGGTCGGCGATGCCGCAGTCTTCCTTCTCAGTCCGCTGTCCCGCGCAATTACCGGCGAAATCATTTACGTTGATGGGGGCTACAACATCCTCGGCGTGTGACATTTGCAATACACCAGGGCGGGTGGCACACGAATACCATTATCGTTTTTATCCGGGAAAAACGGTGCGCAGGAACAACCACCGGAAGGTAAATATGGTGCACAGGCGAATAGGCCGGCGGAGATCAGAGCCGGCCTATGCTGCGCTTTCGTCGTTGTACAGAAACTCGGTGATACCGGATTCCTGAAAGATTGTCTTGACGGTTTCGCGCTCCTCGAAAGTTCTGGTTTCAACTGAAATCAAAATACTTTCGCCGTGCGCTTCCTCTTCATACTGACTGTAGAGGCCAACTTTCCTTAAACGTTCTGCGATCTGGCGAAGCTGTCCCTCGTCCACCAGAAAACACGAAATTGTCATAGGCTGCAGTTCCAATTGGGAAAGTCTCACAAACGATTGTTTGCAATCGGGAATCCAACCCGAAGAGGAACCGAATTTCCGGGTTCTTCCGGCTCCCGCTGCGGGTCCCGCCAGTGATCAATTACAGAGACCTTCTGAACGCAGCCCACTGTGCAGGCCGGAGCACAGGGTTTTTTCGTGAAGTATTCGCGCTCCATATCCGCGAATGTATATTGCTCGAGTGGAATTCCGGGATAGCCACGCTGTTGCGAGCAATAGTGCACCAGGCCGTTCTCGCAGATGTAGAGGTAACGGGCGCCGGCGCGGCAGTGCCATTCGTTCGTTTGGCCTTTTGCGAGGTTTTCCTGGAACCAGTTCAGCCGGCTGTAGCTATGCTTGCCGTAATTCTTGATCTCCCGGTAAACACGTTCCTCGCGGCGGTTCAGCGGCTTTACGGCCCCGGTACCGTCATGAATGATCCCGATCGAGCTGGAGAAGCCGAGCTCCACCGCTCGATTTGTAATAATTACCGCGTCTTCAGGATTTCGGATGCCACCGCCGATAACCGAGTTGATGTTGACCGCAAATTCAGCAAAATTCGCCAGGTATTCCAGTTTCCTGTCGAGGACCTTTAGACTTTTCACCGAAACGCTGTCGGGCTGAATGTTATCGATGCTGATTTGAAGATGCTCGAGACCGGCCTCATTCAGCGCGACAATCTTTTTTGGTGTCAGCAAATATCCGTTAGTGATAATGCCGGCAATCATTCCGTGGTACCGGATACGCGCAATGATCTTCTCGATCTCCGGATGCATCAGGGGCTCGCCGCCACTGATCGTGACGATGGATGTCTTGAGATACGCAAGCCGATCGATACGGCGGATCATCTCGTCGGTAGGAATAGGTGGAGAAAAATCGTCGTATTCGTTGCAATAACCGCAGGCGAGATTGCACCTGCGCGTTGGAATAATGTGGGCAAGCAGTACGTGCTTGGTGGAGGCCAACCCCCGGGCTATCATTTGAAGTTCTCGCCACCACAGCTTGAATTGATTTGACCGCTTCATGAAGCCAAGTACGATAACACATTCGAATTGCGAAATTCGAATTAGGAATTTATAGTCCCGTACCCGATGTCACGTGATGCAAACCTCGCTGAAATTCTTGCCCGGATCGCCGACGCTCTGTGCGTTTTCGACGAAGCAGGCGGGCTGAGATTTGCGAACGAAAAAGCATCACGGCTCCTCGCTGAAGCCGACGAGGTGTTCCATGCAAGGATATCGCGCCTGCGCGAGGAGCGTTCCAGCAGTCGTTTCGAACACTTTCACTCCGAGAACAACCGTTGGTTCGAACACCAGACCCACCCTGATGCCGATGGAGGCATGACGATTTTTTCGCGGGACGTGACGTCTCGCCACCGGCTTGAAGAAGCGTTGCGTTCAAGCGAAGAACGTTTTCGGCGAGTCGCCGAAGGCAGCAAAATCCTGGCCTCGTCGCTGGAGTGCGAGAAGACGCTGCCTGAGCTCGCCGAATTCGTCGTTGCGAAACTTGCCGACTGCTGCCTGATCTTTGTAAAGGAGGACGGCGAGCTTCGACGAATGGGCGTTGCATATTCGAGTGCCGCATCAATGAAGCCCGAGCCCGATCTGGATGTGGACCGGGTGATGAATATCGGAGAATCGGAAATCACACTGACGCCAGTATCCCGGGTTCTCATGCCTATCGTCGCCCGCGACGAGGTTGTCGGCGTCCTTGCCGTGATCTCCGAGAGGGAGAGCGCTTTCAATGTCGATGATATCCAGTTGTTTGAAGAACTCGCGCGGCGGGCTGGACTGGCGCTCGAGAGCGCCCGCTTGTATCAGGAGACTCAGATGGTCAACCGGCTGAAAGACGAGTTCGTCGCCATCGTGTCGCATGAGTTGCGCACGCCGCTGACTCCGATTCTCGGCGGTGTATATATGCTGCGCAGTGAACCGCGCGATGAAAGGATCTTCGCCAAGGCATTGGACCTGATCGAGCGAAATGCCAAGACCCAGGTCAAGCTCGTGGATGACCTCCTCGACATTTCACGAATCATCAGCGGCAAGCTGCGGCTCAACATCGAGTCCGTCGATCTGGCGGCGGTCATCCAGTCCGCAATCGACATCGTTCGCCCGGCCGGTGACGCCAAAGGGATCCAGATTGATATAAATTTCAAACCGTTGAATGCGCCTATTTCCGGGGATGCCGATCGCATTCAACAGATTCTCTGGAATCTGCTGACGAACTCCGTCAAATTCACGCCTGCAGGCGGCCGCATCACCATCGAGCTGTTCGAGACGCCAACCCACGCCGAGATTCGAGTGGCCGACACCGGTATCGGGATTGAAGCCGACTTCCTTCCCTACGTCTTCGACAGGTTCCGGCAGGCTGATTCCACCCGCACGCGCGTACATGGCGGACTGGGTCTGGGGCTGGCAATTGTCCGGCACCTTGTTGAATCACATGGCGGCACCGTCCATGCCGAAAGCTCAGGGGATGAACAAGGCTCGACCTTCATCGTTCGTTTTCCGTTGAGGAGTGTGGCTCGCGCAAAAATGGGTTCTTAAAACAAAGAATTAGCCGCGAATTACGCTGATTACGCGAATGGGGCGCATCAAGAACCTTTTTCTTGCGCCCCATTCGCGTAATCAGCGTAATTCGCGGCTAATTCTTTGTTTTAAGAACTCATTTCAGGGCTTGAATTCCATGACCACTCGGATCTTTGCGGCTACCGCTTCGAATTTCCACTGACGGATGGCTGTGGTGGCGAGGCTGCTGAAGATGTCGGGCGTTGCGGACACCAGCCAGATGCCGGCGACGTTTCCTTCATTGGTGATCTGCACGTCGACAACAACTTCACCGGTCAATTTCTGCTCGAGTAGTTCCTCCGGATAATACGGCGCCACGAACGTTTCCCAGTACCCGGATCGATGCAGTGCCGCCGACAGTCGCTCAAAGCACTGCATAGCTGAGAGCTTCGTCCTAATGGCGTATGTCCGGCCGCGAGCGGTTACCGAGATGTCCATCCACTATCCAATATTGCGCAACGCGCGCTCCATTGACATCCTGTGTTCATAGCGCACGGCAATATCGAGTCACCAGCTCTTACCGCCACGGAAGAGTTCCAGCCGAGACCATTTAATTACCAAGTGGTCTTCAATCCCTGGCGAATTCGAGTTGATCTTAGCGCCGGCGGCCGATTTCGGCCGAGACCATTTAACTTAGACCGGCGTGTTGCTGTCGCCCGTGCCAAGCCGCAAGCCCGCCCGGAAATCTTCTCCGAGATCGGCATTCAGACCGAAGCGGGCCTGCAGGCGAAAGCGGTTGCGGTCCCTATCGACATTGTATTCCGGCGGGAAATTCGGGTTGCTGATCCGCGAAACGTCGAACGGATTGCCGGTGTTGATGGCGTTGAAGTTGGGAAAAGAGCCGGTGTTGTCGTTTCCGGCCGGAAACAGGTCACCTTCATAACGCGTCCGGATATCTCCAAAAAGACGGATACGCTGAGTCCAAATCGGCATCGCATCGGGGGCCGCCCAGCGTTCGGCGCGGGCCTGATCCATCACATCCTGGCGAATCTCCTTCTTCATCTGCTGCCGTACGGTCTCTGGGACATAAGTGACATGCATCGCCCCATCGTTGGGCGGCGTGGCCGTAACGGTCGCGGCAGCGGCGGGAGGGACGCCTGCCGCTGCCGCGTTAGGCGAAGCCGGCTTCCGGGACGAAGCAGCTTCGTCGTTAGCCTGGCGGATAAACGCCTCGGCATCCTTGCGCGAGATCACGCCGCGCTTGACCAGCAAATTGACAAGATTGACGGTGGAATTGGCCGAGGCCGCGACCGGCTGCGCGCCGGCCGGCAATGCCACAAACGGCACGGCTGCGACGCCGCACAATAAGGCGGCCGCAAACGACAAGGCTTTAGTGCCAGGAGAATATTCTTCGTAAATCATAAAAATAAACCTCTGTTTGTTTTGCACGCGCGCTCAACCGGGTCTTTGCGCGACGTTTCGCATGACGATGGGCATAGGCATGTCTTTGGGAGGCGCTTGGCGCAGCGCCAGATGGGGGAACACTTCGTCCTGAAGCACCTTATCGAGCATGGAATCGCCGGTGGAACTGTCGAGGCGCACGCGCTCGACCTGGCCGCTTGGGTTCGCCCAGATGCTGATCTGGACGTTGAAACGGGCGCGGCGGGTTTTCGGATTGTCCCGCAGGATCGCCGCGACCTGCTCCTGCACGATGCCGGCATACCAGCCCCAGCGGCTGCCGCCGCCGCCATCCAGCAGGCCGTTGCCTCCGGCATTGCCAGCGAGATTGAAGCTGTCACCCGGTCCGTCGGCCTTGGCGTCCAGGCCCAGCGGACCCTTGGCCGGCGCATTGGGCTTGGCCGCATCGACCCGTTCCTGTTTAACCTCTGGCGTGACCATTTTGGGCTGTTCGATCATTTTGGGAGTCGGCAACTGCCGGGCCGGCGGCGGGGGTGGCGGTGTTTCGATGCGCACCATCGTCAGCTCCTGCACCCGGCGGGCCGGCTGCCTGTCGCCGCTGCTAAAAAAGTACGCGGCAACCGCGATCAGCAGCACCGCGATAGTGCCGACGATGAAAGCCGGCCGGTGCTGGCGGAGCAGACCGCCTTCCTCTTGATAGGTCTCAGACATTGTTTGCCGACCCCGTTTGGAACGGCACCCGCCGCAGCGACCGCAGCGATCGGCCGAGGGAGATGCATTCGCCGGGCAATGCCGTGCCGGGGCAAAGCGCAAGCTCTGTGGCGGAGAGCACGCGCCCCGCACATTTCATCAACGCAAAGCCGTAGAAGGCGATAACCGAAAAGATGGCGAGATACGCAACGCCGGTAGACACCAGCTGCGCTTCATCAAACTGCCGGTGAGCCAACCGCGTCATCATTTCACCAGCGGCTTGGTGGCGAGACCGACCTGAGTGATGTTGAGTCGGCCGAGCAGATCGAGCACATCCATCACGGTCTGATACTGGGTTTGGCCGTCGCCTTTGATGACCACCGGGAAATCCGCCGTGAGCGCTTTCTGCTGGACCAGCCGCTGTTCCAGCTCGGACAGGCTGACCGGGATCGTATCCAGGAATATCCTGCCGTCATTGGTGATGGTGATCGCCTTGGTTTTGTTCTGGGCCAGGCTGGGTTGCGAACTTGCCCGCGGCAGATTCACTTTCATTCCCTGGACGGAGGCTGTGGTCATGATGATAAAGATGATCAGCAGCACATAGGCGAGATCGAGCATCGGCGTGATGTTGATGTCGTCATAGGGCTTGTTATCGTCCTGGACCCGCATCGCATCACTCCGCCGCGATGCGCGTGGTGCGCGGGCGATAGAATTCCGCCATCTTCGTGATGAACTCATCGACGAAGACCTGCATGTCGGCGGTGACGTCTTTGATGCGCGAGCCCAGATAGTTGTAGCCAAACAAGGCTGGGATCGCCACGACCAAGCCCGCTACGGTGGCCACCAACGCAGCTGCGATTCCTGGTGCGATAGCGTTGACATTGACATCGCCCGAAGCGGCGATGGCCGCAAAAGTGATCATCACACCGACCACGGTGCCGAGCAGACCGAGGAATGGGCCGCCCGAGATCGCGATGGTAAGCAGCACCATCTGGCGGTTAA
>Ga0137415_10008546_pt1 | contig 10148 bp, 6 predicted proteins | sample CZODoug3_1_1_16f_FD_183082 | JGI IMG/M metagenome (GOLD analysis project Ga0137415, IMG submission 183082) | Vadose zone soil fungal communities from Angelo Coast Range Reserve, California, USA - CZODoug3_1_1_16fungal (Hybrid Assembly) | ecosystem: Environmental > Terrestrial > Soil > Vadose... | reverse complement strand
GCACCTGACTCCGCCCCGGCTCCGGAATCGGCCGCTCCACCACTTCAAAATTTCCACCCGGCTTGCTCACTTGCACCGCTTTCATAGAAGACCCCGATTCAGTTGGATAAACACATGAAACGAATTAGGAAACCAGAATGCTGAAAACATGGTTGGTTCTGAAGGTTTTGGGAAGGGCACGGCTTCCGCCGTGCCCCCACGAACCGAAAAAGACAGCGGGTTTCAGCCCATGAGGGAACATCGCCTCCGGAAGGATTCATGAACATTGACCAGGCTTTCCGGCTCCGCACAAAATGTTCGTCCAAAGCACATAGATCAGAATTGAGACCTGATGGATGCAACAAAATCGGTCGAAATGATAGGAACTCGATGGATGCAACTAAAATTGCGGCATGATCAATGCGAGAACATGATCAATGCGAGAACATGACCTCGGATTCAACGCCCGCATAGTTGTAGTTCTCACATAGAGGTCGCGAAGAATCTTAAAGGCGAGATTGCCGGAGAGCCCGGTTATGGACCGGATTATCAGATTTTCGAGCTAGCCAGAACTGGCGGTCTACCTCAACCTAGATCAAGAAGTCCTGCAAGTCCGACGTCAAGCCGAAAGCGCCGAAAGCCACCTCCCTTGCCGCACCTCCAGTGCCCGCTGTAGCATCAATACTTCGGCATTCATCGAGGAGGCAATCATGGCAACCGAAACTTTGCCCACGCCCGCAACCATTGGCAACACTAATCCCACCAAGGTTTATAAGAACTTCATCGACGGCGAATGGGTCGAGTCTTCCACGGGAGAGACTTTCGAAGACCGCAATCCCGCCGACACCCGCGACGTAGTTGGCATCTTCCAGAAATCCGGCAAAGCCGACGTGGACGCCGCCGTGGACGCCGCCAAGCGCGCCTTCGCCCGGTGGCGCCTGGTCCCCGCACCCCGCCGCGCCGAGCTGGTCTTCAAGGCCGCTGAGATTCTGGTTGAGCGCAAAGAAGAATGCGCTCGCGACATGACCCGCGAAATGGGCAAGGTTCTCGCCGAAACCCGCGGCGACGTGCAAGAGGCAATCGATTGCGCCTACTACATGGCCGGCGAAGGACGCCGCATGTTCGGCCCGACAGTTCCGTCGGAGCTGCCCAACAAATTCGCCATGGCCGTGCGCCAGCCCATCGGCATCTGCGGAATGATCACGCCCTGGAATTTCCCCATGGCGATCCCTTCGTGGAAGCTGCTCCCCGCAATCGTCTGCGGCAACACCTGCGTCATTAAGCCCGCGCAGGACACGCCGCTCTCCACCTTTAACCTGGTGCGCGCCCTCGCCGACGCCGGCGTGCCGCATGGCGTCATCAACATCGTGACCGGCTTCGGCCCCGATGTGGGCACGCCGCTCACCGAACATTCCGACGTGCGCGCCATCTCACTCACCGGATCATCCGCGGTGGGCCGCATCGTGGGACAAACCGCCGCGAAAAGCTTCAAGCATTGCTCGCTCGAGCTCGGCGGAAAAAATCCCATGATCGTGCTCGACGATGCCAACCTAGATCTCGCCATCGAAGGCGGACTCTGGGGAGGCTTCGGCACCACCGGCCAGCGCTGCACTGCGACCAGCCGAATCATCGTGCAGAAAGGCGTGTACAGCGAGTTCATCGAACGCTACGTCGAACGCGCGAAAAAACTCAAAGTCGGCAACGGCCTGGACGAAACGGTCGAGATGGGACCGGCGATCAACGAGCGCCAACTCGCCACCGATCTCAGTTACGTCGACATCGCCAAGAATGAAGGCGCGAAGCTGGTCTGCGGAGGTAACCGTCTGACCGAGAGCAAGTACCAGTACGGATATTTTATGGAACCGACGGTATTCATCGACGTCGATCCTCAGATGCGTATCGCGCAGGAAGAAGTCTTCGGCCCCGTAGTCGCGATCATTCCATGTGACGATCTGGAAGATGCAATTGGAATCGCCAACGGAATCGAGTACGGCCTCTCCTCCGCACTCTACACCAAGGACGTGAACAGGGCCTTCTCTGCCATTCGCGACCTCGACGCGGGCATTACCTACATCAACGCCCCGACCATCGGCGCCGAAGTGCACCTGCCATTCGGCGGAACGAAGGCGACCGGCAACGGCCATCGCGAAGGCGGCATCGGCGCCATCGATTTCTACACTGAGTGGAAGTCGATCTACGTCGATTATTCGGACAGGCTGCAGAAAGCGCAGATCGATCGAGGAGAGTAAAGCTTCACCGCCGAGCGCGCAGAGGACGTCGGGTTTTGAAAGGGTACGAGCGTACGCGATGAGACGGCTATTTTTGAGCTCGCTTGCTTTGCTCTATCCGCTGGCTTCGGTTCATGGATTTTCTCCCGCGCGGACCCCGACGCTCGTGTGGTGCCTTCCTCGGGGCTTGCTGGCTGCTTCTCTTTGCGCTTGCACTATTCAAGTTTAAAGAGCGGGGCTTATGGCTGCTGGTTGGTCTTCCCTTGGTGTTGTCTTGGCCGTATATATTTTTTATGATTTCTTTGGGCTGCGCACACTACCTAAAGCCTTGTCCTCAAGCAAGCTGGGTGAAGACCCAGATTTCGCTGCCTGCTCGGCGTCCTCTGCGGTTAGAATTTGATTGATGCCCATCACCCAAACCCGCGAAGTCAGCGCCGCCAAGCGCCTCGACAGCGTGCGCTATGCCATCCGCGATCTGGCATGCGTGGCTGATGAAGTCATTAAGCAGGGACACAAAGTTCTACCACTAAATGTCGGCGACCCGCTCAACTTTGATTTCCAGACTCCGCCGCACATCATCGCCGCAGTCCACAAAGCCATGCGCGACGGCAAGAATGGATACGCGCCGTCGCCGGGGATTCCTGAAGCGCTCGATGCCATTCGCGGCGAGGCTGTGCGCAAGGGCATTTCGACGGTGCAGGATGTCTTTGTGACTTCCGGTGTGAGTGAAACCGTGGACCTCTGTATCAGCGCGCTGGTCGATCCGGGCGAGAATATCCTCACACCGAGTCCTGACTACCCGCTCTACTCGGCGGTTCTGTGCAAGCTGGGCATTGTGCTCAATGCCTACGATTTGAATGAAGACGACGTGTGGCAGCCTGAACTTGCCGACATCGAACGCAAGATCACGCCGCATACTCGTGGCATCGCGCTGATCAATCCCAACAATCCCACCGGCTCACTGTGCTCGCGGCACATGCTAGAGCAAATCGCAGAACTGGCGCGCCGCCACAATCTTGTAGTTTTCTCCGACGAAATCTACGACAAACTGATTCTTGAAGACACGCCGCACATCGCCTTTGCCTCAGTCGCGCCTGACGTTCCCTGCGTAACCTTCGGCGGTATGTCGAAGAATTATCTAGTTCCGGGATGGCGTATCGGATGGGGCATTGTCTCGGGCGACGCGGCCGCGGTGAAGTCTTACACCGAAGGTATTCACCGCTTGCTGCGCGCGCGCCTCTGCGCCAACCATCCTGAGCAATATGCGATCAGGCCTGCCCTCGAAGGCCCGCAGGACCATCTCACCGAGGTGCGGCGCAAATTGCGCTCACGCCGCGATCTCACTCAACAATGGTGCGAGTCCACTCCTCGTGTGAGCTGTGTTACGCCCCGCGGCGCTTTCTACGCTTTCCCGCGCATCGATATCCCTGAGAGCGACGAAGTCTTTGTGAAGGAACTTATCCGCCAGAAACATGTGATGGTTGTGCATGGTTCCGGCTTCGGCCAAAAACCTGGCACGCAGCACTTCCGTATCGTGTTCCTGCCAGATGAAAAAACTCTGGCGAAAGCCTACGCCGGAATCGCAGATTTCATTGGCGAACGATACCGCTAAGCGCTGAATCGCAGAGGTCGCTGAGGAGATCCGCAGAGAGCGTGAGAATATCCGGTTCCAGTCCATGGTCCGATGAATGCAACCTGCTTGGGAGTTTCTGCAGTTTTTTCTGCGACCTCCGCAATGGAATACTTTCGTATCATTTGCTTGCGCTTTCTCTTTCCACCTGAATCTGCTTAAATCAAGTTGAGCCCACTGCCGGCCGCTCCCGCAGCCTTGAACCGTGATCGACATTCATTCTCACATTCTGCCGGAAGTAGATGATGGACCGAAATCCTGGGACGTCTCGGTCGCCATGTGCCGCATGGCCGCGGCGGATGGAATTACTCACATGGTGGCTACCCCGCACGCGAATGATCGCTATCACTATGATCGCGAATATCTGAAGGGGGTGCTGGCACATCTGCAGCAGCTTGTGGGGGACACCATTAAGCTGAGCCTTGGATGCGACTTTCATCTTTCTTACGACAATCTGCAGGACGCATTTTCGAATCCTACTCGCTACGTGATCGAAGGTTCGCAGTACATGCTGGTCGAGCTCAGCAACTACAGCGTTCCTCCTCAAACCACCGATTCTTTTCTCAAACTCGGGGACTGCGGGATGACTGCGATCATTACCCATCCCGAGCGCAATCCGATTGTTCGCGAAAGCCCGCAACGCATTGTGGAGTGGGCGGAGCAAGGCTTCGTCATCCAGATGACCGGGTCGGCGCTCACCGGATTCTGGGGCGAGCGCGTGCGTCGAGTCGCGCAGTGGCTGCTCGAGTGCCAGTCGGTTCATGTGCTCGCCACCGATGCGCATGATACCGCGAAGCGGGTGCCAGTGCTCTCAACTGCCCGCGATGCCGCCGCCGTAATCTGCGGCGAGGAAGTCGCGGATGCCCTGGTCCAAGCGAATCCCCGTGCTATTGTCAGCGCACAGCCGCTGCCGTATTTTCCGCGGCCAGTGGCAGGAAGCTACAGGAAAGGCAGCAATTAGCAGTCAGCACCACTCAGCCATTGCCGTTTTTCTCTCTGCTTCAGTTCCAGTCCAAGACAGAAAATCTGGCAAGCCAGTCCTTCCAGGATTGGAGCGCTTCCTCACCCACGCTATTCGAGACAGGTCTTACTCCATTGATTTGCTGCGGGTGATTTACTGCGGGCTGGAAGCGTCGCGGCTATTCGGGTTTGAAGCGGGAACCGGCTCGGCGGGCCTGTTCTTAACGGGAGGGTCGAGTCGCGAAGGTGACGCGTTTGTCGAAGGTATGGAAGCGATCCGCGGCGCGTCCGGTCCTGTGGTCATCGCGCTTTCCGGATTCAGCAGGCGGTCGTGGCTGGGGCCCAAGCCTAGTTTGATCAAAGCTCGTGAATCAGGCACGGTCTTAGATTGCCAGCCATGGTCGGCCTGATAGCGCCGCATGGCGTCTTCACTAGCCTGGTTCCAGGTTCCTGTCGCCTGGCCGTTGAGGTAGTGCTCGCGGATCAAAGCGTCCTGGATGGCTTGTGCCCGATCCGCATCAATTTTCTTCTGTCCACGCACGCGAGCTGTTCTCTTCTTTCGCGAACTCGATCGGGTCGCTTTACGTGATGTTGCACTGGTTGCGGCTGCTTCACCTGCGCTAACCTTGTGCTTCGTCGTGGAACGGGATGAAGTTGCTGTTTTCGCCGCCGGCGCATGTGTGGCTGCGGGCTCGCCAGATTTCCCCGCATTGGTAGTCAAGGTCTGCGCCCTTGCCGCTGGAAGGACACACGCCATTACACAGGCGCTAATGATGGCGCTTAACCATCCGGCACGAATTGGGATTAGGTGTCTCAAGCTGACAACGTCTCCTAAGATTCCCGCAAATAAACAAGCCCAACCGGGAAGCTGGCACCGTAATCATCTCCCATTGCAAGAGAGAGTACCAGTTCCGATTGGGCTAGTCTAAAGTTTACGGGAGCGTGCCGGCGAGGAAGACCGTCCCGTCCTGCTTGCCAGAACCTCGCTGGTGGACCAGGAACACCACATCCTGGCCACTCTTCAAGCTGGCCTCAATCCGGGCGAACTCGTCCTCGTTGTTCACCTTCTGTTTATTGACCTCCAGGATAACGTCTCCGCGCCCCAGGCCGACATCTTCGGCGAAGGAACCGGGTTTCACATCCTGAACGATCACGCCTTTTCCGGCCGCAATATCGAGCCGATCGGCCATCTCCGGAGTCAGGTTTCGGACGGTTACGCCGAACTTACTCTGCTTGGGCGTGCTCTCATCGCCACTATCCGGTTCTTCACCGAGCCGGGCAGCAAAGAGTTTGGCGCGATCGGCAATGGTTACCGTCGTGTCCTCCTGCTTGCCGTTGCGAATGAAACCGAGCTTCACTTTCGAACCTGGTTTGCGGCTAGCTATTTCAGAAACCAGATCATCGCCCTTGCTGACTTTCTTGCCATCCAGAGTCGTAATGGTGTCGCCAACCTTCAGTCCGGCCTGGTCTGCGGGACTTCCCGCCACCACGCTGGAAATCGTGATGCCGGAACCAGATCCGTAGACGCGAGCAATGGCCGGATTCTCCTGCGCGTCAAACATAATGCCGATGGAGCCGCGCGAGACCCGGTGCTCGGGTCCGGTCAACTGGTTGTAAACCTGGACGATGGTATTGGAAGGCAACGCGAAGCCGACGCCGGCATAGGCATTGGTTTCACTAAGGATGGCGGTGTTGATGCCGATGACCTCTCCCGCCATGTTGACCAGCGGTCCACCTGAGTTTCCGGGATTAATGGCTGCGTCGGTCTGGATAAAGGTTTGAAATTGCCGGCCCGGTACGATGTTGCGTCCCTTGGCCGAAACGATTCCCGCGGTGACGGTCTCACTCAAGCCGAACGGGCTGCCCACTGCGAGCACCCAGTCGCCTACTTGCATACTGTCAGAGTTGCCTAACTTAGCTGCGGGCAAGCCTCGATCGGTCTCGACTTTAATGACTGCGAGATCGGTCTCCGGGTCAGAGCCAATCACCTTGGCATCGTGCTGCACATTTGGTGGATCGTCCTGGAAACGCACACGAATGCGATCCGCCTTGTCGACGACGTGACGATTCGTGAGGATGTAGCCCTTGGAGTCCACAATGACGCCGGAGCCAAGAGAGCGCTCACGGACGGGACCGCTGTCAATGCTCGGACCGCCTTGGCCGCCGAAGAAGCGGTTGAAGAAATCTTCCATGCCACCGCCGCCGTCTTCGTCGCCCGGAACTTGTCCGCGACGGCGACGACCCACGTTCTTGATGGTCGATTCGGTATTGATGTTTACTACGCTGGGCTCCAACTGCTTGGCAATTTGCGAAAATGCGTTGGAGAGCTGTTGCGGCGGCGGCACTACGAGCGGAGTCGCGTCAGAGGCCTTTTGCCCTTCTTTGCCCTTGACTCCGTAAGAAACCACGGTCCCAATGAGGATGCCGAGGGACAAAGTGGCCAGAATACTGAAAGTGTAGACCCACCGACGGGCCTTCATGCGCACCCAAACACTGCCTGCGCGCGAATCCATAATTTTACTTCCTCCAAATTTATAAATCTCGCTCATTATACCCGTTTCAGCGCTTTGGCCCCGGGCGCGACGCCAGTAAAAATCAGTCTGTCCATTTAGACGCACGAACCACCCATTTCGTTTTACCAGGTGCGTCTAATTTAGACTGGCGTTCCAGGATAGTATAAAACTATTAGCTATTGCAGCTCTCTAACACTATGCGTTCTGGGATTTGGTCGCCGAGAAATACCTGCAAGGCAGGTTATTCCCGCGCTCACTTTGCCTCGTACACTGTTTTTCCCCCGACGACGGTACGCAGCACCTTCGTGGCTAACAACTTCTGGGCAGCCACGGCGGTCACATCCTGGTCAAGGACAACGAAATCCGCCAGCATTCCGGGGATAAGTTTGCCTTTCTCCTTCTCTTCAAACTCGGCGAAGGCGGATCCGATGGTGTAGGCAGCAATTGCCTGATCCATCGAGACTTTCTGTTCGGGAAAATACTCGAGTTTCCCCTCCTCACTCTTGCGCGTTACCGCAGCATACAGACCGCGGAAGGGAGTGATGGGTTCGACCGGATAATCGGTTCCGAACGCCAGCGTTACGCCCTTATTCAAAAGCTCCAGCCAGGCATAAGAGTGCGCTGCACGTTGCGGCCCCAGACGGTCTTGTGCCCAATGCATGTCGGTGAGCAGATGACTGGGCTGCATGGAAGCGATCACCTTTAACTCTTTGAAGCGCGCAATCTGCGCCTTCGAGGTTACCTGTGCATGCTCGATGCGCAGGCGGAAGTCGTCGCCGCCGTTCGGGGCCTTCACTTTTTTCTCGCGCGCGGCCTTCTCCGCTTCGGCAAACGCGTCCAGCGCCATCTGGACCCCTTTATCGCCGATGGCGTGGAAACCGACCTGGAAGCCGGCCAGCACACGCTCTTTCGTCATTTCATTCAGTTTGTCCGCTTCATACCGGGGCAGCCCGGAATTCTTAGGATCATCCGCGTAAGGTTCAAGGAGCGCCGCAGTGTGCGATCCGAGCGAGCCGTCCATGAAGCCTTTCAGCATTCCGGTGCGCAACATCAGATCAGAGTGCGGATGCATGTCGCGCTTGAGGACTAGTTCGTCAAGAGGCGCATCGAACTGCAGCCACTCGCTGAGGCGACTGGTCAGCTTGCCTTCTTTCTCCAGGTCTTCGAGAATCTGAAAATTCTCCCAGATGCTGTTGTCTTGCCAGCCGGAAAAATCCTGGGCAGAAGTGATCCCCCACTGCGCCAACTCGGCAAGCGCGCCTTCGATAGCCTGCCGTCGCTTGTCGTGGCTGGGCTTTGGGATCACGGCTTCGACGGCAGCACGGGCCGTCTCGCGAAGAATGCCAGTGGGCTGACCATTCGCGTCGCGATCTATTTGCCCGCCCTGGGGATCTTTGCTGGCCAGGGTGACGCTCGCCAGTTGCAGCGCCCGAGTGTTAGCTATGGCAATGTGACCGTCCACGCGCTGTAGAAAGACCGGATGTCCACCGGAAATCTCGTCGAGATCCCAGCGGCTGGGCACGGCCACTACCGGCCACAGCGTTTCATCCCAACCGCCACCGGTGATCCATTCGCCGGGCCCAGCGGTTTGCACCTTGGCCAGAGCGCGGGCGCGAAGTTCCTCGAGGGACTTCACGCCCACCAGGTTCAGGCTCAGCTTTTGGAAGCCGGCATCGGCGAGGTGCATGTGGGCGTCGTTGAAGCCCGGCATGACGAAATGTCCGCCGAGGTCCACCACCTGGGTTTGTGGGCCTTTGAGTTTTTCAATGTCTGACGCTTTTCCCACCGCCTGGATGCGGTCGCCGCGGACGGCAATCGCCTCGGCCCGCAAGATTGAACTGAACTGCGAGTTGGCCAGTTCGCCGGTATAGATATTGCCGTGCAAGTAAATTGCGTCGGCTTTGCTGCCCGTCGCGGACTTCGGCGCGCCCGGTTGAGTCTGATCATTTTGCGCTTGTGGGCTTTGGATTTGACCGTTTTGGGTTTGGGCTTTTTGCCTTAGGCCCAGAACCGACAGTGAAATGGCAAGAAAGCCAACGCACCTGAAAGTGCCCAGCACTGCGAATTTTCGCTTCATCTGCCCCCGTTTCATTCCCCCACTCCTGCCAGCGCAAGCAGCGTTAGCAGAATTCGTTTCAAGCCCAACTCGCGTCCGTTGCCGTCGAACCATTCCTGCAAAGTGTGAGCACCCCCGCCTGATCCCCCGCCGCCAATGGCGATGGCTTCCTGTCCCAGCGACAGCGGAACGTTCGCATCCGTGGATGCTCGCTGTACTTGCGCGGCATTGCCAAGTTGAGCATCCACCGCCCGCATGACCTGCAGAATGCGTGCCCCGGAGGTTAATTCGCCGGCTGGACGGCTACCAATGATCACCACCTCGCAAGTCACGCCGGAAGGACGCTTCTGCGCTGACGAGCGCATCTCTGCCGCCAGAGTTTCGTCCTCGACAGCACGGTTCAGCGCCAACCGCAGCGTCTGCTCCAGTCGTTCCATCTCAGCCATCGAAGTGGAACGAATGTCCACCTTCATGCTGGCCGATTCGGGGATGGAGTTTACGGAGGTGCCTCCACGGATCACACCGATGTTGAAAGTCGTTTTCGGCGTAGTCGGCACGGGAGTGGTGGTGAAGGTTTCAACCGCCTTGGCCAGAATCACGATGGGATTGGGCGCGCCGAAATCGCTCCAGGAATGCCCGCCTGGTCCGCGCACGATGACTTCAAAGCGGCGGCTGCCGAGGGCCTCGGCCACAATGGTGTCTGCGCCGGCGCCGTCGAGCACCACACTGTAGGCAATAGAATCTTTCCATCGCGGCGTGGAAAAAATATGGCGCATGCCGCG
>Ga0137415_10008545_pt1 | contig 10149 bp, 11 predicted proteins | sample CZODoug3_1_1_16f_FD_183082 | JGI IMG/M metagenome (GOLD analysis project Ga0137415, IMG submission 183082) | Vadose zone soil fungal communities from Angelo Coast Range Reserve, California, USA - CZODoug3_1_1_16fungal (Hybrid Assembly) | ecosystem: Environmental > Terrestrial > Soil > Vadose... | reverse complement strand
TTATCTGTTGGATCTTTGCATTTTTTAAATTGTGTTATGTATTGAACATAATCCTTGAATTTTGGCCAAACAGTTGGGCCAGTTACATTCATCTTGTTATGAACAGATAATTAAAATGTCAGAATGTCATTCATATCAAAGTATCATGTAATATGGCCGAACCATTTGTGTATTAGATGATGGTTAGTCCATATTTGTATCGTCATCACTAAGTAACTTATCCACCTCCATATCATTGTTATTCGAGTCATTCCCATCAAGCTCATCTTCATCTTCACTCTCTTCATCTTCAGCTTCCTCAAGTTCTTCCTCATCTTCGTCATCGATTTCCCCCTCATCTTCCGTTGTTTCAGTGTCATTCCCGCTCTCTTCACTAACCACCTCCTCAATCTTCTTCCCCCTCCCCCTAGCTGGTGGTTTTCGCTTATTTTTCGTCTTCACAGACAATCTGCGCATCCTTTGTCTTGCCATTCTTCTCACCCTCCTTACATCAACTCCAGAAGTGATATCACCGCCACTCATAGCGATGAAACGTTTGTTAATGATGGTGTTGCTCTCTTTAACTCTTTTCAGGCGGTTTGAAGCAGCTTTAGCTGATGCCTTGCCTGCATTGCCTACACGCCTGATCTTGTAGAAAATTGGATTAGTCAGAAAGTTAACACCTTCTTCTGATGCTGTCCAGACTTTTCCTTTTGACCGCTGTGATGGAGCAACTGCGACTGGTAAGCACTGAAGTCGCCCGAATATGTTGGAGATATTCTGTTTCAGCAGATCTCCGTCCTCATCGGTTAGTTGTTCTAGAATGTTATGATACTCTCTGATATAGCCATAGTCAAGAAATGGCGTCCATGTCGAGCCTCCAAGATGATCCGCATTGGAAGGGAAAAATGTTTCAGTGTGCTGTTGAAAGCTGTTATGGCATGCACCTGAAAACTTACCATCCAATCCATGATTTGAAACTATGAACCAACAGCTTGTCATGGTCAACTCTCACTCCTCTATGGACCATGCCTTCATTGCATCTTCCATAGTAATAGGGCTTGGTGAATCTGAACGCAACACATCAAGTTTGAGAGTGGCAAAGTATTCTCTTGTGAACTCGCAAAGAGTCGGCCTGCAGTATCATCTTCATCATTTCATGCCGGATCCCAAACCCACTGCTTCATCAATGTTGGTGCACCTCATCCAATGAAGGCCTTGATATCTGACCATGCTGGACTGTCACCAAGTGGGAAAAGGCCTGTAGGGGTCGAGTTAGGTGGTTGCGCAGGCGCTAATGGCCTGGGCAGCTTGCCACCCAGACTCATTGCTACTCCACATGCTTGTGGGTCCTCGGCTGGAATTTCATGGATGCAATGACTTTCCAGGTCCAGATCGTGCAGAAAGAACATGCCGTGATTAATCATGGTCTCCTCAAAACGTACATCTCTCAGAGCATCATGAAGATACCCATTCTTCACAATGGGTGTGTGACAGACATGGCGTATCATATGCATTAGGATGGCCGTGGATATACCGAAATTGGTCGGTCGGTATCTTGCAAGATCAAGCAATACATTTTGAGTCTCCTTCAGGCGTCTCCTGGTGAATGTGAAAAAGACTTCCGATTTGACAACAAGAAATGGTGACCGTTCTAGAAACCTTCTCATCTGTTTATTCAGTGGCAGGTCAGATATTTCAATTTGTGGTTAACTCTTGATGAACATACCAAGGAAGGCAAATTGTTTAATACCTTGCATATTGCAGCTCCACTTCTGCGAATCTCATCACGAACACCATATGTCTTTTTTCTGCCTCCATTTAACATCTTCATATAATCATCAATGGACTTCATGAAAGATGAATTGGTGTTGTACGCATCAACATCATTGCAGAAGCTTATTTCCCCACCACGCACTCGTCTGACCGCCTCGTAATGCAGGCAATATGACGAACGAAAGCAAATTTGCACAAGAGACCTCCGACGCTGATCCATCTCTGCCTGGATTCCTCCGTAATTGGCCATTGTGTTTGTGTGATGGGTTGTTCCTTTGTTCATCCCTGCTGCATCATATGATTCACGCAGCTTCTCAAGGTCCCACAGACACACCAGTGGCTCGCCATTGTCATCAGTAGGGTGGAATCCAATGCCGAGATCCATCAATAGTTGACCATTTTCTCGTTTTTTGAAATGCTCAAAATCAATGTAGGGTATCTTCTGGCACAAGGTCTCGTATGGGTCCATCTCATCCTTGCCAATGACACAGTTAGTGCATATTTTTATACCTTTGCCTTCCAGGAGAAGATAGAATGATGCAAAAATCCCTAGCTTGTCTGGATCTGCTGCAATGATTTCCCGCATTGCCAACTGTATTGCATCAAACTGCTCTGCACTGACTACCACTGTTCAGCTTGCTCCTGAGAACCGGGTGTTATTGGATGCCTTCCACTTCCATTTGTCCAAAGTAAAGTTCTTGTATGGAATTGTGGATGGGTTCTCCCCTGCCATAATGGCAAGGTATAAAACTTCCACCAAGAACAGCGATTGAACTTCCCAAGGGATCAGGGTTGCCAATCTATCATTAATAGGATCACGGTGCTTCATATGTGGAAATTGTATGGTGATTTTGAACGGACCAATCTTGGCAAAATGGGTGTGGAGGATTGAGGATACAGAATAGGAAATAGAGTACCACTCTGATCTTCCACCTGCTTCAATGTCTGCTTCTGATTGTGGCATGAGCAATTCGACATAACTGTGGTTGCTTTTTGGTATGGGTGGTGTTCGGCTAGAGTATGAATAATTCCATGCTACCAACACTCCCTTCAGCACCAGCGCCATCAATCATATCCTGCATTCCCATCTCGCAGATATCGTCACACTCCATTGTTTCTGATTTCTTCAATGTGATAGAGGCGCTTGGAGGAGGTAAGATATGCTCAATCACCTTTTGAGGCTCCTGGCAGGCAAACATGTGTGCGAATTCCGGTTCTAAGCGGTAACCCCAATCTCTGAAAAGCTCCCAGCATGATCGTATTGTTGGCTTTGAGTACCAATCAAGAGGTTGGCTTTCCAAACCCCCCATACTCGCAAACATTCGCATATCTTCCAACGAAGGTCCATTGAAATAATCATCATAGTCCCTTTGCCTGTTGCGTGGAAGGAGTTGAAACCGTCTTGGTTCCAACGTGATTAAACAGACAGATGTTTTCGGAGCTTTGGGCTTTCTCGACGGCCTACAGCGAGAGCGTGCCATTATTTTGTGCTGTTTCTTCAAGGATGTCGGCACCGCTGGAGGATATTGATCAGGAAGGGTGACCCCAGATGACTGCACAATCCCAGCTGAGGACTCGCAACTGTCCGATGTGTTCCCGCTGCCTTCTGCAGATACCTGTTCTCTATTGGATTCATCTTCCTCGACCCCGTCGTGCACAGGTGCAGTTCGTGTGGATCTGCATGAGATGCAATTGTCTGCCTCTCTAGCCAGACGTCTCTCTATGTGAGCGGTTCCAAAATATACCTCAGGTCTGTTGTCCAGAATTTCCAAAATGTTGTCAGCTGGAAATGTATTGAAAAACTTGCCACCATGGCAAAGGATGAGCCACAGTTGATAGCTTGTCTGCAAGCCATCTGACAATTCTTGCAGCATTCGGCTTCGTGTTATGTGTCCGCACTCAAGACGTGGCAATTTTACTTGAGAATTTGGACCATACTCTGGACCTTTGGCAAACAGTATGGTGACAATACCACTCGCAATGGCGCCGCAGTCTGTACCATTCTAAAAGATATGCCTATGTCAGTAATTCTTTCCACCCACGGAAACTTCAATCACCTGTTTCCAATCGATAGCCCACCATGTAGGGTGTGGAACGGGAATGTTCCAACCGAATAATAAACACGTATTCCTCCATAATCTCGGACCACCCCATGCTGCTGGATTATGGTCAATATGGCGACGATCCACGCGGTGATCTCTACCATATTCTGCAACATGAAGGTGCCTATGATTGAGTACCACCACAAAGTAATGATCCCTATCATGTTCGTGTACAACGCAGGCAATTGGACGCATTGGGATTGAACCATCTATTGGTAGAAGTAGCCGCCGTCTGATGGCTGAGCATTGCTCAGGCAATGGTGCCTCCTGTCTAGAACACGTCGTGACAGCTTCTATCCACAGATACAAGACTGGGCTAATATCTTTTTCTTTGACCCAATGCTGCAGCAGATATAAGTCTATACTATTGTTGCCCAAGTATTCGCCTGGATTGAGGTACTTCATCTCTTCGACAACCAATGGCCAATATGCAGGGTCTGCCAACACGCGATCTTGGAAAAGAAGACAGAAGGTTGAGAGTTAGTACTGCGACGTGTTACTATGCTAACCTGCCAGATATATTGGATCATCTCTGTCTGGCTCCTCGCCATTGAATTCAACCACTGGTAAATCAAGGACAAACTCATCCTCAGTGCGACTGTCCCCCCCATCTGATATTGCAGATGGCTGAGAATCTGAATTGGATTCTTCACTTGATACAACCTGTGGTCTTTGTGGATGTGCATGGTGAGGTGAAGAGGCGACCTCACTTAGAATGCACAAGACTGCATCATTGTTTTGCCTGTGGCCTTGTGGCTGGCCAATCAGTGACAATATGTGAAGGTTCGAGCTGAGGAAACCATTGTTATCACTGCCATCAGAAGTATCAGAATCTTCAGAAAGCTGTTCACTAGCCACAAGCAGCCTTTGCAAACGGTTGGAGATTTCATCTGGTTTGGGTGCACTACTTGGCACAGATCGACTACCGTCAGATGAGGTATCGGATTCTGAGGAAGAATTTGAATCAATATAAGAGGCTAAGGCATGGTTGATGCGTTCAGAAAAGTCAGACATTGTACACCAAGAATGTGTAAGCCACTCTGCTGTTTGCATTTATAACAGGACTAAAATTTGTGCATATTTATCCATGTTGGAAAGGCGTGTACCACGGGTTAGATCGGCATCATCATATGACCCTCTCACATGTCAGGCACCCAAAGTACACGCACTCCATGCTCTCAACCCTAGCTAGATATTCTGCATCTACTTCTTTGAACCAGTCCTTCGGAACGGACTTGCCATCCCTCAATATACTTCTCGCCCATATATGTGCCCTCCCATTTCCCACAATGCCGAAGAGACCACCACGCTCTATGGGGACACAAATGAAGTGACCGAATCGACGAGTAATTTTGCCCAAGATGTCATGCTGATACCCAAGTATCCTTTCTGCCGTAACCAACCGGTTTGGGATTCGAGTGAGACAGCCAAGGTGGAACCACTGAAAGCATCCCCAACAATATCGCTGGCAATGGCTGGTAGGACTGTAAATGCCATTGTGTCGGCACTGATCTCCTATACAACCTTTTTGAAGGTCCTATGTCACATAGTTAGAGTGTCACAGAACAGAATTTAGGCCGATTGTCTGACATTCACAGAACCACCTTCAGTAGAAAATGACCAACGATAGTACTGGTCTGCGCGACTGATCAAATGTAGATCAGCTTCTTTGTCGTCAAAGTGCAGCAGTTGTGATTGTTCTAAGGTCAGTCAGTATGTGTACGTGTGACCTCGCGATATATATATGTCACCTTGGATAGTCGTTACATCAATAATGGCTGTGTGATCAGACAGCATCAATTCATTTGTTCCCATAAAGTCCAAGCACCTTGTGGTAAGTGTTAGCATCTCGATGGCGCATCACAGTGGCAAATAACTTGCCATTTTTTCCTTTGAGAGGGTTTCTTTTGACAAAGTCCATTGATATCTTCCAAGATGTAGTACCAGTGTATCAGAGCGAAGACCTGCTAAGAGTTCAATATTGGAAGTCAAGGAGTTAGGTCACCAATGTATAACCTGAGTAATCGACGATGATTGCTCATTATAGTCCTCATCAGCATTTCGTCGTCTGTGGCGCAATTCAATTATCTTAGCATGCCAATAGGTAGAACCCTCTGGAGGCACAACGGTAACTCTTGGTAGAATATTAATTTGGATAACAGCTTCACCGGTTAATTGACAGAAAGTATATCGACGTACGAGTCACCAACTCTGAACGTGTCAGTATTGTTTGGATCTTCATTGTTTCCATTTTGACCTGTTTGAATAGCCAGCCTCAGCATCAGTAAGGGACTTATTTGCTAAGGTAATCGCTCACGGTCAGTGAGAGACACATTCTCGAGCTTTTTGAACTCCTTGAAAGAAGGGATATCGTCAATATCCGCTTGAGTTTTCTTGGTACACTGAGAGGCCGTTTCCTTTATCTTGGAAGAACTCGAAGGCAACGAAGGAATAACCTTTTTATCTCCCTTTTGTCTAGGCATCGACTTGGCTGTGGGCGAGAGATGTTGAAATGGTAGGACGGTTAGCTACGTGGGATGCTATTTTAAATGAATGGAATGCATTAAAATCATGCAACCGGAGTCCTCATAATATGCATCGGACAAATTCTTATTGGCTAGTCAAATGAACCATGAGGTGATCCGGAGGCAAGCTTGGGGTGTGTTTACCATGAGGTTTTGAACTTAAATACACCAGACTTCTCCTTTCGTCAACATTCCAACATGCCTCCCAGAATCCGGACCGAAAGTCGAATAATGAAGGGTTATTTCATCTGTTCCCCTTTATATTTACTCACAATTAGGAATACTTGGCATTATTTCTATTTAGAGTATTATCTCGAGTTTATTACTATTATTCCGAGTCTCAGTCACACTACTCCAATCCGGTTATTCCCCGGCTATACCAGATTTGGTGGTCACGATCATGGCTGTGTTGATTTCGGAAAGCGCTTGTGGCTGTGTCTCAAAGCGCACACGAGTGTTATTTCATTCATTTCTTTATCGTTTCCCTACCAAATATTACCTACAAAATACGGAACTCTAGATACATAGTTGAATACTTTGTTGTTAATTTTGCTAAAGGATAACTTGAGAATTAGAGAAATGCGAAGCCGTGAACATTCAGAAATCTGAGGTTCGCTGAGTTTCAAACTCGTTGCCTTAAACAGAAGTTGGTCGAACCTCGGCTCGGGGTGGCTCTAGGAATTCCATAGGACACCGAATACCTTCGGAAGGTCTTCCCCAAAGGTACTTTGACCCTCTGAAAAAACTTAGTGTAATAACTAAGTGTAGGAATTTGTGTAGAGTCCAGTTAACAGGATTTAGACTCATTCTCACTTCAGGTTCCAATATATATTCTGATTCTCCCTTGAGCTCTAGAAATACTTCCTCTAGACGTCTCTGTATACTCAAAGAGTACACCAATATTATTCTCACTCCTAAATTACCCATAGAACAGTCCTATCATGCTATACACATTTTACTTCCATTTATATTATAATTTCGGACCGTTTCATAACATGTACCCATACTTGCAATGAATTGATGTAAATAACTCAAGTACAACTGGCGTAACACTACAAGGATTTCTACCTAATATTGATCCGTCGAGGCGAGTTGTCCTGAGTCCTTCGCGACGAAGGTGGATATCGAAATGTAAACGATGTAAACAAGATGGGCTATCGACCATTATGAACTACTGCCCGACTTCCAAACGATCCCTTTAGCCACCAAATCAACCTTGGATTCGAAGGGGAAATCGTAGAAAAAGTAATTCAGGGTGCGTGGAACCTCTTGGACCCACTCCGGCTTCTCAAATGGAGCCGATGTCCTACCACAGCGTTTGCAGGCCCAGGATGCCCTGGTATGAGCCAATACCTTCTTCACCTTGTGGGTTTTCGAGTATACATCGCCAGCCTGAGTTGGGCAGTCTCGATTCGGGCAGGTGGGCATAATCCCCCAGACACCGTCTTTCGGCTGGGAGTGGATTAGGGTCCTTGAAATGATGGTGGAACCGTTGCGATATACGATGACCAGTGGGGAATGCTCGAGCACAAGCGGATTGGTAGTGAAGGCCATTATGCAGGCGTCCCAAATGTCTGCACGATTCACCAAGACGCTACGTAAAAACTCCACCACGGCGCCCATTACATGTCTAGGGAGAACTGAGAATGCACGGAACCCAAAGACAATCGAAAATGGGCCACTTAGTTTGCCCAATAAATATTTATGTCATTTATATGTGTGAAGGACTCACGATTCGACCATTCCCCTCACCGCAGCGAAATGCGCTTCGTTCGTGAAGGCGGTACCGCAGGCCATCAGGAACAGGACTTTGACGGACTCCGAGGTCATTAGCATGTCTCCAACGCCTGACCCAGTGTACTTTTGGAAGATCTAAGGAGCATATCGATGAGTTGAATTATAGTTAGGGAAATATGTGCGAAATATCACAGACATCATTGATCGGTGCAATCCATTGTGCACCAGTTGGACCCTTACCATGATAAAGGCCGCCAGTCTTGTAACAACTGTGAGTGTCTACGACGCATAGAAAATTCGAGTCCTTTCGAGCGCCAAGGAACTGTTGCAATTGGTCCATCTTCGCGCCATTATTAGCAATGGTCGCCTGACCTTTTGCTAGCTGCGTTGATGCAAGATGGTACTGTAGTTAACAAATTCAGTTATTATCGATAGTTGAATAGGATGAAACCGACTTACGTTATTCTCCTGGCCTCTAAACTCTTCCTGAAATTGATTGACTACAACGTTTGCGACGTACGACTCTTCAGACTTATCCATTGTGAGCGTATAAATGGCCAGTGGCACATTCATCTGGTATGCTGCAATAAACCTCGAGTGAACCTGCATAACATACTGTATTTAATCATTGGTTAGCTGGTCCGTATTGATATGGTTAGAAGGGGTTACTCGCTGGTGTAGGCTTGCGAGCCTGCAGATAGCATCCTGGACATATGAACCCGCCGTCCTCTTGCGGCAATGTCGATGCCACAATGCAGGGTAACTGCCCACCGATCTTTGCAATGCAAATGGCGGCATTGCAATCGTCATTCTCGCATTTGAGGAGTTTGGCGTTGTCCCCGCAGAATGAGCAAACAACCTATTAATGGTCAATAAAAACGTTTGTTAATGTGTTTTAATTTATGGACATTATCTGGGGGTGCCTCCATGTCCATGTTGGACTTCTTCCTTGGCAAAATAACGGACGCAGTGTCGGTTCGGCCTCTTTTATTAGTGCTTGAAGTGTGATCATCGTAGTCCTCGTCTGAATCGATGGCGTGAGCGACACCAATAATCGCTCGGGCTTCTGCAACTGGTATGGACCAATCTTTAAATTGGCCCCCAGCAAAGAGGGAAGTTAAGCTGCCATAGACGCGTTGCTGGTGCGAATCCATCAGTTTAATTGGAGGAAGTCATTTGAACAGCTAATATAACCCTTATATACCCCTGGAATTTGCCTCGTGGTAAGCGCATGTTCCGGAACTTACTAAGTGCCATTATATTGAAAGGGGTTACTTATATCTGAAAGTGGCATGACAATAAATTCCCTGTTAGTGTAGTGGTTGCGCGCGTGTTCGTTGATCTCATTCCCACGAGTTCTTTAGTTCGAACCCCGCTGTTGTTTACTTTTACATTTGCATTGTTCATGGTCTTGCCCAGCAGGGCGGATTTATAGTGTGCCCAGCAGGGCCACGCCATCTTGGATACAAACATCTAGCCCAGTAGGGCGGATTCAATAGTGTGCCCAGTAGGGCCACGCCCTTCGGTTAAGGAAACTTAGAAAGTCCCATATTATGCCGCATTACACCGAACCGCAGTTCGGTCAATGGAAACAAAGTAAGCAACTTACCCTCTGCATTGCACCGAACCATTGTTCGGTCAAAATAAGCAATAATTCCATTAAATGTTGCTGAACCACTGTTCGGTCAAAATAAGTAATAACTCCACTGAATTGCGCCAAACCACTTTTTGGTCAAAAAGCACCAAACAATAACTCCGCCAGGCCACACTAGTTTTACGAAATGTGCCCAGGAATGGAAAATTTCCGTCCAACTGGGTCCAATGAACCATTATATTTAAAGGGGTTACTTATATCTGAAAGTGGCATGACAATAAATTCCCTGTTAGTGTAGTGGTCGCGCGTGTGTTCGTTGATCTCGTTCCCACGAGTTCTTTAGTTCGAACCCCGCTGTTGTTTACTTTTACATTTGCATTGTTCATGGTCTTGCCCAGCAGGGCGGATTTATAGTGTGCCCAGCAGGGCCACGCCA
>Ga0137415_10008544_pt1 | contig 10149 bp, 13 predicted proteins | sample CZODoug3_1_1_16f_FD_183082 | JGI IMG/M metagenome (GOLD analysis project Ga0137415, IMG submission 183082) | Vadose zone soil fungal communities from Angelo Coast Range Reserve, California, USA - CZODoug3_1_1_16fungal (Hybrid Assembly) | ecosystem: Environmental > Terrestrial > Soil > Vadose... | reverse complement strand
GTAATTGCTGAGCTCGCCGAAGTCGGATTCGGCCGTTTGACATTCGAGAGCATCGCCGAACGGGCGGGGACGGGAAAGAGTCCACTTTACCGACGGTGGCCAGATACGACCTCTCTCGTCATCGATGCCTTGGAGCATCTACGTGCGGATCCGGCTGGGTACCGGCGAACAGGAATTCTTCGTGACGATCTAATAGGCCTCAGCTACCATATGACTCGAGCCCAGCGTGGTGTCAGGGCTGAGGCACTCCGCAGTCTGCTTGGGGAGGCGCATCGCTACCCCGTGCTATTGGTGCGGTTCAGATTAGAAGTTCTGGATCCGATGTTCGATACGTTGACTGAGATGTTGCAGGATGCCGCGGCACGTGGCGAGATACCAGCAGAGCGGCTGACACCGGTCGTACTCGAGGTCCTTCACGCGCTGATAATCAAGCGCACCATCCTCGACGTTCGCGATCCGACCAAGAAGGACATCACCGCAATGGTCGATGAGGTCCTCGTACCTCTCGTCTATGCGTAGCTCGTCACCCCGGCTGTCAGCAACGGGCGCTACGGGATGACGGTGACGGGCCACCGCGCGTTGCGTACCAAGCGCGTCGCCGGCGATCCGAGGTACTGATACCCGAAGCTCCGTCCGCCACCCATGACTACCGCGTCGACGCGAAGTTGTCCGGCCAACCGCACCGTCTCGACGTACGGGCTGCCGTCGCGCTCAACCACCGCGATGTCGACTCCGAGCGCAGTGGCCTGACGATCCATTTCAATCCGAACAGCTCTGACGGCCTCGGCATTGGCGATTCGTATGGCGTTGATGCTGTCGGGCGTCGACGCCAACGGACCGGACGTGTGGACGTAGAGCACCACGAGCCTCGAAGCTTGTCGCCGGGCGAGACCGATTGCGTACGCTGCCGCCCGAAGCGACGATTCGTACCCGTCAACGGCGACAAGGATGGTTCGTTGTCTGTCCAGATTCGGCGCCGCGAGGGGTGCCGGTTCCGCCTGGGAGTACCGGCCTCGTGGACTGAAGACGCCCCTCATGCCCACTTGACGACCTCGCCATCGCCAAGGCGGGGCAACCGCGCCGACCAAGCGTCCGCTCCAGGATGCCCAATATTCACCACGAGGACGGCTTGCCACCGGCCGTCCGGGAAGAAGTCTGTGTTGATTGCGTCAGCGTCGAATCCGCCCATCGGCCCTGCGGCGAGCCCGTGGGCGCGTACCGAGAGGATGAAATAGCCGGCCTGCAAGGTGGCATTGAACGTCCCCCAATCAGTGCGCAGTTCAAGGTCTGCTTCGAGCGCATCCCTCAGCTGTGGCCGAAACGGCAGGATTTCCGGAATATAGTCATGAAATCGCGTGTCCCATGCGAGTACGGCAACAGCTGGGGCTGTAGCAACCTTTGCCCTATTCCTCTCGTACATGTGGGGAACCAGGCGTTCACGTTCCGCCCCTTGTCGCACGTAGAGCACTCTAAGAGGCTGCGTGTTCGCCGAGGTTGGCGCCCATTTTGCGAGCTGCCATATCGCGAGCAACTCTTCATCGCTCACCGGCATCGAAGAAAAGGTGTTCGCTGTCCGCGCATCGGTGAACAGCGTGGCGCGGCCGCGCTCGTCAAGACCCTCAAGCAAAGGAATCATCTGTTCGACGGTGTCGGACAAGCCATTGCCCCGTCTCTGGAAACGGTCGCGCATGGGTTAGCTAGCGACTCGCGGTCACCTCTCGTTCGCGAGCCGCTCTCGGACCTTCGATCCAATGCGAAACGCTTCGTCACGGTTCGCCAATTCAGGCGCGTGCGCCAGCAGGCCAGCGCTTCGGAACTCCTCAGCCACGGACGCCACGCGGCTCATCACCATGAAGTGGAAGTGCGACCATTTCTCGCCGAATCCCATCATGTAGACGCGCTCGGCGCCGGCATCGGCAACCGCGGCAGTGCCCAGGCTGCGCATTAGCGGACCTAGGGTCGCCGCCTCTTGGTCGGAGAGCCCCATGAACCATTCGTCGCTGTGGCGATTGAGCATCACCATGAACCAGCCGGGGACGTCCCACCCGACCACGACACTCCACAGATCGTCCGCATAGATCAGGGCCTCGCCGGGACCGTTCAAACGAAGGTCGCACACATGACAGCCCGCAGACTCGCTCGGCAAGACTTCTTGAACATCGGTTTCAGACACGGTGCTCCGATTCAGCCTGGACGGGGGTGACCATCTCTCCAAGCCCGGTCATCCCGATGCGGACAGTGTCACCAGGTACGAGCCATTTGGGCGTAGGCATCCCCGCTGCCACGCCCGCCGGCGATCCGGTCGTAATGATGTCTCCCGGCCGCAAGGTAGTCGAGGCGCTGAGCCACTCGATGAGCTCGTGCGGGCCCTTCGCCATCTCCTTCGCGAACGCGTCTTGGCGCAGTTCGTCGTTGACCCAGGTCTGGATCCGAATGTCCTCATAGCTTCCGACCTCGTCCGCCGTAAGAAGCCACGGACCGGTCGGCTGAAAGGTATCCCAGCCCTTGGCTCGCGTCATCTGGAAGAGCGTCGGTTGGTTGAGCTTCTTGCTCTCCCCGGGGCCGAGGTCGCGTGCGCTGACGTCGTTGGTGATCATGTAGCCGGCGATATGCTCCGCCGCCTGCTCAGCCGGAATCCTACGTCCGCCCTTCCCGATGACAAACGCAAGTTCTGCTTCATAGTCGAGCTGAGTGCATTCGAGCGGGCGCTCGATCGCATCAGTTGGACCTGAGAGCGCAGACGCGGGCTTGAGGAACATCACCGGTAGCGTCGGAAGTCCATCAGGGTCCATGCCATGCTCGGTGAGGTGCGCGAAGTAGTTTCCCCCACAGTTGAACAGGTTCGGCGGATCCGGGACCGGCGGTCCGAGGCGAGTCTGCGTCACCGGGATTGTCTCGTCGCCGCGCTCGAGCGCCGCATCGATCCCTTCCGCAAGCGCGCTGAGGAACGGCAGCACGCTTCGGATCCCCCCGGTCGGGGAGAGGCCCATCTGAGTCATTACCGCGGGCAGCGGGAGAATCGTGTCATTGACGAGGGCGCCGGGAGCCTCGCTCCCCCGCGGGCCATAGCTGACTAGCCGCATTCGTATTCGTCCTCTCGTGGCTGGTTGGTCATCGCAGATGTGGTGGCGCCCAGGCGGTCAGCTCTTCAGTTGTCTTGCCGTCCTGAAGCTCCTTCAGCATCGCCGCGGGGTCAAAGCTCACGAATCCGAGGGCGTAGCTCGCACCGCCGCCGTACCACTCAACGATCTGTTCCTCGGTGTAGCTGGTGTCGTAGAACAGCTCGACTGTGTTCTGGTCGGGATCCGGGAAGTAGATCGACACTGTCGGCCCGTGGTTGAGGCACTCAGCGGGGTTGATGTCCTCCCGCGCGAGCCGCGCATGCGTCTCGAGCAAGTCCTGCAGCGTCGGATACTCGAACGAGAAGTGATTCAACCTGGACTTGGAGGCAGGGTCGGGCGAGCCGGGCTGAGCATCCCCCTCGGAGCTGTCCGCGTTGGCAACCTTGAACATGCCAAATCGATGGTGCGATTCGTCGATGCGAAGGAAGCACCCCGCCCCGCCGCCGATCTCGACGCCGACCGTTGCGTCGAGAACGCGCAAGTACCACTGCTTCATCGCGTCGTAGTTGCTCGTGTTCAAGATGAGGTGAGCAAGCTTCGGAGATGCCACGACTGCCTCTTCTCTGCCGGATCCGCATCGACCCGCGTCTCGAAAGTGAGCGGGCCATCGAAGCCCGCCAGCCCATCTCGACTGTAGGGACGGCTCCGTCCTTAGTCAAGGACGGATTCGTCCTTATAATTCCGGTTGGGCGTGGGTCGACAAGACGTCATCGATTGGCCGGGCAATCATTCTGCAGCCGAGCTTGATCGTCGCCGATGAGCCTGTGTTGGCGTTCGACGTGTCGGTGCGCGCGTCCATCCTGAACCTGCTCTAGCGTTTGCAGGCGACTCGGGGCTTCGGCTGCCTGTTCATCACGCACGACCTAGGCACGGCCGAGTACCTCGCCGACCAGGTCGCGGTGATGCATCGCGGGCAGATCGTCGGGCAGGGACCGTGCGAGCGGGTGTTCACGAACCCGCGACCTCCCTACACCCAGGCGCTCCTTGACGCGACTCCGGTTCCTGATCCGCGCAAGCGGCCCAGTCATGATCGCGGGCTACCCCAGGCTCCCTATCCGCGCGAGCTGAAGGCGAGCTGAAGCCGACCAACGTTCTACTACCTTGACATGTATTGAGATACCCGTATCGTGATAGCCGATGATGAGGTATTCCCCGTTCCGAGACGACCTCGCGACCGCCGGCCGGGCATTGGCAGCGGCCGGCCTGGTCACCGCCTTCGGTCATGTGTCGACGAGAACCGACGATGGGCAACTGCTGATCACCGGGCCGTACCCGCTCGACGAAGCCGAGGCCTGGACGCGGAGTTGCTTGCTGCGGGCCGATCTCGACGGGCTGCCAGAGGGCGCACCCGGTGAGGCGCACATCCACGTCGAGATCGCGCGGCGGCGCCCGGACATCAGGGCGATCTGTCGCGCGCAGCCGCCTGCCGTTATGGAGCTCAGCGCGACGGGCCGTCCGGTGCGCGCCTTGCACGGACAGGGCGCGATGCTGGGCAGCACCGTCGCAGTCTTCGACGACGCGGCGCTAGTCCGTGACCAGGCTCGCGCCGTCGCCTTGGCCGATGCGTTGGCCGACGGACCGGCAATCGTGCTACGCGGCAACGGTGCCGTCACCGTCGGCAGCAGTCTCGGCGAGGCCGTGGCTCGGATGTGGGTGCTCGACGCGTCAGCGCGCGTCAACCTGACGGCCGCGCGACGCGGGTCCGAGCGGGCGTTGACCGACGCCGAAGTCGTGGTCTGGCGGGCTGCCGCGCCGCAGTTACTGGAACGGATCTGGCGCTGGCTAGACCGTCCCGAGAGGAGGACCGACGGTGATCGAACTACGTGATATCGCCTACGTACGCTCCGGTGCTGCGGACGTGTCAACGGCGGTGGACTTTGCCGTGAACATCGTCGGCATGGAGCTGGTCGCCGAAGAGAGCGGCGTCAGCTACCTGCGGGCCGATCGCAGGCACCACTGCCTGGCCCTGGTGGCCGGACCGTCCGGCGTGCGGTCGTCCGGCTTCGTCCTGGCCGACGAGGACGCGCTGGCCGCCGCCGAGACCGAGCTCGAGCGAGCCGGGATCGCAGTGCAGCGCGGCGACGGCAAGCAGGCTTACGCGCGGCGGGTGCGTGAGTTCGTTGCGTTCGACGATCCGTTCGGCAACCGCATCGAACTCGTGGTCGACCAGGTGCTGCTCGACCGGCCACTGCACGGCGCCCGAGCGGCGGGCATCACCGAGTTCGGGCACCTGTGCCTGGACGCGCCGGACGTGCGTGCCGCGTACGCGTTCTGGTCCACCTTCTTCAACGCACGGGTGTCCGACTGGATCGGCGACTGGGCTTGCCTGCTGCGCATCGACCCTGTGCACCACAAGCTCGCCGTCTTCCAGGGCAGCAAGCCGGGCTTGTGCCACGTCAACTTCCAGGTCGACTCGCTCGACGACGTGATGCGCAACTGGCACTTCCTGCAGGAGCACGGCGTGGAGATCGAGATGGGACCGGGCAGGCATCCGCAGTCGGAGGCGGTGTTCGTTTACTTCAAGGGACCGGAAGGGCTCACGTACGAGTACTCGTGGGGGGTACGGCGCATCACCGACGAAGCGGCGTGGCGGCCGCGGTACTTCGACCCGGCCGAGCCGGACGCGATAGATCGCTGGCGGGGCCCTACCAGGCGGGTACACACCCAGCCTCAGGTGGCGGACGTCTGAGATGCCGATCGTGTCGATATCCCTGTCGGCCGGACGCGATCCCGCTGTGCTGCGCAGCTGCCTGCGCGCGGTACACGAGGCCGTCCGCGTCAGCCTCGGCGTAGCGGACGGACCAGTGCGGGTCCTGCTCGCCAAGGTGCCGCCGCAGCTGTGGACCTCGGGCGGCGTCACACTGGAGGAACGAGAGGCTGGCCAGTCATGACGATTCCGCACATCATCGGCGGTGTGGAGACCGAGTCGGCCGACGGAGCCACATTCGACGACGTCGATCCCTACACCCGCAGTCCGTACGCGAGCGTAGCCTCGGGCAGCGCCGTCGACGCTGATCGAGCGGTGAGCGCGGCACGTTCGGCGTTCGACAACGGGCCGTGGCCGAGGATGAGTTCCGTCGAGCGCGGCCGCATCCTGCATCGGCTAGCCGACCTCGTCGAGCAGCACGCGGACGAGCTCGCGCTGGCCGAGAGCCGGGACATGGGCAAGCCGGTGCACGTCGCCCGCACCCACGATGTACCGCGATCGGCGCAGAACTTCCGATTCTTCGCCGACCACGCCCGCCTGGCCACCAGCGATGCCTTGCCGTCCAATGAGGATCTGCACACCTACGTGCAATACGCCGCGGCGGGCGTAGTCACCGCGATCGCGCCGTGGAACTTCCCGCTCATGCTCGAGACGTGGAAGGTCGCGCCGGCGCTGGCGTGGGGAAACACGGTGGTACTCAAACCGGCCGAGGACACGCCGCATTCGGGATACCACTTGGGGCGTCTCGCGCTCGAGGCGGGTCTACCCGACGGCGTGCTGAACGTAGTGCAAGGCTTCGGCCCCGAGTCGGTGGGCGAAGCGCTCACCCGCGACCCCCGGGTCGACCGGATCACCTTCACCGGCGAGTCCGGCACCGGACGGGCGATCGCCGCGGCGGCGGCGCGGAACCTGACTCCGATCAGCCTTGAACTGGGGGGCAAGGGCGCAAACATCGTCTTCGACGACGCGGAACTGGACAGCGCCGTCGACTGGTCGATCCGCGCCGCCTTCGGAAACGCCGGACAGGTGTGCCTGGCCGGCTCGCGGCTCTACGTACAGCGCGGGATCTACGAGCAGTTCATCGATCGCTTCGTGTCGGCTGCGCAGGCGTTGGTCCTCGGCGCCCCGACAGACGCCGCGACCGAGGTGGGGCCTCTGGCCAGCGAGACGCACCACGCCAAGGTCGTCGGCTACCTCGACCCAAGTCGCACCGGCGGCGCGTCGACCCTGACGGGCGGGCCCGGCGAGGGGTGGTTCGTGCGACCCACTGTGCTCGCAGACGTGCCGCCGACAGCAGACGTCTACCGCGAGGAGGTCTTCGGCCCCGTCGTTACCATCACCCCGTTCGATCACGACGACGAGGCGATCTCCCTTGCGAACGCGACGCGTTTCGGCCTGTCGGCGATGATCTTCACGCAGCACCTCGGCCGCGCCCACGGCGTCGCGTCCCGGCTGCGCAGCGGCAACGTGTGGGTGAACTGCTTCTTCGTACGGGACCTGCGCGCCCCCTTCGGGGGCATCGGAGACTCCGGCGTCGGCCGGGAAGGCGGCGTCTTCAGCCGGGACTTCTTCACCGAGCCGAGAACTGTCTGCATGAAACTGCCCGACCTGCCGGTGGTGGCCTGATGTCGCTTCCGAATGCTCTGTTGGGCGTGCTCGAAGCGCGGCCGATGACCGGCTACGAGCTGACTCAGTTCTTCGACGCTTCGACCGGCTGGGTGTGGTCAGCCCCACAGAGCCAGATCTATCCATTGCTGCGCCAGATGGAACGGGACGGTCTGATCGAGGGCGAGGACCAGGTTCGCGGCTCCCGGCTGCAGCGCACCGTGTATTCGATCACCGACCAGGGTGTGGCCCAACTGCGGTCGTGGGCTGCCACCTACCACCCGCCTCCTCCACCGCGCGAGCCGTTCTTCCTGCAGGCGCTCTACTTCGACTCGTTGCCGCCCGAGCAAGCCCGTGCCGTGCTCACCGCCTACCTCAGCGACCAGCGCGCCGCCGCCGAGGCCGCGCAGCAGCACCGCGAGCAGTTGCTGGCCGGCGAAACTATGTTGGTCAAGGAGCGGTTAGCGCGACGGCCACGTGCGGAGCATGAGGCGATCGTGCGCTTGAAGGCCAACGTCTTCGCCGGTGTCGCCGCGGTGGCGCAGGCCAGGGCGAGCTGGGCCGAAGCGGAACTCGTCCTGCTCGACGAGCCGAAGCAGCTGCGGGGCTCGCGCCGGGCGACGGGCTGATCGATGGAGTACGACGCCGCCGCCCAGGGCCTGCTCGACGCGTATCGCACATGCGACCCAGTGAAGCCGCTGATCGGCGAGTATCCCGAGCTGGACATCGATGGCGCGTACGAGATCCAGCAGGCCCAGGTGCGGGCGTGGCAGGAAGCGGGCCGGACGATCCTGGGCCACAAGGTCGGGTTGACGTCGGCGGCGATGCAGCGGCAGATGGGGGTTTCCCAGCCGGATTTCGGGGTGTTGCGCGATGACATGTTCCACGCCGAGTTCGCGCCGATCCCGGTGGACGCGTTCATCCAGCCCCGGGTGGAGCCGGAGATCGCGTTCGTACTGGGCCGGCCGCTGTCCGGGCCGGGCGTGACGATCGCGCACGCCGCGGCGGCGGTCGACTTCGTCCTGCCGGCGCTGGAGATCATCGACTCGCGCATCGTCGACTGGAAGATCAGCATCGTCGACACCATCGCCGACAACGCGTCCTCGGGCGGGGTGGTGCTGGGCAGCACGCCGGTCTCGCTCCGCGCGGTCGACCTGCGGCTGGTCGGCTGCAACCTGTTCGGCAACGGGTCGCTGGTGGCGACGGGCGCGGGCGGCGCGGTGCTGGGCTCGCCGCTGCTGGCGCTGGCCTGGCTGGCCAACGTGCTGGGCGAGCGCGGGGTCGGCCTGGACGCCGGCCACGTGGTGCTGCCCGGATCGGTCACCGCGGCCCAGCCGGTGCGTCCGGGCGACACCTGGAGCGCCCAGTTCGCCGGACTGGGCAGCGTCACCGCCCGCTTCGCCCCGCAGGAGGGGTCATGACCACCGCCGCCATTGTCGGGCCGGGCAACATCGGCACCGACCTGCTGGCCAAGTTGCAGCGCTCGGCGCATGTGCAGGTGCGGTACATGGTCGGCGTCGACCCGGCCTCAGACGGCCTCGCCCGCGCCCGCGAGCGCGGCGTCGAGGCGTCGGCCGGCGGCGTCGACTGGCTGCTGTCCCGGCCGGAGCTGCCGGAGCTGGTGTTCGAGGCCACCAGCGCCCGGGCGCACCAGGCCAACGCCCCGCGCTACGCCGAGGCCGGCATCCAGGCGATCGACCTGACCCCGGCGATGGTCGGCCCGCTGGTCTGCCCGGCGGTCAACCTCACCGAGCACCTGGCCGCGCCGAACGTCAACCTGATCACCTGCGGCGGGCAGGCCACCATCCCGATCGTGCACGCCGTGTCGCGCATCGTGCCGGTGCCCTACGCCGAGATCGTCGCGTCCATCGCGTCACGATCGGCCGGGCCGGGCACCCGGGCCAACATCGACGAGTTCACCGAGACGACCTCGCGGGCCATCGCCGACGTGGGCGGCGCCGCGCGAGGCAAGGCGGTGATCGTCCTCAACCCGGTCGAGCCGCCGATGATCATGCGCGACACGGTGTTCTGCGCAATCCCGGCCGATGCCGACACCGAGGCGATCAACGCGTCGATCCAGGCGATGGTGGCCGAGGTGGCGCATTACGTACCGGGCTACACGCTGCGCGCCGACCCGCAGTTCGACGAGCCGCGGCCCGGGTGGGACGGCCGGGCCCGGGTGGCCGTCTTCCTCGAGGTGCGCGGCAACGGCGACTACCTGCCGCCCTACGCCGGCAACCTGGACATCATGACGGCCGCGGCCGCCCGGGTAGGCGAGCTGATCGCCCAGTCGACGGTGGCGGCGTGAACGCGCCCCTGCGCATCACCGACTCGACGCTGCGCGACGGCTCGCACGCGATGGCCCACCAGTTCACCGAGGAGCAGGTGCGCGCCACCGTCCACGCGCTGGACACCGCCGGCGTGCAAGTGGTCGAGGTGTCGCACGGCGACGGCCTGGGCGGCTCGTCGTTCAACTACGGCTTCTCGCGCACCGACGAGATCGAGCTGATCGCCGCCGCCGTCGACGAGGCCACCAGCGCGCGGATCGCGGTGCTGTTGCTGCCTGGAGTGGGCACCGTCGAGGACCTGCGCCACGCTCACGGCGCCGGCGCGTCGGTCGCCCGGATCGCGACGCACTGCACCGAGGCCGACGTGTCGATCCAGCACTTCGACGCGGCCCGCGACCTGGGCATGGAGACCGTCGGGTTCCTCATG
>Ga0137415_10008543_pt1 | contig 10149 bp, 21 predicted proteins | sample CZODoug3_1_1_16f_FD_183082 | JGI IMG/M metagenome (GOLD analysis project Ga0137415, IMG submission 183082) | Vadose zone soil fungal communities from Angelo Coast Range Reserve, California, USA - CZODoug3_1_1_16fungal (Hybrid Assembly) | ecosystem: Environmental > Terrestrial > Soil > Vadose... | reverse complement strand
ACTGAAATTGGTGGCTGTGAGAGAATACAAACAAATGTAAATAGTTCCATGTTTGGCGTGGATTGCCCATCACCACTATCCGGCTATCTGGCCATCCGGCTATCCAACTATACCAAAGACCAAAAAAGCCAACCACTTCAGATTTTTTTTTGAAACATATTCCAGATGCTGATAGTCCATTCACGAAACAGTACAAATACAATTTCTAGACAGCATATGTCAAACAAGAGTCAAACCATATCAAACCCTATACTCTCGCTTCATCCAACGGCCTCCATTTGACTCCGCCGTGCACAGCTCAAATCCCTCAGGCTTTGAAAAGCTGCACCAACCAGGGCAATTGTCTTGCCTGCAGGAATAGCTGTACGTCATCCCCTGTTTGATCACATTAGACCAGCTATGGGGTGATGCACAGTCAGGACAAGCGGGAGGAAGACGATTACCCCATGGGCGCCATCTTGGATTGGTAAAAATGTAGACGGTGGAGTCCACGGTGGGGGTTTGTGTGTTAAGACACATATGAACGACATTGGTGTGGCGCGCAAGATGAGACTGGGACGTTGCCGCGAGCATGTGAGTCATAGAGGTGTTAAGATCAAAGCCTTCGATAAGGATGCGAAAAGTGAAGTCAACAAAAAACGGAGTGACAAGGGAGGCATGAAACTCCTTGGCAGTAAACGCGATAAGGTTGTCAATAGACATGCTTACAGGCTGAGCATTAGAATATTTGAACAATGTATTATCAAAGCAAGCAATCTTACCGTTTGATGAAATCAGAAAGAGCATTGAAGCTCTCACTCTCCCCGACAAGGGCGCCACAAGACATCATAATCACCGTAGCGAGTTTGGGCTGAATAAAAGATACCAAAGCAGGTGGGAAGAGCGTTTGCATGAACTGTTATCAAGGTGAGTATAATAATAAGCATTTATCAAGCCAGTATACTTACATCTTCCACTCTCGAGCAGAGATTGGGTCCCAAGTACAAGTCCCCCGTGTCGTCATGAGAGTGGTTTGTAATGATGATGACAACCCTATCAAAACCGTACCTGCAAAGAAGATAAGTGCTGGCAGTTGACCGGGAAAAGTACATTTAAACTCACTTTTCGAGGTTCCTGGTGAAGGCAGTTGCCTCGTAGATGTGTTTTGTGACGAGTTCATCAGTTGTCAGATTAAAAACAACTTCTTTATAGACAAAAGAATCTGCCGGAAGAAAAGCAGACAAAATTTCTGCAGATATCCGAGCTGGATGGCCTTTAGGATCAATAGAGGCAAGAATGAAGTGGAGTAGGAGAAGGGGTTGGGCTATGACCTGGGAACTAGCGGTCAACTGATAGTCACCCTGAATGACCAGTGGCTCCTTCAACACGGGGGTCCAAGTAGAGGGCGACTGGTTAATATCCCCCTTGTAGAAACCCTAGGAGATGAAGATTAGAGACATATCAAGATGAGAACGCGAAGATAAGTTCAAGTCACTCACAAAAAACGGAGCAGGTTTAGGAGATGCGAAGATACGCAAATGGCATGCGACACAAATAAAAATGGATGAGGCAACATTGATGCCCTGGCTCTGGGGCAAGGGAATATGGGCCTTACACATCACGCGGCTACACTGATCACATGACAACAGGTCACCGCCGTTGATGCAGATGTAACAAAAGTCCTGTGAGGTTAGTTTAGCAATGAGCATGCATCACTAAACAATTGAAGAATCACTTTACACACCTGTTGAATTAGTTTAGGAACCTTTGGCGCGGGAACAACCGCCATCGATTCGTCGGATGAAACGTTTGTCGCGAGAGGAGGGCCGGACCTTTTACTCTCCTTCCGAGGCACCGTTCCGCCAGTGGTCTTGCGAGCAGTTGCCTTAGTTCTAGCCATAGTGGAGGGACAGACACAAGAGTTAGCGGGAGATGGGAGATGGAAGTGGGAAGGAAAGAGATCAAACCGATTAGCGACACACGCTTTCAACGAGGCGTGTCACGTGAACCTCAGTTCGATTTCCTCGTACATTTACTTGTATTGGTTAATTACCAATGCAAAGACTATTTATTGTATATTGTATCACTATAATTAAAAAGAAGTTCTGGGGAACAAATTTAAGGTGGCGGGGCACGCATGATTGGAATATGTGTGAAACAATATTGAAAACTGACTTGTCATGGCTCTGTTTGAGTAAACAAATTATGGAGGGAGGGTTTGTTTTTCAGTGGAAGGAACCTGGGAGGGGTGGGCAAGGATGAATTTGCGGCGGTGAGCGTGCGCAATTCCGTAGCGTGCGAGGGGGAGGGAGCTGGAGGCCAAAAACCACAAACGGGCCACTGGGGCATGGTTTTCATGAACGATACGTGGGGAGCTTGAGATTTAGATAGTAGGCGCATTGTTGAGGTGGGGTAACGCCAAGTTGAGGAGGTGGAGGGCCGCAAACAGGCAACGCACAAGGGGGGTGGGTTTTGGGTCAAAACCCAGAAACCGAGCCGCGGGGGCTCGGTTTTCGCAAACACCATGTGGGGGGCTTTAGATCCAGGTAGTGGAGTGCATATCCGGGCAGTGCAACGCCAGTTTAAGGACGTGGGGGGTCGCAATCGGGCGATGCGCGAGGGGGTGAATTTTGGGTCAAAGCCCAGAAACCGAGCCATGGGGGCTTGGTTTTCGCAAAAAACGTGCGGGGGCCTTCGGATCCAGGTAGTGGAGTGCATGTTCGGGTGGTGCAACGCCAGTTTAAGGAGGTGGGGGGCCGCAATTGGGCGACGCGCGAGAGAAGCAGTTTTTGGGACAAAATATCGAAAACGAGCTGCGAAGGCTCAGTTTTCGCGAACGACGTGCTGGGGGGTGTTGTATTTGGGTAAGGGGAACCTACCCGAGGTCGCGAGATATGGCTGCAGGGGGGTGGACACGGTTATTAAGCCGGCATGCAGGGTGGGTTGGGTGTTGCTCACCTAGGCCCCCCATCCCTTACCCCATCCTTTCCTTCTCCTTTCCCCACTCTTACTACCATTTGAACCTCCTGCCTCACTCCTTGAGGCCTCCTGGTGGGTCGAGTACTAGCCGCTGGGCACGATTCGTGGTGGTGGTCCCGGTCGATCGCCTCTCGGAGCAGGACCCCGGATTATACATGTGAATGTCTGTTCGCGATCCGGACAAAAATCGGCCTTGAAGCCCAAAAATGTCTGTTCCAAGTCTGGTCCGGACAAAATTGACCCAAAATAGCCAAAATCTGTCCGGACAGGATCGCCCATCGCCAGAACATACATTCATATGTATAATCCGGGGTCCTCTCGGAGCTACGGCTATTTTAACTCTGCGTGTATTCATCAGGCTCGTAGTACCTTCTACATACTTCCTAAATTCATAAAATTATTTGCATTGCTGTAGCAGTTCTATAATTATGTACAGGCCAACGCCAACGCCAACACCGCAGCAAAGCTGCGATATTCGTTATCGAATGTGGCGTGCGAAGGTGCAAATAAAACCAAACAGTTGAACTTACAAACGACGCGTCAGCGTGTTTGCCCTGTTCAACTTGTTTCTTCCTCCTCTCACCACCATCCGTCTAGGTAGATGATGCATATTGCTCATCGCTGCCGTATCCCCACTGCAGGGGGGTTACGACAGAGGTGAATGATATGCACATTCACGAACATGTGAGTTTTAACAATAACTTTACCTTGGCTAACGACTTTTCAATAGCAGATATCTTTGAATTACAGATACATGAGAGGGCCAATTGGGCCGTTTGCGAGTGCATGACCTCCCAATTGGGGGGGCTCTCCTTGCGCTCTCGTTGTGTGAGAGGCCAATTTGGCTTTCGAGGGTGCATGACCTCCCAATTGGGGGGGCTCTCCCTTCGCTCTCACCGCCACATGAGAGGGCCAATTGGGCGTTTGATAGTGTGTAAGTCCCCAATTTGGGGGCTTCACCTTTCACTCTCAACTTGTTGGGACATGGGGGTATCATTTTTTGAGAGGCCAATTGGGCATTTGAGAGCGCGTAAGTCCCCAATTGGGGGGCTTCGCCTTTCACTCTCAGCTTGTTGGGACATGGGGGTATCATTGTTTGAGAGGCCAATTGGGCATTTGAGAGTGTGTGAGCCCTTAATTGGGGGGTTCCGCTCTTGCTCTCATGCAGATAACAGTAGGTGCAGGGGTGACCTTGTTGTGGGTCATCAAGGGTTGTATGGTCACGCCAATAGGGTGTCCTCCTCTTGGCCCCTTCGTCTTGGGATATGAATTATAATCACCCTGATCTCTTGTCAACTAGCCTTCTGCATAGTTAAATTTGTATCCCCACTTATGTCACAAAGTTTCATTGGGTGCAAAGTTGGAGTTGTGGGCTGGCCACCCCTTCTCTATGCTTTGTATTCGATGAAACTTCTTAGATAGTTTTTACTTTTTCAACTTCAATTATAAAGTGATAACAAATCAAAGAAGGTGTGGTGCGGTGCATGTAAAAAATCACGTGATCTTCCTGTTGCTACTAGTACGTAGATCATATCAAACAAAGATGCGCCAGCCATTGATTGGTTTAAAATCATTAACCCTCTGCAAGCTAGATAAGCCATCCATCAACTGTCAGTATGCAGCACAAAGAGTCATTCACAGACTACAGTACAAGAAGGGTAAAATGAAAAGGGACTCCCGTTTTCATTTCTTGCAACTAGATATAATCATAACATACAAACATAGGAGCATAGAGCATAAGGCAGAACAGAAGGCATGTGCATAAGTAACATCATAAAGTTGTAGAATTGAACTATGCGGCTGTCCGATCTAGCCTCGGCTTCCAGGAATGCCCAACAGCATGACCCATTTGATGTTAAACGAAACATTGATAGGAAGAGATGCACCCCAAGTGTTGACCGTATATGCGACAACTGCGCAGGATCCAGGAGGGAGCTCGCGGTTGATTCGATCAAGTTGGTCTACATTAGGCACAAGCTTACGGAAGCTTTGAGTATATTTCCGCGCATCATAAATAGGAACTTTGCAGACCATCAGTATGGCATCTAACAGCGAAAAATAACAACAGCAACTCACTAACGTCATGACAATTGAGGGTCACACCGCTGGAGCTGGGACCCCTGGTAAAAGGATTGGGACCACTGGCACGACGCATGCCACGTGAGTTAGAAGGAGAGGAAGTTCCTATTGAGTCGTGAGCATGATCTGTATAACAAGAAAATGAAACAACCCACCGGAGACAGGATTGGCAAAAGATGTTGCAAATGACACGTAACCAGCCTGTATCTGAGCTTTATACTCGGATTTGTTAATGACCTGACCAATAGCACCAACAAGGCGTTCCCATTCGCCTTCAACGAGTGCACCTTCGATTAATCTCTGCATTTTACCATTTGGATTGTGCTTAGGATCTATGAGGTGGCAGTCGCCAACCCTAACGGTTGAGATAAAGGTAAGTGGACCGCTACCTCCGACAGCATGGAAATATGTTTGACTGCCAAACCCAGTGGAAATCCTTGCAGGGTCTGATCGAGACAGATTCAGAATCCCATCTACGGCAGAACAGATGATGGACTCGAAGAACAGACTGGATTCAATCAATCAGCAGACAAGTACAATGCAGCAAACAAAAACATACTTTTTGTTAACACGAGGAACCTCCTCAAGCATATCAGAATAGCTTGGCAAGTGTGCAGCCTTATGAGACCATGAAAGTATACATGCTGCCCTGAACGAACGAACGAAGCAAGTCAACAAGAGGACAGACTACTGATCCAAAAACAGACACATACCTGAGTTTTGGGAGGCCTTTATAAGTCGCTTCCAACAAGTGATCCCTGTTGCCAATATCTGTCTCATCCACCTTCGGAGGGCCCGCGCTAAGCAGACATTGACATCAGCCAAAAGAAAAATTAGGCAAGATGAAAAGTGCATACCTTGTAGTATAATCCTCCAAATAAGTGTCGTATTCATCTGCAGAAAAACCCTTGGAAGCCGTTTTGTCTTTACTCGACCTGGCCAAAAGGAAATCATCGAGTACTACTCTATATGGCATAATACGCCTGTATCTACCATTTCTTAGGGGTGTCCTTGTCTGCGTTACTGTCATCCTCAAAGGGGGACCAAAGGCCTGCCTCATCATCGTCAGGTCCGGTCTTAGAGGTGAGCAGCTTCTTTGAGTAATCATGTTTTGGACCGCTGGATGAGCAGAAGCAATCAGAATACAAAAATTGGTATCACAAGTAATTGGACATACTCTGCAAACACATCCTCTTTGTCCCATCCATCAGGGATTGACCGGCGGGATTTACTAGTTATTGTTGCACATTAGCCCCAGAACCATCATATTAGATACCACATCTGACTCACCTAGGGATCACCACTTCGGGTTTTTTCAGGACTCCTTTGAGTGGGGCACTCAAGACATCGTCTTTTTGGAAGCGAACAGCCTTTGTAGGACTAGGCATCATCCTTGAAAAATGAATGTTAAAATAAACAAAGACAGACCAAAAGGCAACGTACTCAATACTCTCCTCGTCAGTAATGGGAGACACCATCAAAGACACAGATCGCTTTCTATTGCTTTGAATGCAGACTGGTCAATAAAAGCAACAGATAAAATGTATATTTTGTCACTTACATGGAAGAGGTTCGAGAAGAAACCGGAGTTTTTGGAACAATGGAACGACTGTTACAGCTATATCAGATATTGAAGGAGTCAACCAGAAGCAACAAACTGACCTTCGGCGGGGAGGGGTGGTAACCCATTCCTCATCATCAATTGACATTGCACTGGTTTGATATGAGCAAGTCCAATAAAAACACAGACAATACAAAGAAGCAATACCTTTTGGTGCTTTTACTACTCTTGATGCTCATTGCATCATCTCCACTGGAGATATCAATGCTACAAAGACGTGTTATGTCAGAGAGAGATATGACACATTGGGACATGACGTACGTATCATCATCATCCACAGATTTGGTGGACTTTGACTTGGCCATGGGACGTGCACGAGGACGGCTGTTGGTACACAAAGTAGAATCAAGCAAGGGAGTTGCAAACAAATATCACATACCTGGCCACACTCTTCACACTCATGGCATCGTCGTCATCTGAATCCACGGCAGATTTGGCCCGGCCAGCAACAGAACGGGGGCGAGAGCGAGATCGGTCACCCATGCTTAATCAGGAAGAAAAAAGGATCTAGCAGATGCAGAAATGGAGAACAAGCAAAACATACCTTTTGACACTTTTCATATCATCATCCGAGACGTCAATGCTGCAACAGTATATTAGAACGTGAATATCCACAGAATGCAGAGAAAACTCACGCCTCTTCAGCCTCATCATCAATAAATTCAGAAGATTTGATAACTTTTTTGTTGGGAGGACGACCTCTAGGACGCCTGAAATATTATGAGGGTACAGCAAGAGAACATACACAAATCAAACGAACGGGGTATTAGTGGTTGCTTTAGCAGAAGCAGCAGGTTCTTTCTTGGCAGGCATTGCAAAATAGACTGATTGGTGGACTGACAGAGATGTTAAGGTCGCAAAGCGATGGAGCTGTATCTCAGACCAGCAGCACACTTTATATAATCTAGGGCTCCACGTGTACCGGCAGGCAGATCAAAAAAAAACCACACAAGAGAAAATAAGAGGAAGAATGGAAGGCAGAAAAAGAAGAAGAAAAAATGGAATGATGCACTAGAAAAACGCTAAGGGGGATCACATGCATTATGTCAAAGGTAAACAATAAAATCAGTGGCAGGAAGCATGCAACCATTTAAATGTGACCACAATAAAACAGGTGCGGCAGCACACAGTAGAAAGCCATCGGAAAAGGTCCAGTATCTGATAGAGTATACACCCCAATGTGCCTGCAGGACAACAGGAGGTCTGAGTGCACAAGGTGGCGGAAGCGAATAAGAAGCACAAAATAAAGTTTGGGTTTCCGGCTAGACCGAAGGCCGAGTGCAAATCAGGCACTGTAGGGACTGAAAAGGAAAACATGAGGCAGCAGAACCGAGCGAGCACAAATTAAAGTTCGGGTTTCCAGCTAGACCAAAATGGAAATAAACCGGAAACGGCGAATAGAAAAAAATGCCTGATGCGTCTGCATCACATGAGGCAATGTGGTGCAGCAATTGCCAAAGTTTAAATAGTCACACACTTGCAGAGGAAAGAAAATAAGACTAAGGTTATTATTGTTGCTGTGATGAGCACTGTGAATAGAAGCCAACAGAACAGAGACACACATTGGCCCAGAAAGGCAAGATCTGCATATCTCCGACTTTCCATAAGACGGCATTATGAGATCAATAAGTCCACAAGGCCCGTTTCCATTGCACCAGGTGGAGCCGAAGAGATGACTGAGCTCCACAAAAGAAATTTAAAAAAGAAGGCACACATCTGACAGGGTGCATGAAAACATCAACAACAAGCAATAGATCTTTCCGTTGAGTGAACACGCCTGACCCCCCCTCCCCTTCCCCTCCTTCTCCCAGTATCATGGATGGACACTACAACTTTGAAGGAGCAAGTGAGCTATGAATTACAGAGACAATTTTAATCACCATGGCTCACTGAATAAAAATGCTAGAGATCAGCTTACATACATTTGTTGTAGAGCGTCATGACAATGACACATACCAATTGACAAACTTCAAAGATGTAAGGGGTCAATCTGGTGCCAATGAAGGAGGACACTGACAACTTACAGTTTGATAACCTCAAGCCAGTACTGAATGAAAAACCCACATACTGGAGGCTCACCGTTCCAACTTCTGAAGTGACCCAGACTGAAGAGCTTGTGTTGAGCATGCAAGGAGTCATCGTCAACAAAGACCTACCTCCCATGCTGATGAAGTGAGTTATCAGCAGTTCTTACTAGCAAAGATAAGCTGACAACCATGGATGAATTCTGTAGACCCAATGAACAGCATCAGCCATTCATCCGTCAATCCGTGCAGCTGACAGGCTTTGACTGCAAGGAGTTCCAGACCTGTATTAACACACTTCAACAACTGCATCAGATATTTTCGCGCCAGATGCCAGAGGGTAACATGGAACCGCTCTCTCTGGGTCAGTTCCGTCATTTCGACACGGTGGAGTTTGCCACGCGTTACTTCACGTCTCGACGTGATGACCCCAACGGCACTGAGATGCCATTTGATAAGTCCACGGACCCAAATGGTGTGCTGGCGAAATTGGCCAGCAACAAGAAGTACTTTCATGGCGAGGACAACAAGGTACTTTATTACATTCTGAAACACGCCAACAACGAGAGTCTTCCCAGGTGAGAGTAGTTCAAATACAATGAACACTATGCTTTATGATGCTTGTGACCAGGTTTTTTGAGGTGGATCCCGCACGATTCAGAGTTGGAGACATAGTTGAGGTCCAAATCACCATTGCTGCCGTTCCGATCAAAAACAACAAGTTCAAGATGATCTCTCAGCTGAGATGCCTCGCACTCCTGGATGGCACTTTCACAGATGTGAGTATTCTGTACCAAGACTAAACAATGACATCCAATTGACATGTGAAATGGAAGCTGGCTACGAATGGCCGATTGAAGGCCATTATTCGTCCAACAGCCACGAAGCCCACAATTAAAAGGAGGGTGGGGTACAATACATCGGACGATGAGGTGTTGGAGGCTCGAAAAAAAATGATCAACATGAGCATGAATGATCGTTGATACTGATTTCATATTTCATACAATAGTATAGAAAGCAATTCAAAGTACCAGAGCTCCTCGCCTTTCATTGCGGCAGATAAGATTTCAGTACCCAATAGAACAGCCACAAAGTTATATAAAAGGAGATTACCTTTTATATCAACATCCTGCGCCAACATCTGACCACCCGTTTTTCACATTGCGTTAATATTGCTCTGTGAATACATAGCAAACTGCAATATGCTGCAGCCCTCCCTGCTTCATTATATACATTACCATTGGCATACATGGGGAATTACATTTGAATTTTTTGCATGAATTTGTGAGAACAAGCTCAAATAATTCAATTTCAATTCCATATCAGCTGATTACACATCTGAATTGGACCCCAAGTATTGTGTATTGATGATGTACATACATGTGTAGAAGAAGTAGAATGTAAACAGGTGCAAAAACAAGCTGATGAATAGTAGAAAACGCGAAAATAGGGGCTATTGACCAAAAA
>Ga0137415_10008540_pt1 | contig 10150 bp, 5 predicted proteins | sample CZODoug3_1_1_16f_FD_183082 | JGI IMG/M metagenome (GOLD analysis project Ga0137415, IMG submission 183082) | Vadose zone soil fungal communities from Angelo Coast Range Reserve, California, USA - CZODoug3_1_1_16fungal (Hybrid Assembly) | ecosystem: Environmental > Terrestrial > Soil > Vadose... | reverse complement strand
GGCCGACCTGCTGGTCACCGCCACCAGCTGGACGGCGCCGACCGCGCTGCTGAACATGGCCGGCGACCGCCCGGTGTACTCGCCTCGGGCTGCTCGGTTCCTGCCCGGCGGCGGCTACGGCGAGGATGTGCTGGTGGCCGGCGGGCTGGCCGGCGACGGCGGTCGGGACGAGCTGGTCGCGCACGCCCGCGCGGTCGGCGTCGAGGCGGCCCGCCGCGGGCTCACCCGCCGCGCCGCCCGGCTCGCCCTGCTACCCACCCGGGCGGCGCCACCGGCGGCGGCGGCAGCGGTGGCCGACGACGAGGTCTCGCCGCTGCCCGAGCTGCCGCTGGACGAGCACCCGGCGCTGTTCCGGAGCCGCACCCACGGCATGGTCGACTTCTCCGAGGACGTGTCGTCGAAGGACATCCAGGCGGCGGCGAAGGAGGGTTACGACTCCGTCGAGCTGGTCAAGCGGTACACCACGGCCACGATGGGGCCGGCGCAGGGCAAGCTGGAGACGGTCAACACGGTGGCCGTGCTGGCCGAGGCCACCGGACGCACCATCGCCGAGACCGGCACCACGACCTGGCGGCCGGTGCACGTGCCGGTCACCCTCGGCGCGCTGGCCGGGCGGATCTTCGAGCCGGTTCGGCACTCGCCGATGCAGCCGTGGCACCGCGAGCACGGGGCGAAACCGCTGGTCGCCGGCCAGTGGATCCGCCCCGAGCACTACGGGGACCCGGCCGAGGAGGTCCGCGCGGTGCGCGAGCGGGTCGGCATCATCGACGTCACGCCGATCGGCAAGCTGGACCTGCGCGGCCCCGACGTGCCGGCGCTGCTGAACCTGCTCTACGTCAACAAGTGGTCCAAGCTCGGCATCGGCCGGGTCCGCTACGGCGTGATGTGCGCCGAGGACGGCGTGGTGTTCGACGACGGCGTCACCGGACGACTCGGCGAGCACCACTACCTGATGTCCACCACCTCGTCCGGGGCCGGCGCGGTCTGGGAGTGGGTGGAGAACTGGTTGCAGACCGAGCACCCCGAGTGGCGGGTGCACGTCACCCCGGTGACCACGGCGTACGCCAGCATCAACGTCGCCGGGCCGAGGTCGCGGGAGCTGCTGGGGCGGCTCACCGACGTCGACCTGGGCGCCGAGGCGTTCGAGTACATGAACGTGCGCACCGGGCGGGTGGCCGGCGTGCCCGACTGCGTGCTGTGGCGGATCGGGTTCACCGGCGAGCTGTCCTACGAGCTGCACGTGCCGGCCGGCTACGGGGCGCACGTGTGGCAGGCGCTGCTAACCCACGGCGCGGACCTCGGGGTGACGCCGTTCGGGGTGGAGGCGCAGCGGATCCTGCGGCTGGAGAAGGGGCACCTGATCGTCGGCCAGGACACCGACGGCCTGACCAGGGCATACAGCGCCGGCCTGGACTGGGCGGTGAAGCTGGACAAGCCGGACTTCGTCGGCCGCACCGAGCTGGCCTGGCAGCACGAGCGCGACCTGGCCAGCCCGAGCGGACCCCGACTGGTCGGCCTCGCCCCGATGGACCCGTCGGTGGTGCCGCCGGAGGCGAGCCAACTGGTCGCCGGGTCGCCGTCCGGCCCTCGGATCGTCGGGCGGATCACCTCCAGCCGGCTGTCCCCGACGCTGGGCCGCGCGGTCTGCCTGGCGCAGCTGGACGTCACGCTGGCCACCCCGGGCACCCGGGTCACCGTGCGGCTGCCGGACGGCACCGAGACGCCGGCCGTGGTCACCGAGCAGCTGGCCGCCGTCGACCCGGACGGCGCCCGGCAGCGGATCTCCTCGGCCGGCCCGGTGGGACCCTGCCGCGAGTTCCCCCTGCCGGCACCGGCCAGCCCGATCACGCTCGGCGCCGCGCCGGCGGGGGGTGGGCCGGCCGGGGTCGGGCAGGTGCGGCTCACCGACGAGTCGGGGCTGGTCAAGCTGTTGGTGCGGGCCGCGGTGGACGGACCGGTCGGCACCGCGCTCGGCACCCGGTTCGGCCGCGCCGCCCGGGCCGCCGACGGCACGCTCGTGGTCGGCTCGGCGCCCGGGGAGTGGCTGGTGCTGTCCCCCGCCGGCGACGCCGGTGCCGAGACCGGTGCCGAGGCCGGTGCTGAGGCACTGCGCGCCCGGCTGGTCGGGCTGGAGGAGTTGGTCAGCGTGGTGGACGTGACCCATGGGCGGGCGCTGCCTCGGCTCACCGGGCCGCGCGCCGCCGACCTGCTGGCCAAGGTCTGCGCGATCGACCTGGCCGACGACGTGACCCCGGACGGCGCGGCTTTGTCCACTTCAACAGCCAAGCTGGTCACCGGTTTGGTGCGCGACGACATAGACGGCACCCCGAGCTACCTGGTGCACTGCGAACGCTCGTCCGGTCAGTACCTGTGCGACGCCCTGCTGGATGCCGGCGCCGAGTTCGGTATCAACACCGCTGGTTAGGAGATTCGTCCGATGGGTTTTCCGAGTGACCTGGCGATTGCCCGGCAGGCGCAGCTCAAGCCGATCGAGGACGTCGCGGGGGAGATGGGCCTCGGCGCGCACCTGCTGGAGGCGTACGGCCGGGACGTGCTGAAGATCCGGCTGGAGGCGGTCCAGGAGCTAGCCGACCGGCCGAAGGCCAAGTACGTGGTGGTCTCGGCGATCACCCCGACCCCGCTGGGCGAGGGCAAGACCACCACCACGGTCGGGCTCGGCCAGGCGATGAGCCACATCGGTAAGAAAGCCACGGTGGCGATCCGCCAGCCATCCATGGGGCCGACCTTCGGCATCAAGGGCGGCGCGGCCGGCGGCGGGTACAGCCAGGTGGTGCCGATGGAGATCCTCAACCTGCACCTGACCGGCGACTTCCACGCCGTCACCTCGGCGCACAACATGCTCTCCGCGGTGCTGGACAACCACCTCTTCCAGGGCAACGAAACCGGCCTCGACCAGCACCGGATCACCTGGCGGCGGGTGCTGGACGTGAACGACAGGGTGCTGCGCAACGTGATCGTCGGGCTGGGCACGCGGTTCGACGGGATCCCCCGGCAGACCGGGTTCGACATCACCGCCGCGTCCGAGGTGATGGCCATCTTCGCGCTGTCCCGGTCGCTGGTGGAGATGCGCGAGCGGATGGGCCGGATCGTGGTCGGCTACACGCAGTCCGGCACCCCGGTGACGGCGGACGACATCGGCGGCGCCGGCGCGATGGCGGTGATCATGCGCGACGCGCTGAAGCCCAACCTGATGCAGACGCTGGAGAACACGCCGGTGCTGGTGCACGCCGGGCCGTTCGGCAACATCGCGCACGGCAACTCCTCGGTGGTGGCCGACCTGATCGGTATCCACACCGGCGACTTCCTGATCACCGAGGCCGGCTTCGGCGCGGACATGGGCGCCGAGCGGTTCTTCAACATCAAGTGCCGGGCCTCCGGGTTGACCCCGGACGCGGCGGTCGTGGTGGCCACCGTGCGCGCGCTCAAGGCGCACTCCGGCAAGCACAAGATCGTGGCCGGTAAGCCGCTGCCCGAGGCATTGCTGACGGAGAACCCGGACGAGGTGCACATCGGCGGGGCCAACCTGCGCAAACAAATCGAGAACATCCGGCTGCACGGGGTGTCCCCGGTGGTGGCGATCAACGCGTTCCCCGGTGACCACCCTTCCGAGCACGAGGCCATTGCCGAGATCGCCGCGTCGATGGGCGCGCGCAGCGCGGTGTGCACGCACTTCGCCGACGGCGGCGTGGGCGCCACCGAGCTGGCCAAGGCGGTGGCCGAGGCGGCGGAGGAGCCGTCCGACTTCCACTTCCTCTACCCGGACTCCGCGTCGCTGCGGGAGAAGATCGAGACCGTGGCCACGAAGGTGTACGGCGCCGCCGGGGTGGACTACGACCTGACCGCGTCGCGCCAGCTGGACACCTACGAGCGCAACGGGTTCGGCGCGCTGCCGGTGTGCATCGCCAAGACGCACCTGTCGATTTCCTCCGACGCGTCGCTGAAGGGCGCGCCGACCGGCTGGCGGCTGCCGGTGCGGGAGGTGCGCGCCTCGGTCGGCGCCGGCTTCATCTACCCGATCTGCGGCGACATGCGCACCATGCCCGGCCTCGGCGGCGACCCGGCCGCGCACCACATCGACCTGGACGCCAACGGCGAGATAGTCGGCCTCTCCTAACCGGAGCCCCCGCCGGCCTGCCCGCGGCGGTCGCCGCCCCCTCTCCGGTGATCATCAGGACATGAGGGTGGTTGGATCATGCTCCGGGCGACCCTGGGGTCCTGATGATCACCAGACTCGGGTGGCGGGAACGGCGGCCGGGAGTGCCGGGGGCGCGGGGAGTGGAGGCGTGATGGGTGGGTCGGCGGCGGGGCGCGCGGGCGGTGACCGGCCGCTGCGGGACTACTCGCTGGAGGAGTACCTGGCGGCGGTGGCGGCCCGGCAACCCGCGCCGAGTGGTGGCGCGGTGGCCGCGGTGACGGTGGCGTCGGCGGCCGGGCTGGTCGGCATGGCGGCGCGGTTCTCCGCCGAGCTGCCGGGCATGTCGATCAGCCCGGCCGAGCTGGCCACCGAGGCGGACGGGCTGCGCGCGGCGGTGCTCGAGCTGGGCGACGCGGACGCGGCGGCCTACGCCGGCGTGCTCGCCGCGTACCGGGCCCCGCTCGAGCAGCCGGACCGCCGGGACCGGATCCGGGCCGCGCTGGTCGACGCCGCCGGCGTGCCGCTGCGGATCGCCGAGGTAGGGGTCCGGGTGGCGGTCGCCGCGCTCGGGCTGGCGCGCCGGGGCAACCCGAACCTGGCCGGCGACGCGATGACCGCCGTGCTGCTGGCGGAGGGCGCGACCCGGGCGGCCGGCGAGCTGGTCCGGATCAACGTCGAGCTCGGCGGGCTCGACCCGGCGCTCGCCGACCGGGCGCGGGCACTCATCGCGCGGGCCGCCGAAGCGAGCGACGCACTAATTGCCGATAAGGCAATACCTGACCCAAAAATGTAACCGGATCAGGTCGCTGAAAGGCCGTTGCACCCGGGAAACTTGGTCATTCCGGGAGGCGATCCCCATTGTGGGGGCACTTTGGCAACAGTGTGTCCATCAGGGGTTTACAGTCCCGGTGAAGTGCAGCATGATGTACATCACAACAGGCAGGCCCGGGGAACCCGCGTTTTCCGTCGGGGTGGGGGCCTGGTCAATACCCGTGCGTACACCGACCTCGGTCGGTCGCATCTCCAGGACAACCGGATAAGTCGACCGGACTGAGCCGACCGGACGAGGGAGTACCCGATGGCACCTGTTGAATCCGATCCGCCCATCGGTGGCCGGGCCACGGCCGAGGTCGAGGAGCGGCACCTGCTGAAGGCCATGTCCTGGTGGGACGGCTTCATGATCGCGCTGGCCAACCCGGGCTTCCTGGTGGCCGCGCTCGGCGGCTCGATCGCCGGGTTGGGCACCACTGGCGCGCTGGTGCTGTGGCTGATCTCGGTGCTGCTCGGCAGCTTCCAGAACAACGTGTACGCCGAGCTGGCCACCATGTTCCCGGAGAAGTCCGGCGGCATCTCGGTGTACGCCCACGAGGCCTGGCGCAAGTACTTCTCGCCGATCGGCCCGCTGGCCACCTTCGGCTACTGGTTCGCCTGGTCCACGGTGCTGTCCATCAGCGGCCTGATCTGCGGCACGCTGATCGCGGCCGAGTTCTTCCCGAACGTGACCTGGTCGGCCAGCGGCGGGCATTTCCACATCGACCTGCCGGTGACCATCGCCATCGTCATGCTGCTGCTGGTCTGGGTGTTCAACGCAAGAGGCATCCGGTCCACCGTGTGGTTCTCCTACATCACCGGCGTCCTGCTGATGATCCCGCTGCTGGTCATGATGCTGCTGCCCTATCTGACCGGGGCCTGGCACGCGTCGAACATGAGCTGGGACATCGGCGCGAACGGCGGCCTCGGCCTCGCATTGACCTGGCTGTACTTCATGGGCTGGTCCGCGTACGGCTTCGAGGCGTGCGCCACCGTGGCACCGGAGTATCGGGACACCACCACCGAGACGCCCAAGGCACTGCGCGCGTCGGCGGCGTTCTCGGTGTTCGTCTACGCCCTGTTGCCGTTGGGTCTCGGCGGCACATTGGGCACCGAGAAGGTGGCGGCCGACAAGACGTTCATCGTGTTCTACAAGGACGCGCTGGATGCACTGGCCGGCAATGTCGGCGGCGGCGCGCTCGTGGTGTGCATGGTCGCCGGCATTGTGCTGACGATGAGTACCGCGACGCTGGACGGCTCCCGCGCGCTGTACGGCATCGCAATGGACGGCATGACGATCAAATGGTTCGCCTATTTGAACAAACACAACGTCCCGGGCCGAGGCATGGCGGTCGATGCCGTCATGAACATATTCCTGGTGGTGTTCTTCGGGTCGGCCATCGAGATCCTCGCGGCGGGCAACCTCGGCTACATGGCGGCGCATTTCTTCGCGCTGACCGGATTCATCCTGTTGCGCCGGGACCGACCACTCTGGCCGCGCCCGATCAGGCTGGCCAAGGCCTGGGTGCCGATCGCCGGGGTGTTGGCCGCGGCCAACCTGTTGTTCATCGTCTGCGGCGGCTTCATCTTCGCCGACGAGTACGGCTACGGGCTGAGCAAGACGATGATCGGCGCGAGCGTGCTGGTGCTCGCGCTGGTGCTGTACTTCTACCGGCGCATCGTGCAGGACCGGACGCACATCCAGTGGCGCGAGCCGACGCCGCCGGTGCCGGCCGGTCACGCCGTCGAGGCGGGCTGAGTCATGCGCGAGCAGACCCGAAGCGGCCGCCAGGACGCCGCCCGCCCCTCCGTGCGTGACCGGCTGGCCAGCCACGAGCCGCCGGGCTCGATGCGCAAGGGCCCACCAATCACGGTGCGCTGCCCGTGCGGGGAGCGCCGAGAGCTGGGCTACGGCGAGGTCTGGCGGTGCGCCTGCGGCCGCCGCTGGGACACCAACCAGATCGACGCCGAGCAGTACGGGCGGCTGCGCCGGGTGCAGCTGAGGTTCCGCATCCTGCCGGTGTGCCTCGGGTTGGCGACCTCACTGGCCGGGCTGTTCTTCCTGCTCACGCACAACACCTTCTCGCTGTTCGTGCTGCTCCCGGCGGTGCTGGTGCTCTGGGGCATGGTGCTGCGGCCGATCCACCGGCGGCGCTACGCGGCCGCGCTCGGCAAGCTGCCGCGTTGGGAGCTGCGCTCCGAGTGATGGCCCAGCCATGAACAAGGGGGAGAAGCGCTGGGCCGGGGGGCCGTTCTGGGGGCTCGGCTCGGACTGGGACCCGGACTGGCTGGTCACCGACCGGCACCGCGAGCTGCGGGACACCGTGATCGAGCTGTGCGCCAGCGAGATGCGGGAGAACGCGGAACGCTCCGACGACGAGCTGCGCTTCCCCCGCCGCAACCTGGAGCTGCTCGGCGAGCACGGCTTCCTGGCGCTCACCGTGCCCGAGCAGTACGGCGGCCTCGGTGCGGACCACCTGGCGTTCGCGCTGGTCGCCGAGGCCATCGCGCGGTACGGCTGCGCGTCCACCGCGATGTGCTACGTGATGCACACGGCCGCCGTGCAGGCGATCATGCTGCGGCCGACCCCGGAGCTGCTGGACCGCTACATCCGGCCGCTGAACTCCGGGCGGATCGGCACCCTGTCCTACTCCGACCCGCGCACCGGCGGGCACTTCTGGTTCCCGATGTCGTCCGGCGCGGAGCGGGAGAACGGGTCCTACCGGGTGCGCAAGAGCTCGTCCTGGACCACCTCCGGCGGCTTCGCCGACTTCTACGTCATCCAGACCACGAGCCCGGACTTCACCGGCTACCACGACCTGTCGGTGTTCGTGGTGGACGCCGATGTCGTGCGGGCCAAGCCGTCCACCTGGGACGCGCTGGGGCTGCGCGGCAACCAGTCCGGCCCGGTCGAGGTGGTCGCCGCGCTGGTGCCGCCGGAGCAGCTGGTCGGCCCGGTCGGCGACGGCGCGGAGTCCAACGACGAGGTCGTCGACCCGTGGTTCCTGCTCGGCTCGTCCTCGGTGTGGAACGGCATCGCGATGGGCGCGGTGGACATCGCCAAGCGGCACACCACCGGCCGGGTGCACGACGACACGGGGCTGCGGGTGTGCGACTACCCGACGATCCAGGACTACGTCGGCGAGGCGGTGATCGACACCAACGCGGCCCGGCTGGCGGCCTACTCGGTGGCCGGCGCGCTGGACCGGGCCACCGACGGCAACACCCGCGTGCTCAGCCCGGGGGACACCGCGCGCGCCGACTACCTGCACTGGTGCTGGCAGCTCAAGTTCACCGCCGCGAAGAACGTGACCGGCGTGGTGGACCGGATGCTGCACGCCTGCGGCGGCTCCGGCTACCGGCGCGACCTGGAGCTGGAGCGCTACCTCCGCGACGGCAAGGCGGGCTGGGTGATGGGCCCGTCCAACGAGGTGCTGCGCCAGTTCGTCGGCCGCAGCGTGCTGCTCGGGTTCGAGTCGGTCGACTACTGGAACCAGGCCGTGGACACCCGGGCGCTGGCCAACGAGACGAAGAAGCTGGACGCCGCCGGCAAGCGGGCCCTGGCCGAGCAGCTGCTCGCCCAGGCCGACCTGGAGGAGAAGGAGGCGAGCTCATGACCCAGCTCATCAACGAGCTCATGACTCAAGCCGCCGCGCGACCCCGGCTGTTGCTGCCCGGGCTGCTGCCCCGGGAGCCTGGGCTGGAGCGCTACCGGGTCCGTCCCGGTGGGCTGACCGCCGTGCCGCTGGCCACCGGCGACCGGCTCACCGTGCTCGACCCGCAGGGCCGCCAGGCCGCCGAGCTGACCGTGCTGCCGCCGGGCTCGGTCGATTCGGGCGGCCCGGCCCAGCCCGCCCCGGCCACCGTGCTGCGCGCCTTGGCCACCCGGGGTGGCGCCGACGGCCCGGCCGGCGCGGCCGGGCGCGCGGCGCTGGAGCTGCTCGCCGCGTACGGCGTGGACCCGGCCGAGGCGACGGCGGCCCAGCTGTTCGGCGAGTGGTCACCGGCCGGGGCGGCCGAGACGATCACCGCCGACCGGGACGCCGTCGTGCTGGTCGCCGCGCCGGCCCGGCCGATGCTGGTGCTGGACGAGGCGGCCAACCCGCCCACCGAGCTGCTGCTGGAGCTGCGCCGCGCCGCCCCCCGCCCCGAGGTGGCCCGCGAGCTGCCGCCGCCCCTTGCCGAGCCGCTGCTGGATATGCGCATCGACGCCGCCACCGCGACCAGCTACCAGGTCAAGGCCGGCCAGTACATCCAGGTGATCGACGTCGAGGGCCGGCAGTGCTCCGACTTCCTGGCCTTCGGGGCCCGGCGGCTGGACGACGGCGTCGAGCGCGGCCTGGACGCCACCACGACCCGCTACTTCATGGGCAACGCGTACCCGCGGCCCGGCCTGTTCGGCAAGTTCTACGACGCCGACGCCCAGCCGCTGGTGGAGATCGTCCGGGACACCGTCGGCCGGCATGACACGTTCGGCCTGGCCTGCAACGCCAAGTATTACGAGGACATGGGCTACCCGGGGCACATCAGCTGCACGGAGAACTTCAACAACCAGCTGCGCGGTTTCGACATCGCCAGCCGGGCTGGCTGGCCGGCGCTGAACCTGTTCTACAACACCGCGTTCGACGCCAACAACCTGCTGGTCTTCGACGAGCCCTGGTCCCGGCCGGGGGACTACGTGCTGATGCGCGCGGCCACCGACCTGGTCTGCGCGACCTCGGCCTGCCCGGACGACATCGACCCCTCGAACGCCTGGGTGCCCACCGACATCCACGTGCGGGTCTACCCCGCTGACGACCCCGCGAGGAGGACGTTCTCGATGGCCATCGCCCACCGCGTGACCCCGGAGTCGGAGGCGACGCTGACCAGGGACACCGGCTTCGCCCCCCGGGTGGGGGCACTGACCCGCCAGCTCACCGAGTACCGGGGTTACTGGCTGCCCAACAGCTTCGACGGCCACGGCGCGCAGGCGGAGTACTGGGCAGCCCGGGAGCGGGCGGCGATGATGGACCTGTCCCCGCTGCGCAAGTTCGAGGTGCTCGGGCCGGACGCGGAGGCGCTGCTGCAGGCCACGCTGACCCGCAACATCCGCAAGCTCTCGCACGGGCAGGTCGTCTACTCGGCGATGTGCAACGAGACCGGCGGCATGATCGACGACTGCACGGTGTTCCGGCTGGGCGACAC
>Ga0137415_10008538_pt1 | contig 10152 bp, 9 predicted proteins | sample CZODoug3_1_1_16f_FD_183082 | JGI IMG/M metagenome (GOLD analysis project Ga0137415, IMG submission 183082) | Vadose zone soil fungal communities from Angelo Coast Range Reserve, California, USA - CZODoug3_1_1_16fungal (Hybrid Assembly) | ecosystem: Environmental > Terrestrial > Soil > Vadose... | reverse complement strand
CGGTCCTGACCTTCTCACCGGGCGCCGGCGAGGCACCGCGCCCGGCCGCCTCCCCCCGGCCGCCGGAGGGCCGCACCGTGGAGGCGCGGCCGGTCGACCGCTCACCGCTCAGCCGGCCGCCGGCGCGGTCCGAGGCGGCCCCGCCGCGCGGTCCACCGGACGGGCGGCTCCGCGCGGCCCGCACCCGGCCCGGGTCGCCAGCAGGACACACCCTGTACTCAGTCCTCCGGGCTGAAGCGCGGGAACGCGAGCTCGCCGGCGTACCGGGCGGCGTCGCCGAGGGTCTCCTCGATGCGCAGCAGCTGGTTGTACTTGGCCACCCGCTCGGACCGGGCCGGGGCACCCGTCTTGATCTGGCCGCAGCCGGTGGCCACCGCCAGGTCGGCGATCGTGGTGTCCTCGGTCTCGCCGGAGCGGTGGCTCATCATGCAGCGATAGCCGCAGGAGTGCGCCAGGGTGACCGCGTCGAGCGTCTCCGACAGCGTGCCGATCTGGTTGACCTTGACCAGCAGCGCGTTGGCGATCTGCCGGGAGATGCCCTCCTCGAGCCGCTCCGGGTTGGTCACGAACAGGTCGTCGCCGACCAGCTGGACCTTCGAGCCGAGCGCGGCGGTGAGCGCCTGCCAGCCGTCCCAGTCGTCCTCGCCGAGCGGGTCCTCGATGGACACCAGCGGGTAGGACGCCACCAGTTCGGCGTAGAAGGTGCTCATCTCCTCGGCGCTGCGCTTGCCGCCCTCGAAGGCGTAGCTGCCGTCGCTGAGGAACTCGGTGGCCGCCACGTCCAGCGCAAGCACCACGTCGCGGCCCAGCACCAGGCCAGTCTTCTCCACGGCGGTGCCGATCAGGTCCAGCGCGGCGCGGGTACCGGGCAGGTCGGGGGCGAAGCCGCCCTCGTCGCCGAGCCCGGTGTTCAGCCCCTGCGCCTTGAGCACCGACTTCAGCGAGTGGTAGACCTCGGCGCCCCAGCGCAGCGCCTCACGGAACGACTCCGCGCCGATCGGGGCGATCATGAACTCCTGCACGTCGACCGAGGAGTCGGCGTGCGCGCCACCGTTGATGATGTTCATCATCGGCACCGGCAGCACGTGCGCGTTCGGCCCGCCGACGTAGCGGAACAGCTCCAGCCCGGAGGACTCGGCGGCCGCCTTGGCCACCGCCAGGGACACCCCGAGCAGCGCGTTCGCGCCGAGCCGGGACTTGTCCGGGGTGCCGTCCAGGTCCACCAGCTTCTGGTCGACGATCCGCTGGTCCACCGCTTCGACGCCGATCAGCTCGGGGCCGATCTCGTCCAGTACGCCGGCTACCGCCCGCTCGACACCCTTACCGCCGTAGCGGCGGGCGTCGCCGTCGCGCAGCTCGACCGCCTCGTGCTCGCCGGTGGACGCGCCGGACGGCACGGCCGCCCTGGCCAGCGTCCCGTCGTCCAGGGCGACCTCAACCTCCACGGTCGGGTTACCCCGAGAGTCGAGAATCTCGCGAGCGCCGACCTGCTCGATGACGGCCACATCTGCTCCTTGCCTGGCCCGGGGCCTGCGTTTTCCTACGTTGTGCGCCGGCGGTCGCCGACGAGAGGCATCCGCGTCGAGCCTAGGCTAACCGCCGAGGCGGCTCGCGGTTCAACGCCGCGCCACCTAACCTTGGAGCGACCATGACGAGCGCTCCCTTCTCCGACCCCGAAAGAAACGACGAAGGCCGCCACGACGGCGAGTCCACCTTCGCCGCGTTCCGGCGGGCCGAACGACTGCTGTCCCAACGCCGCCCGCTGGACGCCGTGCAGGCACTGTTACCGGTGCTCGCGGCGCAGCCGGACGACGCCTCCGTGCAACTGCTCGCCGGCCGGGCGTTCCTGGACTCCGCGCAGCTGCGCCGCGCCGAGGCCGCGTTCAGCCGCGTCCTGGAGATCGACCCGGCGGACCACTACGCCCGGTTTGCGCTGGGTAAGGCGCTGCAGCGGCAGGGCCGGTTCACCGAGGCGCTGGCCCAGCTGCGGATGGCGTGGGCAATGGACCCCCGCCCGGAGTACCAGGACGCGATCGGCGAGGTGAGCGCCCGGATCGCCATCTCGGAACGGGACTGACGGGCGACCGGCCGGCGCCCTGACCCGGGGTCGCTACCCCGCGAGTCACACCGCTTCGCGCGGCAATAAGTTGGCGCCGTCACGCTGTCAAGCCTGGAATCTCAGCAAACTGCCAGGTTAGGCTGCCCGCCATGAGGTTAGCCTGGCCTGCGCAGCCGCCGGTGTGCCCGGCTCCGCGCCCCCGGACCGCGGGGGGCGGTCCGGCATGCTGAGCAACGCGCTGATCGGCCTGCGGGAGGGCCTGGAGGCCGCCCTGGTGGTGAGCATCCTGGTCGCGTTCCTGGTGCGCACCGAGCGGCGGTCGGCGCTGCCCTGGGTGTGGGCTGGGGTGGCCGTCGCGGTGGCGATCAGCGTCGCGGTCGGCGCATTGCTGACCTTCACCTCCAGCTCCATGTCGTTCGAGGCCCAGGAGGCGTTCGGCGGCAGCATGTCGATCATCGCGGTCGGCTTTGTGACCTGGATGATCTTCTGGATGCGGCGCACCGCACGCGCGCTGTCCGGCGAGCTGCGGGACAAGCTGGAGCAGGCGCTGCAGATCGGTTCCTGGGCCGTCGTGCTGATGGCGTTCCTCGCGGTCGGCCGGGAGGGCCTGGAGACGGCCGTGTTCTTCTGGGCGGCCGCGCAGGCCGCCGGGTCGACCACCTCGCCGCTGGTCGGTTTCGTGGCCGGCATCGCGGTCGCCGTCGCGCTGGCGTACCTGATCTACCGGGGCGCGGTCCGGATCAACCTGGCCAAGTTCTTCACCGTCACCGGCATCCTGCTGATCTTCGTCGCGGCCGGCATCCTGGCCTACGGCATGCATGACCTCCAGGAGGCGAACATCCTCCCTGGCCTGAACACGCTGGCGTTCGACATCAGTGCCCAGATCCCCGCCGACTCCTGGTACGGGACGTTGCTCAAGGGCATCTTCAACCTCTCCCCCCGGACCTCGGTGCTCGAGGCCGTCGTCTGGGTGCTCTACGTGGGCGTCGTGCTCACGCTGTTCCTGCTCCCGGGCCGCGCCCGCACCGCGGCCACCACCTCGGCAGCGGCCTGACCCCCTCGTACCCCCGCGCCACGTCGCGCCACGTCGCCAAGGAGAACCCGTGCCCCGCGCCATCGCACGCTCCCTGCCCCTGTCCGTAGCGTCACTTGCCTCGCTCGCCCTACTCGCCGGCTGCGGTACCGGCTCCGGCGGCGGTACCGGCTCCGGGGCCCCCGCCGAGTCGGACGGCTCGATCACCGTCAACGCCTCGGACACCGCCTGCGAGGTGAGCAAGGCCGAGGCGCCCGCCGGCAAGCTCACCTTCCAGGTCGCGAACAAGGGCACCAAGGTCACCGAGTTCTACCTGTACGGCACGGGCGACCGGATCATGGGCGAGGTGGAGAACGTCGGCCCGGGGCTGACGCGGCGGCTGATCGTGGAGGTGCCCGACGGCGGCACGTACACCACCGCCTGCAAGCCGGGCATGGTCGGCGACGGCATCCGCGCCCCGTTCACGGTGACCGGGCAGGCGAACCGCTCGGTGGACACCAACGCCCGGCTGGCCGAGGCCACCGCCAGCTACAAGCGCTACGTGACCTCGCAGATCGAGGCGCTGGTGCCCAAGACCGAGGAGTTCGTGACCACCGTCAAGGCCGGCAACGTGGCGGCCGCGAAGGCGCAGTTCCCGGTGGCCAGGACGTACTGGGAACGGATCGAGCCGGTCGCCGAGTCGTTCGGCGACCTGGACCCGAAGATGGACGGCCGGGAGGACGACGAGCGGGCGCCCGGCGAGCAGTTCACCGGTTACCACCGGCTGGAAAAGGACCTCTGGGTGGACGGGCTGAAGGCCGACTCACCCGCCATCGCCGACCAGCTGCTGGCCGACATGAAGGTCCTGCAGGCCAGGGTCGCAGGAGTGGAGCTGACCCCGGTGCAACTGGCCAACGGCGCCAAGGAGCTGCTCGACGAGGTCGCCACCGGCAAGATCACCGGCGAGGAGGACCGCTACTCGCACACCGACCTGTGGGACTTCAAGGCCAACGTGGAGGGCTCCCAGGCCGCCGTCGCCGCGCTGCGCCCGGTGATCGACGAGAAGGACAAGAACCTCGGGCCGACGCTGGATCGGCGCTTCGCAGCGGTGGACACGCTGCTGGAGGGCTACCGCGACGGCGACGGCTTCAAGCTGTACACGCAGCTGACCCCCGACGACACGAAGAAGATGGCCGCCGCGGTCGACGCGCTCGGTGAGCCGGTCAGCCAGGTCGCGGGAGTGGTGACGACGCCGTGAGCGCGCCCGGGCCCGACACCACCGGCTCGCCCGCGATGTCCCGCCGGCGCCTGTTCGGGCTGGCCGGCGCCGGGGCGGCGCTGGCCGGCGCGGGCGCCGCGATCGCCGGCACCGTGGTGTCGCGCTCGGCCGAGCCGGCCATGCGGGCCGCCGCCCGGGAGGAGGCGGCGCGGGACTCGGTGCCGTTCCGGGGCCAGCACCAGGCTGGCATCGTCACCCCGGCGCAGGACCGGATGCACTTCGTCGCCCTCGACGTCACCACCACCGACCGCGCCGCCCTGGTCGACCTGCTGCGCCGGTGGACCAGGGCGGCCGAGCGGATGACCGCCGGCGCCGAGGTGAGCCCGCTCGGCGCGCTCGGTGGCAACCCGGACGCGCCGCCGGCGGACAACGGGGAGGCGCTCGGGCTGCCGGCGTCCCAGCTCACCGTCACCCTCGGGCTGGGCGGCTCGCTGTTCGACGGGCGGTTCGGGCTGGCGGGCGCCAAGCCGGCGGGGCTGGCCGAGCTGCCGCACTTCCAGCTGGACCAGCTCGACCCCAAACGCAGCGGCGGTGACCTGTGCATCCAGGCCTGCGCGAACGATCCGCAGGTGGCGGTGCACGCGATCCGGCACCTGGTCCGGATGGGGTTCGGCACGACGTCGGTCCGGTGGTCCCAGCTCGGCTTCGGCCGGACCTCGTCCACCTCGAACGCGCAGCTCACCCCGCGCAACCTGTTCGGGTTCAAGGACGGCACGAACAACATCAAGGCGGAGGACCCGGCCGCGCTGGGCGACCACGTCTGGGTGGCCCCCGGCGACGGGCCGACCTGGCTGGCCGGCGGCAGCTACCTGGTGGCCCGCCGGATCCGGATGCACATCGAGATCTGGGACCGCACCTCGCTGGCCGAGCAGGAGTCCATCATCGGCCGGCAGAAGGGCAGCGGGGCGCCGCCCGGCAAGCCAGGCGAGTTCGACCCGAGCGACTTCGCGATGGCCGCCAACGACGGCCGCCCGCTGATCGGTGAGAACGCGCACATCCGGTTGGCCTCCGCCGCCGCCAACGGCGGGGCCAAGATCCTGCGCCGCGGCTACAACTTCGTGGACGGCGCGGACGGCAGCGGGCACCTGGACGCCGGCCTGTTCTTCATCTGCTTCGCCCGCGATCCGCACCGGCAGTTCGTCCCCATGCAGCGCGCGCTGGCCAGCCAGGACGACCTGATGGAGTACATCGAGCACACCGGGTCCGGGCTGTTCGCCGTGCCGCCCGGCGTCGGCCCCGACGGCTTCTGGGCCGACACGTTGTTCGAGTGACCCCGTGAGTGGTATTGGTCGCTATAGCGACCAATACCACTCACGGGTCACCTGAGCAGGGCGCGCAGCACGCGGGCGTTGCCGGCCGGGTCGGGGGCGCAGCCGGTGATGGCCGGGGTGTGCACGAAGGACTCGACGATGCGCACGACGGTGTAGGCCAGCTCCAGGGGTGCCAGCTCGATGGTGACCCGGCCGGCCGCGATGTCCTCGACCAGCAGCTCCCGGACCAGCTCGATCAGCCGGCGCTGGAACACGCTCGCGTCGTGGGTGAGCAGCCGGACGAACATCTCGCCCTCCTCGGACTGCAGCTGCCGGTGGCCGGGGTGGGCGAGTACCTCGTGCGCCCAGCGGCCGAGCACCTCGGCGGTGTGGCTGTGGGCCGGTGCCTCCGCGCGGACCTCGTCGCGCAGCCGGGTCAGCGCCCGCTCCGCGCTCAGCCACAGCACCTCGACCAGCAGCTGTTCCCGGGTGCCTACCCAGCGGTGCAGCGTCACCCGGCTGACGCCGAGCTCGGCAGCCAGCGCCTGAATGTCCAGCTTGCGGCCCTGGTCGAACCAGCGCCGCGCGGCGGCCAACGCGTCCAGCGGGGTGGGCCTGGCCGGAGCTCGAAGACCGGTGAGCTGTTGTTGCAGCGGGGTCCGTGGCTCGCCTGTCGCGGACCCGTCCCGGCTCATGTTCCCGACGGTAGTCCGGCTACGAAGTCGCCGACGATGCGGGCGATCTCGGCCGGGCGTTCCTGCGGGACCAGGTGCCCCTCGCCGTTCAGCCACAGCGCCCGGCCGCCCGAGAACCGGCGGGCGCCGGCCAGCTGCAGGTCTGGGGACACCGACCTGTCGTCGCCGGGGATGACGAACAACCAGGGCTGCGCCAGCTTCGGCAACAGCTGTTCGGACTCGTCGAGGAACAGCTCGACCTCGCCGATGCTCTTCAGCGCCGCCAGCGGTACCAGCGCCGCCTCCCGCCCGGCCGCCGCGACCATCTCCTCCTGCCCAGGGTGGACGGTGAGCTGGCCGAGCGCCCCAGCGAACGCCGCCGGATCGCCCTGCATCGCGGACAGCGCCGTCGTGAACTCCAGCACCTCCGGCGGGTTGCCCTGCACCGGCACCCCGGCCAGGCCGATCGCGGCGCGCACCAGCCCGGGGTGGCGCGCGGCCAGCCGCATGCCGACCGCACTGCCCGTGGAGTGGCCGATGTACACCACGTTTTCGATGCCGAGCTCATGGAGCAGGGCGGCGATGTCGTCCGCGATCTCAGCCAGCGTGACGCCCTCGGTGACCCCCGCCGAGCGGCCATGGCCTCGGAAGTCCACCGCGATCGACCGGTAGCCGGGCAGTCGGTCGATCACCTCGTCGAAGAACCGCGAGGACACCAGGAACCCGTGCCCCCACACCAGCACCGGCTCGCCGGCACCCCGGTCCTCGTAGTAAGTCTCCACACCAGCACGCACCGTCGTCGGCATCGCTACCTCCTGGGGTTGGGGCCCTCTGCTCACGATGTTACACACTTGGACTTGTGTATCAATACGCAACGAGACTCTACTGGCGTTGCACTGGTTCGGGTCTGTGGACACCTGGCGCGTGGTACTTGGTTAGCCGACACACCGGGGTTGGCGGCCGCACACGGGTTGCCGAGCTCACACACGGCCTCCAGCGGCGCGGCACACCGGCCTGGCACACAGGTCCTGGCTCTGGCACACCGACTTCGGACGTGGCACCTGAGTTAGAACGCCTGTGCCACGTCTACGGTCCGTGTGCCAGAGCGAGGGCCTGTGTGCGGCCGAGCCACCACGCGCGCCCACACACGTCCACGCCCCGTGTGCCGGCCCGGCCACGTCCACCCCGTGTGCCGGCCCGGCTACGTCCACCCCGTGTGCCGCCCCGCACCACGCCAGCCGTCCACCCCGTGCGCGGGCCACCCCGGCCACGTCCACCACGCCGACGCCAGCCCCCTGACCATCAGCCCCCCTGACCACGCCAGCCCCCTGACCATCAGCCCGAACCTCGAGCAAAACCACAGGTCAGACCCTGTGAGTGGTATTGGTCGCTATAGCGACCAATACCACTCACAGGGTCACGGGGCCAGCGCGGTGAGGGTGCGTTCGCCGCCGGGGTCGCCGTCGGTGGCCGGGACCAGCACGATCTCGTCCAGCCCGGCGTCGGCGTAGGCGGCCAACCGCCGGTTGACCTCGGTCACGTCGCCGACCAGGCCGATCCGGTCGACGGCCTCGGCCGGCAGCGCGGCGAGCAGCGTGTCGTGGTCCACCCCCGCGCCGGCCAGCACCACGGCGTCCCCGAGCCCGGCGGCGGTGAACATCTCGCCGTAGCCGGCCACCGCCAGGTAGCCGGCCAGGCTCTGCCTGAGCTGGGCGGTGGCGGCGGGGCCAGGGTCGAGGGCGGCGGGGATCCAGGCGGCCAGCTTCGGCGCAGGGCGGCCGGCCCGACGCGCGGCCGCGTCCAGCTTGGCGCGGTATCCCCTGGCCAGCTCGGGCGAGACCAGGTCGAGCACCATGCGGTCGGCGAGTTCGGCCGCCACCTCGATGGCGCGGTCGCCGAAGGCCGCCACCGTGAGCGGTCCGCCGGGCGGGTCCAGCCGCAGCCGGTAGCCGTGGGTGGACACGGTCTCGCCCTGGAAGTCGGCCTGCTCACCGCGCAGCAGCGACCGGACGGCCCGCGCGCTCTCAACCATCGTGGTCACCGCGCGGCGGCGGGACCGGCCGTGCATCCGCTCGACGACCCGCAGGCTCGACGTGCCGAGCGCCACGCCGACCGGCCGGCCGATCAGTGCGGCGGCGGACGCGGCGCCGCGCGCGATCGTCGCCGGGTCGCGGACCGAGACAGGAATCGGCCCCACCGTGACCGGGATCCGTTCCGTGGCCAGCCCGGCGGCGGTGGCCAGCGCAAACGCGTCCCAGACGAACCCTTCGCCCACCCACAGCTCGTGGTACCCGAACCGGTCGGCCAGCTCGGCGGTGCGCAGCTCCCCCTCGGGGGCGACGTTCGGCCGGGACGCGACAACAACGCTGATGTCCATAGCGGTGACCAACGGCGCACGGGCAGGCGGATGTTCCAGAGCCCCGTCCCCAGAGTCGTGAGTGGCGATGGTCGCTCTCGCGACCATCGCCACTCACGACTCGAGGAGCTGCTTGCCCCAGTAGCTGGACGCGTCGGGCACGCCGGTCGGGCAGGCGAACAAGCCCGAGCCGACGTGCCGGATGTACTCGTTCAGCGCGTCCTGGCTGCCCAGCTTCCGCTGCAGCGTGACGAACTGCGCCGGGTCCTTCATGTAGGCGATGAAGAACAGGCCGGCGTCCAGGTCACCGGTGCGTTCGTCGATGCCGTCGGTGAAGGAGTAGCCGCGGCGCAGGATGCGCAGGCCGTCATTGTTCTCGAAGGCGGCCAGCCGGATGTGAGCGTCGTCGGCGATGGTCGTCGTGCCGTCCGGGGCCTTGGCCGCGAAGTCCGGCACGTCGAACTCGCCCTTGCCGGTCAGCGGGGCGCCGGTGTACTTCGCCCGGCCGAACACCGCCTCCTGGTCGGACAGCCGGTCCCGGTCCCACGCCTCGACGAAGATCCGGATCCGCCGGGAGACCAAGTAGCTGCCGCCCTTGACCCACGGCTGGCCAGCCTCGTCGGCCACCCAGACGTGCTGGTCGAGCGCGGGCTTGTCGTCGCTCTTGATGTTGCGGGTGCCGTCCTTGAAGCCCATCAGGTTGCGCTCGGTCTGCTGGTCGGCGCCGGTGGACGCGGTGCGCCCGAAGCCCAGCTGGGTCCACCGGGTGACCGCGGTGCCCTTGCCGAGCCGGGCCAGGTTGCGCACCGCGTGGAAGGCCACCGCCGGGTCGTTCGCGCAGGCCTGGATCCCGATGTCGCCGCCGGTGCGGCCCGCGTCGAGGATCTCGCCGGGCAGCGCGGGCAACGCGTTGAACGCCGCCGGCTTGTGCGCGGCGAGCCCGAACCGCCCGTCGAACAGCGTCGGCCCGAAGCCGATCGTCACGGTCAGCCGGGACGGTGGCAGCCCGATCGTCTCGCCGGTGTCGGCCGGTGGAACCTGCGCCGCGTTGGACTCCCCGGGCACCATGACACCCCTGGTCATCGCCTCGGCGGCGGCGGTCCAGGTCTTCAGCATGTCGATCAGGTCGGCCCGGCTGGTGCTCGTCACGTCGAACGCGGCGAACGCCAGCCGGTCCTGCACATCGGTGTCGATGCCGGCCTGGCGCGCCCCGTAGAACGGCACGATGTCGCTCGGCGGGGCGGGTTGGGCGGCACAGCCGGCCAATCCTGCCCCCGCCACGCCGGCCAGCCCGAGGCCGGCCGCACCACCGAGCAACCCGCGGCGGGACAGCTTCGGGCCCTTGGCTTTCTCCGACGAGACGGTCAAGTCAGACCACCTGGCCCGCGACCTTCGACAGCGGCTCGGCCAGCGCGTTCACCGCGTCGGCCAGCTTGCGCCGCTGATCCTGGGGCACCGTGCTGTAGTCGACGTAGCCAGCGCCCTGCTTGTACTTGGACAGCCCGCTGACCACGTCGGTGAA
>Ga0137415_10008536_pt1 | contig 10153 bp, 7 predicted proteins | sample CZODoug3_1_1_16f_FD_183082 | JGI IMG/M metagenome (GOLD analysis project Ga0137415, IMG submission 183082) | Vadose zone soil fungal communities from Angelo Coast Range Reserve, California, USA - CZODoug3_1_1_16fungal (Hybrid Assembly) | ecosystem: Environmental > Terrestrial > Soil > Vadose... | reverse complement strand
TGGGAGAATTCCGACGGCCGGTCAGGATATTCACCAGCGGCGCTGAAGGATTGGAAAGCCATCAACACAAGTAGGCCGGAGGATCGGAAGAAGGTCGATCGGAAGACACGGAAGTTTCTCCCGTTGACTGACGCAGTCATCGAGAATCATCTCCTCGGGAAAGAAACCATTGGAATTTATCCGCTTCTGCCGGACGAAACTTGCTGGCTTCTCGCCGTGGATTTCGATAAGAAAACATGGGCTGACGACTCTCGCGCCTTTCTCGACACATGCCGGGAGTTGAACGTGCCTGCTGCCCTAGAGCGCTCGCGGTCGGGGAACGGTGGCCATGTTTGGATCTTCTTTGAACATGCACTGCCAGCGAACACGGCACGCAAACTGGGATGTGCGGTTCTCACGCGGACCATGGAACGCCGGCATCAACTCGGTCTCGATTCCTATGACCGCTTATTCCCAAACCAGGACACGATGCCCAAAGGCGGGTTCGGAAACCTGATTGCGCTTCCCTTGCAGTTTGCATCACGCAAGTCCGGCAACAGTCTTTTCACCGGTACTGACCTCCATCCGTATCCCGACCAGTGGGAGTTTCTTTCTACGATTCGACGGATGTCTAGCGCAGGAGCCGAAGAAGTCATAGCCGATGCCCAACGCAATGGCGATCGTTAGCGCGAGACGGATTGTGTGACCGAGAGAGTTTTCAGATGTGCTACGGGCCAGAAAATTGAAATCGAACACGCAGTATCGGAAATCGCGCCACAGCCCTTTGAGCGCGAAGAAGATCATTATTGTTGCAGGGATAATTGCTGTTGAAACAACAAATGCCGCGACACACTGCGCCAGATAGCTCCACGATTGAGCCAATTTTTGCCGTCCCACGAGAAGCAAAGTTGCCAGCGCGGCAAGCGCGATTGAGTACAGAAAGAGAGTTGATTTCATCGAGACGCCGAAACACAGTCCAAGAAACAGGCCAGCAGTAAGCGCGCGACGCACAGTGAGCTGCCCGGTGACTAGCACTGTGACACAGAGCAGCCAGAGCGGGGCCCAAAGATTGTCTGTGCGAAATTCGACTGAAATAAAATGATACGGGGTGTAAAGGCCTGCGAGAATCACAGCCCATACGCCGGCCCGTCTTGAAAAAAGCGATGTCCCAATCTGATAGGTGCACCACGCTGCGACGAAATACAGCGGCAGCAAGGCGAACCGCATCTCATAGAGAATGGTCGCGCGATCACCAATCAGCCCGACGATCGGCGCAAACATGATGTGAAACAGCGGCATGTGATTGTCGAACAGGTCGCGATATTGCACGAGCCCGTGGGCCCAACCCCAGATCACGTGAAGATGCTGCGATTCGTCGCTATCGAAAGCGTAGCGCGTGATGTGTATGACCCTGATAAGGATCATCAGTGTGAAGAGCACTGCCGCCACAATGAATTCCACCGGGCCAGACATTTCGAAATAAGCCGCGCCGCGCCGCGCCATCGATACGCGTCCTGTGGTTGGCTCGGGTGCTTGGTGGCGTGTCATTTCGCAAAGAAAATCCATCTCATTTTATTTCGACTGCCGACGTTCTTTGGACGCTGTGCTGCAGCTGGACATCGGCATGTTAATCCATGGACGACCAATGGCAGCTTGAAAAGCGGAATGCGCTATAATCAACTTCCTTGACTCCAACTTTACGCCGCTGGGCTAGTTTTACTCTAAGCCGCGCCGCGCCGCGAGATCATCGCGAGCGCCGGGCCCGTGGTCTCTTCCAAGGAACAGCCTCCGCGCTCATGGCGCGCGTACTGGCGATCTGCGTGAGCGTTATCTCAGTCCCGCTCACGATTGGCTATTTAGGGAAAGAGCGTTACGGCGCGTGGGTGACCATTGTTAGTGTCGTTACGTTCTTGAGCATTACCGATTTCGGTCTTGCCGGCAGTCTGACTAACGCGATCGGGAAAGCGCAAGCCGGGGAGGACCATGCTCGCGGGCAACGTCTCGTGTCCTCTGCCTTACTGATGCTGTCGCTAATCGCTTCTGTGATCCTGATTGCCGCAGTTGTGCTCGCGCCTCGCATTGCCGCCTTATTATTTCCAAATCTGCAATCGCCCGTCGCTCGGGCTGAGATCGTGCCCGCCGTGATGATTGCGCTGTCGATCTTTGCACTCAATCTTCCGCTGTTCGTCAGTTCGCGCGTGTTGGCCGCGCACCAGGAAAGCGCGCTCGCCAATGTTTGGAACATCGCGGCGAGCCTCGGCAATCTTGCTGCTCTGCTCCTGGTTATCTGGTTTCGTGGCGGTTTGCCCTGGCTCGTATTTGGTTGCTTCGGTTTCGGACTGGCTTCCAATATAGCCTGCGCCGTCTGGCTGTTTGGTATTCACAAGCCATGGCTGCGTCCGAGCCTCGCCAGTGTCGATCTGGCTTTCGTGAAAATTCTTTTCTCCGATGGCTGGAAATTTTTCGTAATCGGCATCGGCTGGATGGTCAACTGGCAAACTGACAACATGGTGATTGCGCATTTTCTCGGAGCTGCCCAAGTGACACCGTACGCCGTTACTTTTAGCCTGTTCGCGATTGCAACGGGATTACAGACACTGGCGTATCCGAATCTGTGGCCGGCTTACACCGAAGCCTATGCGCAACGCGATTACGAATGGATCCGGAAAACTTTGCGGTCGAATTTCCAATTCAGTTTTTTCACCACGACCGCGATTGTTGTGTTCCTGACAATCTTTGGCGGCGAAATCATCCGGCTTTGGGCTGGGGCAGCGGCTGTGCCGCCGTTTTCAGTGATCGTTTGGATGGCGCTTTGGCGGCTGATGCTGTCGACTCTTTTGGTCGGGAGTTGTCTGCTCAATGCCACGGGACATCTCAAAGGCATGACCATCTACGGCACGGCAACTGCCGTCCTGAATCTGGCATTGTCGATCCTGCTCGCAAAAATATACGGCATTACCGGCGTGATAGCGGCGACCGTGATTGCGTTCGCTGTGGCCAATTATCTTCCGACGTTTTTGGAAGTGCGAAGCGTGCTGCGAAAATGCCTTCATTAGTGTCTGCGATTCCCGCGCAATGAAAATCTTCATTGACGTGACCAGCTCCTGCCGGTCTGTGCAAAACACGGGGATGCAACGGATGACTCGCAAGATTTTTGGCGAGTTATGCCGGTTTACCGACGTGTATCCGATTTCCTGGAATACCGTTGGGAACTTCTACACCGAGCTCGGCGCTACAGAATATCGACTGCTTACGGATCCGTTCGGAGTCAATCCACATCCGATGGGTCGACCAGAATTTCGAGGCCAGGATCCCGCAACGGAGTTTTGGCGTCTCCTCCGACGACGGCGAATTAATATGAACGACGAAATTGGATCGAAGGATGTATTCTTTGTCCCGGATATTTTCCGTGATCGTCGCCGCAAGGCTTTGCCACATTTTCTAGAGCGAATTCGAGCGCGAAAGGTTGCGATTTTTCACGATGCAACTGATTTGCGACTTACCTCCGTCTACGGTGACCGAAGCAGAAAATCGCGTCCTTACGTCGAAGCGCTCGCCCTTTTTGATCTGGTGATCTGTGTTTCCAACGAAGCACGTGATGACCTGCATTACTTCTGGCAGAAATATGGCTGTGAGCCTGCCAAGACATGCGTGGAGCCATGGCCCGGTGAATTTGAGAGTTTTGCAGGGGAAGCTGACCCGCCTCCGCCAACGGGTTACGGCGTGGCAAGCAGCTTCCCCTACAGCCAAAATACGAGCAGCAATCTCGTTGTTTACGTGAGTTCGTTCCATGGTCGAAAGAATCATCTCACTTTGCTGCGCGCTGCCGAAAAACTGTGGCGGCAAGGGTTAAAATTTGAACTGAAACTGATTGGTCGAAACGTGGGTGCGCCGTTTAACAGCATCGTGCGCGAAATTTGGAAGCTGCGAATGCGAGGACGCCCGTTGTGCTGGCTGCGGCATGTCGATGATCAAACCTTGTTGCGCGCCTATCGCGATTGCCGTTTTACCGTTTACCCCTCGCTGATGGAGGGATTCGGGCTGCCAATTGCCGAGAGTCTCGCGCATGGAAAACCATGCGTCTGCGGCGGGAATGGCGCGCTTGGTGAGATCGCGCAAGGTGGCGGTTGTTTGATTGTCGATCAAACCAGCGAAGACGCGCTGGCGGCGGGCATCAAAAAGTTGCTGACGGATCAGGAAACGTATGCGCGTTTAACTCGCGAAGCCCGTACGCGAACGTTTCGATCCTGGTCGGACTATACCCAGAAGCTGCTCGAACATCTTTGCGTGACGACACCGCAAGCATCAGCTACCGCCGTTTGAGACATTTGGAGTTCGTTGTCGCGCTTGACTGGCGGTGATCCGGCCGTCTTTCATTTCGTGGATCCAATCGCACGCTTCGGCGATCGCGGGATTATGCGTTGCGAGGAGCAAGGCTTTGCCGCGTTGGTGAACTAGATTCTGTAGCAGTTCGAACGCGCGCTCGGAGTTCGCAGTGTCGAGGTTGCCGGTGGGCTCGTCCGCCAGAATAACGCGTGGATCGTTCGCCAGTGCGCGCGCGATAGCAACACGTTGTTGTTCGCCTCCAGAAAGATGACGGCTGGGCCTTCGCAATTTGTCGCCCAAACCCACCGCCTGTAGCAGCTCAGCGGCGCGTTCGCGCATCTGTGCATCGGAAAGCTCGCCAAGCTTGCGCATTGGAATCATCACGTTTTCCTGCGTCGTAAAATCCTCCATCAAAAAATGAAACTGAAAAATGAAGCCGATGGACTTGCTCCGCTTCTGCGCCAGTTCGTCATCGTTTAGGTGCGATACCGGCTCGGAGTCGATCGACACTCGGCCGGCATCCGGCAGGTCGAGCAAACCGAGGACGTAGAGCAAGCTGCTCTTGCCGCAGCCCGATGGACCCACGACGGCATGAACACTGCCGGCCTCGATCTCGAGCGACACACCGCATAGCGCGTGCACCCGTTCTTCCTCCTCGCCGAGGTAACGCTCGATGTCCTCGCAGCTGAGACAAATTTCCGAATTCATCTTGAACCGCGAATCGTGACAACCGGCGGCAACTCAGCGGCCCGTCGCGCGGGGACATAACTCGCGATGAAAACCGCCAGAATCGCGAGCAACGTTGCAAAGGCGTAATGGCGCCAATCCCATGTTACTAGAAAATAATTCGTGTAGAGCAATCCGCGGAGACGAATGGGAATGTGCGACACGCCCCAGGTCATTAACGCGCCGAGCAAACAGCCGAGCAGCGCTCCGGCTGCAGCGATCAACGCGCCTTGCCACAGAAAGATCGCGCTGATATCGATCCGGCGATAACCCATCGAACGCAAAATTGCGATCTCCTTAACTTTCGCCAGCACCGACATGGTGAGGACATTAAAGATACCGAAGCCGGCCAGCAGGATGATAAGAGAAACCGTAATCGCCACGGACATCCTTAAGGTCAGGAAAAGTTGTAGCGTGCTTTCTTCGCGATCCTGCCAACTGATCGCGCCGTGCTGGAAGAGTGTCTCGAAATGTTCGGCCAATGCGGGGGCACGATCCGGATTGCGCAGTTTGTATATGATCATCGACGCGCCGGACGGTTGTTGCAGCAGAGCCTGAGCGACCCGTCCGTGCGAATAAACCCGCGTTGCGTCGATGGAACCAATCCCTGCGCGCGCGATCGCTGCCACGGTGAATCGCCAATACTCGCCGTTGGGCGCGAGCAATTGCACTGTGTCGCCGATGCCCGCCTGAAGAGTCTCTGCCAGGCGCGAACCGATGATGATCGAGCTGGTGTTGTTGCGAAAGTCATCAAAGTTCCCCTCAATCAATTGGTGAAGAATATCGGTGGTCTGCGCGTGCAGGGCGGGATCGATCCCGTAAAGATCGACTGTCGCGTTCTCAAATGCCGCGCGAGCGCTGAGGTTTCCGCGGAGGACCGGCGAACAGGAAACGACATTCGAAAATTGCCTGCTCACGCGCATGATCTCATTCGGATTACTGACACCTTGAAAATAGAGGCGGCGTCCCACGTTCCCCTCGGAATGTTTTGCAGAAACCATGAGCGGTTCGTAACGCGGCCGAAAACGCGATCTGACTACCAACGCGCCGTTGCTGCCAATTGTTGAGTTAATGAAGTAACTCGAAAATCCCTGGGTTTGGGCCTGCGTGCAGATAAAGATCGCGACGCCGAAAACCACACCGCTCAGGCTTAGAAGCAACGGCCGTTTGCGGTGCGTCAAAAAACGCAGCGCAATGTAGAACGAAGGCGTCATGGCGCCTGGGGTGGTGGCGGCACGCTAACCATTCGCTGCCGCACGGCTTCTCCCGGGCGGAATTTGTCCTGGTCAGAAACAATCACGTGACTGCCTTCCTGAAGGCCGCTGGTCGCTTCGGTGAAATCGAGCGTGCGAAATCCGACGCCGACTGTTCGAGAATGCACAATACCGCCGTTAACGATTAGTGCCTGGTCGACGAGAAGCGCGCGTGTGGGCACCAGAAGCGCATTTTGGTGTGTGCCCGTGATGATGTTCATTTCGCCGGTCATTCCGGCCATCAAATTGTCGGGTGGCTTTTCCATCTCCAGCGCCACCGTGTAGCGCTGAGTGGTCGGATCGGCCGCGGGTTGAACCGACGTGACGCGCGCTGCAAAAGTTCGGGTCCGGTAAGCATATAGTTGCACCTTTGCTTGCATCCCCGGCTTCACTTCACCGACGTCTTCCTCATTCACTTCGCCGCGGACGTAATTTTTGCGGGACGAAACTGTGAAAAGCTCGTTGGCATCTGAGACCAATTCACCGTCGATTGTCTGCACATTTGTAAGCAGGCCATCGATCGGCGAGCGGACTTCCGCGCTCTTCATCTGGGCTTCCAATTTTTTCGTTGTTTCCTCAAGCGAATGGAGATTGCGGTCCCGCTCGATCCGCTCCGTCTCCACTGCGCCGCGCAACCGGTTTGCTTCGCTTTTTGCCTTTTGATATTCAACTGCGGGGACATTGCCCGAGCCAACCACTTTTTCGAGTCGCTGCAGATTGTCTTCGGCCGCCTTGAGCAACTCCGCTGAGGGCAGCGGAAGCGCAGCGCGATCCACGGCTGCCTGCAAATCGGTGCGCGCTTGTTTCAGCTGTCGCGCCGTTTCCTCGTCCGCGATCGTCGCGAGCAACTGATTCTTTTCCACGTTCTTGCCGATCGCGCCGCGTCCGGCGGAGAAAGGTTCCGCCAGTTGGATAAAGCCGTCGTTTTGCGCTCGAACTCGCACAACAAATGCCGGTTCAATCCGCACCGTCCCGTAAACGGCGGAGATCGCTGTGCCGCGGCGAACGGCGGCCACCTCCGCAACGGGCATTAGAAAGTAATACGCCGCCGCAAAAACCAGCACGAGCGCTGCACCGCCAACCCACAAAACCCTTCTTGATCTCGGCAATTTCAATTTGGAGACTAGTGTGATGTCCCTGACGTTTTTTTGCAATAAACCACCGCTCACCCTGGTGGTCTCTGGTCCAGTTTCGGCGGCTGCTCAAACGAGCGTTATTCCCAAGACAGCCAGGCAATGGCACGCGTTCGATCTGAAATGTTATGGCTTGTCCCGTAACCAAAAATCTACACAGTCGGCGCCAATTCTGCCGGGTCACCGAGCCCGGCTACAACTATCGCGACGGCGGAGTGTCGTAGGAAAATTGAAAATAGCGGCCCGTAGCACGGTCCCACTCGGCTCTGGCCAAATTGTGTTGGTAAGTGGCATCCAGCAATCCGCTTTTCGTTTCCAGCAATCCGCTTTGCGTGATTCGATATTCTAGCGAAGAGACCAGACCGCTAGCCACATTCTCCTGGACCACACGCGCGCTTTCCTCCGCAGCCGCCGTCGCAGAGGCAAGCGATCTCTCGCGTTCTTCAGTTGTTCTAAGATCGTTTGCAATACGCGCGAGCGCGCGCGGGATGTTCGCCTCGAGTTTTTGGCACGTCAGCTCGTTTATTTCTCGCGCCGAACGCGCCTTCAGGACGGCGCCCCCGACTTTACCATTATCAACGACCCGCCAAGTATATGCAGCCCGCTCGCGGATCTCTGACCCAATAAAGTCCTGCGTCCTGCTCGTTGATCCCTGACGATGGATGCCTGTGACGGGGACCCACTCGCCGCGAAGGCCCCCAGTCGCCTCGGGATAATAATCGGCCGCGATGATGCGCTCATCTTCGTTGGCAGCGCGCACAAACAATCGCGCGAGTTTGACATCGGCCCTCCTCTCCAAGGCCGCCGCCGTTTCGGAATCAAGATCGACATGCATTGGCATAAACTCCAGCTCGCCTTCGGGCGCGGGCAGTGTTCTCTTGGCAGGATCGATGCCCATTGCCTGGGCCAACTGCAATTGTGCATCCAGGTACGCACGCCGCGCCGCCGCAATTTGTGTTTCCAATTCAGCGGCCGGGATCGTTGCGCTCGTGAATGCACTCCGATTGGCCAGCCCGGCTTCGTAACGGTTTTTCTGAGTGGCTGCGTTTTCCTGCAATCTTTGCTGTTGTTCTTTGCGGATGGACTCCAGCGAGCGGTTGTAAAGTGCTGCGTAAAACGCGAGGCGCGCGGTATGTAGCTGTTCCACGACGGCGACATTCAATTGCTGTTGGGCGATCAAAATCCCGACATCGCCGCGTCGCAGCGAGTGTGGCACGGCAACATTGAACAGCGTCTGGTCGAGCGCACCGCGCCCGACGCCGAATCCTTTGATTCCGCTTTCACCGGCCCGATGACCGTACTGAAGGCCGGCTGGCACGCCCAATTCGACCTGAGGCCAGGCCACGGAACGAAAAACAAGGCGTTGCCCGGCCGCTTGCTCGAGCCCGGCTTTGGCTTCCTGGATGGATGGATTGTTTTCCAGAGTGGTTCGGAGAGCACGTTCAAGGGTGATGGCGCCGGTTCGGTGCACAAAACAGATCAGCAGGAAAAGGAGCAGGAGGAACCTCATCCCACCACCAAGTGTCCGCTTTTGAAAGCGTGCGCTCCCCGAAAAAAGGAAACGTCGTTTCATCGCTGGCCTAATTTCTCCGGCGGCTTAGCTATGTCGGCAGCCCGCGTGCCGCTGTGCTTTTCATTGTTCACATTTTTGAAATCAAGCGCTTCCGCTCGAGTCCCACATGCGTGCGCCAGCCGGGCGAGAGCCACGTTGTGCAGATAGATTGCGCTCAATCTCGTCGTCCGTGTTCGGGTGACATCAGCTGCTGCTTGGAGGATGTCGAGCTGTGTTCCCAACCCCGCAGCAAAATTACCCTTGGCCATCTCGAGAGCTTCGTCTGCAGTCTGCACATTTTGCGTCTCGGTTTCGAGGACGCGCTGGGCTTGTTGAATATCAAAAAATGCGCTGCGTACTTCGGAGGCAACGCTGCGCCGGGCTGCGGAGAGACCTTCCACCGCTGCCTCGCGCCGGGCGCGGGTCGCCTGGATCCGCCCTTTCGTGGCGAATCCATCGAATATGTTCCATGTGGCGTTTATTCCCACGACCCCGCCGTAGTTGAATTCGGGACCGACGTCCGGGTCCCGCTCACTGTAAATTTCGTAGCCAGAGAAAGCACGGACATGTGGACGCATCGCGCTCCGATCCAGAACATACTGTTGGTCTTCGATCTCGATATCTTTCTGCCGTGCTTTGATGACCGGTCGATTCACGTCAGCCCTGGCAAGGCAGTCGTTTAGATCTGGATGATTGGGCAGATATTGCAATTCGCCGGCAACCTCAAACGGCGGCGCTTGCGCTCCCCGGCGCAAATCTGTGCCGAGAAGTTCCGCTAATCGCAAATAAGAGTTTTTCAATTGAGTCTGCGCGTTGAAGAGTTCTGGCCGCTCGTTGGCAAGCGCCACCTCGGCTCGTTGAACGTTCAATTTACCAACGATGCCGGCACTCAATTGTTCCTGCTGGTTCGTGAGTTCCTCCTCCAGAACATGCACTGAATCCTCGCGCACCCGAACCTTTGCCCGATTTAGAAGTAGCTCGTTAAACGCGATCCGCACCTCCATCGTGACGCGGCTGACAATTTCCCTCAGCTCGTAATTTGCTTTGTCGATATTCAACTGCGCGATGGCGCGTTGGCTGGTGACCTGTCCACCAGTATAAAGGTTCTGTTCGAGCCGTATCGTTGCATCGTAATCTTCCTGGCGGAGGTTCGTCTCGCTCTGAGTCTGTCGTTTGTCGTATAA